>Ga0180301_10003511_pt1 | contig 12231 bp, 11 predicted proteins | sample GuaBasSediGuay16_FD_121797 | JGI IMG/M metagenome (GOLD analysis project Ga0180301, IMG submission 121797) | Subseafloor sediment microbial communities from Guaymas Basin, Gulf of California, Mexico - Guay16, Core 4569-2, 12-15 cm | ecosystem: Environmental > Aquatic > Marine > Hydrothermal...
AAAGGAACAGATTAGTTTTAATCCGTACAACTTGTAATATTGGAGGGCTGGGGATATCCCCCGTACCTCCCATTTTCAACTCTTATATCTAAATTCTAGTATACAAGGCACTTTAGCTCACTTCTCCACAGTCACTGGTTTGCCCGTTTCATCTTCTATTCTGCATTCCGCATACGGAAATCGAGTGACTAGAATTGTTCAAGGAACCTCAAATCATTTTCGTAAAACTTCCTGATATCTTCAATCCCAAACTTGAGCATGGCAATGCGCTCAACCCCCATCCCAAAAGCAAAACCCGTATAACGGTCCGTATCATAGCCGACCATCTCAAATACAGCTGGGTGGACCATGCCAGCCCCCAATACCTCCAGCCAACCGGTATGGGAACAAACCCGACAGCCCTTTCCCCGGCAGATCACGCATCTGATGTCGACCTCGGCACTTGGCTCTGTAAACGGGAAAAAGCTGGGACGAAACCGCAGACTGGTCTCCTCATCAAATATTTGATGGACGAATGTGGTGAGAATCCCCTTTAGGTCACCGAGGGATATGTCCTCCTGGACCATTAATCCTTCTACTTGGTGAAACATTGGGGTGTGTGAGATATCAGAATCTACACGGTAGGCCTTACCAGGCGCAATAATGCGAACCGGTGGAGATTGTTTCTCCATGACTCGCACCTGGATAGGGGAGGTATGCGTTCTCAAGACAATGTTGTCGGAAACATAGAAGGTATCCTGCATATCACGGGCAGGATGGTCTCTGGGGATATTAAGCGCCTCAAAGTTGTAGTAGTCCAGTTCCACATCAGGCCCTTCTACGATCTCAAAGCCGAGCCTCTGGAAGATTTCGCAGATAGCCTGGGTAATCTGGGTAATCGGGTGCAGCCGCCCCCTGGCAATAGGCCGCCCGGTCAAAGTGACATCCAGAGCATCTCCCGCAGTCTCCCCCTGATCCGACTCAAAAGCTTGCAGGGTCTTTTCAAAGGCCTCCTCGAGTCTTTTTTTCACCTCATTGGCAAGCCTGCCTGTCTCAGCCCTTTTTTCCGGGGGCAAGCTGGAAATCTTTCGCAGGAACGCTGTCACGGCCCCTTTGCGTCCCAGGTACTGGGTTTTCAGGGCCTTCCCCTCTGCCAAGTCTGAAACCGCCTTTAAGGCCTCCAGGGCTTCCTGCTCTACCTTTTCAAGCTCTTGCTTCATACGTTCTTCGCTATTTGATCGTGCATGGTGCATAGCGTTTTTTTTTGCACTTTGCTCTATGCACTTTGCGCTCTGCACTTCTGCATCACAATTCACGACCACTAGCAATAGCAGCCAACCGGGAAAAAGCGTTGGGATCTGAAACAGCCAGTTCAGCCAATATCTTCCGGTCTATGTCTACGCGTGCACGTTTCAATCCGTGTATAAAACGACTATATGACAGACTGTTGAGGCGTGCTGCCGCATTGATCCGGGCAATCCACAGCCTTCTGAAATCCCGCTTGCGCGTTCTTCGATCCCTGTAAGCATACTGTAAGGCCTTGTCCACTGCATCCGCAGCCGTGCGGTACAGTTTGCTTCGCCCGCCGCGGTACCCCTTGGCAAGCTTTAATATCTTCTTTCGCCTCCTTCTGGCCTTAAACCCTCTTTTGACTCGCATGAATAGTCCTCCCTATATCGTTATTCGTTAGTGGTGAATCGTTAATCGCGGCTCGTGTCGGTAACCGTTATACGTAAAACGTAACGAGCTGCGCAACCGAATAACGGTCCACGAATAACGTATCTACCGATACGGAATCAATTTCTTCACCATACCCATGTTCGTTTTGTCAATGATTCCTGACTTGCGAAGCATCCGCTTCCTTTTAGATGTCTTTTTGGTTAGGATATGACTTGCATTCGACTTTGCATAGACGACTTTTCCTGTTCGCGTCACCCTGAAACGCTTTGCAGCACCTCGATTTGTCTTCATTTTAGGCATTGTTCTTTTCCTCTTTCCTTTAATTCTGCATGAATACTCGACTTGTTTCGGCTGAGTTCTTCCAGGTTCACCCCTTGACAGCCTATTGCTCAACCAGGTGTTCAGTTAGCGCTGAAAAAAACCATCAAAGGAGAATCTTTTATGAAAGCAGGTCACTGATATGGCCTGATAGGCACCCCAATGGCATAAGGTTCGGCAGGCGCCACAAGGGCACTCCGGTCTGCCCCTCCAGGCTGGTCTCCGGTCTTGGTGGCCCGGGACAGTTTGCCTGTGACAAGCAAGATGGGGGTTGACCTCCCTTTAAAAAGGTCCCCTTTGATGCCCTGCAAGCATAATAAGACCACCGAAAACTGAATTGTGGTGATCTGGGCAACAGCCCATCAAGGCCAAACCCTTCAATTTTTTAAATCCAAAGAGGAAATTTCCGGGGAGTTATTTGGGGGCAAGGACCATGACCATGACGCGGCCCTCTCTCCTAGCTTCCTGCTCTACGACGGCAAATTCTGATGTCTCTTCAATCACACGCTGTAAAAGCGCGCCCCCGAGATCAGTGTAGGCCAGCTCCCGACCCCTGAACATGATTGTAACCTTTACCTTATCCCGATTATGCAGGAAGCGTTTAATATGACGCAACTTAACCTGCAAGTCGTGCTCTCCGGTCTGGGGACGCATTTTTATCTCTTTGACCTGAAAGGTTGACTGCCGTTTCTTGGCCTCTTGAAGTTTCTTGTTTTGTTGGTACTTATATCGGCCATAATCCATGATCCGGCAAACTGGCGGGCTAACGTTAGGAGCGACCTCAACCAGATCCAACTCGTGGGACTTTGCTGTTTCCAGGGCCTGCGCAAGCGGCACAACCCCAACCTGCTTGCCGTCCGGATCTATCAGCCGTACCTCTCTGGCCCGAATCCTTTGGTTTACATTGATACGTTTAGCTATATTCTTCACCTCCTTGGAGATCGTTATTCGTAAATCGTTAATCGCGGCTCGTAACGTTTTAGGTTCACGTGACGAGCCGCGCAACCGATTCACGATTTCCGGTTGTTGAGCCGTTACCCTTTACCAATTCCAACCAGCTAATACTATAAAAAACGGGACTTAGACAAGAATTTTTGGCCCCTTATCCTACAAAAATTGGACGTCGAGAAAGACGTTTCGGTAAAGGTAACTCCAGAAAAGGTTTCTCATTCATCTGTGACTCAATTTCAGATAGAAGCTCAGGCACCGTCATCTTCCTCTGAGCCCCGTCCCTCGTTCGGACATTGAGACAATGTTCCTCAACCTCTTTAGCCCCTAAAACCAATATATAGGGAATCCATTCCCTTTCCGCGTCCCTTATTTTCCGGCCCATGGAGATGTCCCTGTCGTCATAGTCGATTCGATATGGCACTTTTTCCAAAACCTGCCTGCAGGCATCATTGAATTTCTCAGACACCGGAATAAGGCGCAACTGAATGGGGGCCAACCAAAATGGGAATGAGGCCTTTTGTCCTTTTTTCATGCGCATGGCCTGGGTCTCCAGGATAGCGTAGAGCACCCTGTCTATCGAGCCGGAGATAGAGGCATGCAAAAGAAGCGGATGCTGTTTTTCTCCATTTTGGTCGACATAGGTTATATCAAATCTTTCGGTATTCTCCACATCTATCTGCACGGTTGAGAGGCAAGCCGCTTTGTCAAGGGCATCAATGAAATTGAATTCAAGTTTTGCTACAAAGTAAAAAAAACGTTCGTCCCACAGTTCAATCAAGGTCGGGCGGCTACAACAGGCAGCCAGTTCTTCAACAAAGGGCCTATTTTGATCGGCAAAATCCCGCACAAACCGTATGGCCACCTCAAAATCAAGCCCAAAGCCTTCCATGCATTGGATGGCCAAATTAGTCTGGCGTATGAATTCTTCTTTGGCCTGTTCCATATCCCTGGCAAGCGTATGAAGGTCCGGCATGGTAAAGGTTCGAAGACGCTTTAGGCCTGCCAGTTCGCCGGATTGTTCGCGCCTGAATGAATAATGGGTCAGCTCGTAAAGTTTACACGGAAGATGGTGATGAGAAATCTGCATGTCGTGCTGAATCAGGTATTGCCCAAAACAGGCCGCAAAACGGAGAAAATATTCTTTCTGGTCGGAAAGAAGCACATATTGTCGAGCCGGGAACCGCTGCAAGTAGAGGCTCAGCTTGGGATGCTGATAATCATACATGATAGGGGTCTCCACCTGCATGCCCCCATGACCAACAACCAGCCTGCTCACGTAGGTCTCGGCCAGGCGTTTCATCAACTGGCCCTTTGGGTACCACCGAAAATTGCCCTGATCTGCGCCTGGCTCATAATCGACCAACTCCATGCGCCGCATCAATTCAATGTGCGGCGGAGCCTGATCAGATATACGCGTTCCAGACTTTTCATAACGGAACAGCCGCTCCAGGTTAGGTCGAGTCGAAAATGAAAAATCTTCCGCCGATACCTGTTCACCATCAGGGGTTATGATCATCCATTCGGACTTCAGGGTCTTTTCCGCCTTAAGCGCCTCGGACTCTTCGGCCTTAGCACTTCCTTCTGTCTGCCTCACAGGTATGATCGTTTTGGCCAGCTCTGACAGCGGATGCCCCTTGCAAGCAATCTCAAAGGCCTTGTAATAGCCAAAGGGAGCCCGCAAGATCTTCAGGTGGTCGCGGCCTTGAAGGTGTCGGCAAATCTCATCTAACAGCCGCACAGCCACTCTGGGGGGAGAAAGGGTGCTTGACAGATGGGCATATGGATAAATCACCAGATGATCTGTGCCAACCTGACCTGCAAGTGACAAAATCTCTCCAGTGACCTGGCTGACGACAGAATCGATATCGGCTTCATCACCTTTTTCGGCTGCCATAAAGACCACCAAGCATTCAGCAACCTCACCCTCAGGGCTGGCCTTTTGCAGTTCGCTTGGCATGGCCACCGACGTTTCGCCTGTCACACGAAACGAAAATCTGTCTGCATGAATCAAAAGAATGCGCATATTACTAAGTACTCTAACTCGTATATTCGATAATGTATTTTATACAACCATCACGGTCAAAGCAAAACCAAAAAGTGCCTAAAGTCGAAAGTGCCTAAAGTGAGCTAAAGTTGAGGAAAGCGCTTTCAGCGCAGTTAATTTTAAATTGACAGAATACCTTAACTTTAGGCACTTTAGATCACTTTAGGCACTTCAAACTTTTTAAATGCAAAGGTCTCTAACAGCCTGTCTACGTGCAACCTATTTGATTGCTCCCATTATTAACAATCTCACGAAAGAACAAAAGGCACCTGCAATATTATCTATCCAGATGCCTTCTTCAATTCATAACTCTTTTAAATCATAATCAAAACCGACGTCACCCAGTCTCCCGTGTTCATACTAAAAATTAATAATATACAATAACATAAAAAACGCAAGGGAAAAATGTCATGCGTTTGTTTCTTAAATGATGATTTTTTGTCCTATTTTTTCATACACTGAAAGATCGACCTGAGGTCTAGGTGAACTTTTTACGCAAGTCTCGCACCCGTAAATTGAAGGAATTGTCTATTACGCCTAAGAATATACGACACCTGGTTTCAAAACCTTTTTTCGAGCCAATTTTGACCATTTTGTAAAAAGTTCTTGGCGAAGCGGAGCGTAAAAAATTGTCACTGTTTGGGGGTGTTAGCCCGAGTTAGCGCATGGGTTGCGGCTGACGCCTTGGACAGAGGCACGACGTGCTACAATTTTAGCAAAGCGAGCTTAGAACTTCTCAAAATGGTCAAACAAGCGAGAGGAAGGTTGTGAAACCGCTTCTAACATTGAGGGGGAAGGAAACTTCACTGAATCCGCCTGCGGCAGATATATCCATGAAAGGCATTGGAGGCCGAAGTGAAGCGGGTTTTCAAATGGCCAATTACGAGAAAAGCCGTGAGAGGCTATTATTAACATCTCAAGTTAGACCATGTTGATTTTAGCAGTTACTTCAAATACTTGACAGGGAGGTGAAACTCGGTTTTTTAGAAAACAGTTTTTACCAGCTCATTGATTTCATCATTATCGTAGGAAAATTTTTTGATGATTTGTTTCATCTCCAGGGATAGCCGTTGATATCCCCACCGGCAGCGCTGCAAGGTTTCTTCCCACCCCTCCCGCTCAAAATACAATGGCAGATTTACGTCGAAAAATGACAGGCTATCGGCATCCCGGATCAGGTTAGAACGGGGATCACCGCCGGTTTCATGACAACAGACCAGGCCAAAAACGTTGTCCACCAAATCCGGTTGTACATTATAATCCTGCATGATTTCTTTTAGAATTCGAGCGCTGTTTTGTGCATGGGCGGTTTTAAACGTATCATAGTCCGTAAAATCTTCACGCCTCACTTTGCGTTTTTCCATAGCGCGTTCAATGTCATGTCCAAAGGCAGCGATTTGCAATGCTTCATCTGCATCCGGTTTTAGTTTCAGCAGCCAATCCAACGTATTTTGAGCGTGAATGGGGTCTTCCGGCACATTTGACTTTGAAATGACTATCTTTATTTTTTTCTTTAAGCGGTTGATACTATTCATCGGTTCGACAGATATATACCCTCCGGACGGTCTCCGTATTCATCAGAACAGCGATAAATAGGAGTGTCCAGAAGGATTGATTGAGTAAAGCGCCAAGGAATATCAAAAAGACCCTGACATCCCGTCCAATGCGAATACCGGATTTGAGACGGCTGTACATGAGTGCATCATATTTATCCGCCGTATAGCTCACCATGAAAGAACCGATGATTGCCATAAAACCTACAAAAAGACTCGCCGGGTTACCATCTTTAAAATAATCATGCCAGGTAAGTCCGAATAACAGGAAGGCGTCAGCATAACGGTCCAAAACCGCATCAAACCATCCGCCAAAGGCACTTTCCTGAAACTTAAGCCGGGCAATTTCCCCATCACAGCCGTCGATGATGGAAGCAAACTGGGCAAGAATTCCACCGGTCAACAGCGCCTGATAGCCACCGGTAATAAAAAGCCCGGCAGCAAAGATGGAAAGCAGAAAGGATATAAAGGATATCTGGTTTGGTGTAATCGGAAATTTAGCCAGATAGCGGGAGATCCGAACGGATACCGGACGGTTTAAGTACCTGGAAATCGGGCCGTCGTTTTGCTTGCTGCGCAGGTCGCTTAAAAGCGCTTTTTCTGCTTTTTTCAGGGCAACCGAATCATCCACATCTATCCAGAACCTTCCTTTGATGTCGAAGACATTGACCTTTCCTTTTTCACCAAGACACCTCAAGCCTCCAGACAGAGAACTATCGCCGTGCTTGGAAACACTTTCCGCAATCCCCTGAAAAATTTGCGGTGAACATAGAAAAATACCAGTATCAAAACCGTTGAATGTTTTTAAATCTTTACCGATGCTCACCACCTTACCGTCCTTAATCTTGACTTTTGTGGCATCGGTCATATCGATGAGCGGATTGTCCATATTGCGGTCAACCGCGAGCATGACTTCACCTTCGGGGAGCTGCTGGCGCCTCAGGCTGTTGAGCAACCCCGAATCAACCAGGTGATCTCCCATCATCAGGATGAAATTTTCATTCAGATACCTTTTCGCTTTGAGCACGGAAAGACCATTGCCCTTATCCCACTCCTCATTTGTAATAGGGGTGATGTTTATGCGGCATTGCCCAGCCAGGGTGTTGAGAAACTTACACACCTTGGCACCATTATAACCCGTAACCACATAAAAATCATCAATCCCGGCCCTGACAGCAGAACGGATCACCCGCTCGACAATAGGTTTCCCCAGAACAGGGACAAGGGGCTTACTATCACACTTGTGCTGCAATCTGCTGCCCCTGCCAGCAGCGATAATCAGACATTTCACGCACATTATCCCGATCTTTTGCGATAAAGCTTTCAGTCATATGAAACGCCTCATCATCAGTAAACTGACGCGGCGGGTGTTTGCAGAAATAAGCGGACGGCGCCTCCAGGACCCCACCCTGGCCGCGTTCGAGGGCCAGTTTGGCACATCGAACCGCGTCAATGGCAACTCCGGCCGAGTTGGGTGAATCCTCCACGGAAAGGCGTAGCTCCAGATCCATGGGCACATCGCCGAACAGTCTACCTTCCATGCGGATGAAACAGACCTTGTTGTCTTTCTGCCACGGCACATAATCGCTGGGACCCACATGAATATTTTCATTGGCCAGACGGTTGGCGGCAACGGCCTGAACCGCTTCTGTTTTGGATTTTTTCTTTGAAGCCAAACGATGACGGTTGAGCATATTGAGAAAATCGGTATTGCCGCCGGTGTTAAGCTGATAAGTGCGCTCCAACTTGACGCCGCGTTTTTTGAACAGATCGGTCAAGGTGCGGTGGGTAATGGTGGCACCCAGTTGAGACTTGATATCATCACCAATAAGAGGGATATTTTTTTCCCTGAAGCGCTTTGCCCATTCCGGATTACTCGCTATGAACACCGGGATGTTGTTGATGAAAGCAACCCCTGCCTCCAGCGCGCACTCTGCATAAAACCGGGTAGCTTCTTCCGAGCCGACAGGCATATAATTCAGGAGGATCTGGGCATCGGTATCCTTGAGGATTTTGACCACCTCTGCCAAGTCAGGTTCCGGCTCATCCGCTGGGACAAACGTGTATTTGTCTTCATATTCTTGCATGTGGTCAGAGAAACCATCCAGAATCCTGCCCATCTGAACAGTGACTCCAGATGCGTAAAGATCAGGGCAGAAAACCGTCGTACAGTTGGGTCCGGCAAAGATTGCTTCATTCACATCTTTGCCGACCTTGCGCCTGTCAATATCAAAAGCCGCAACCACCTCGATATCTCCGGGCTTATATCCCCCGATTTCCCAGTGCATCAGGCCGATGGCATCTTGGAAATTTTTATCTCTGTAATAATGTATTCCCTGAACTAAGGAACTGGCGCAGTTCCCCACACCTGCAATTGCAATTTTTATCTTGCTCATAATTGGTTTACCTCCTTACGATTTGAACTGCAAAAGCGAGCGCTCATTTGATAGGCTGAGGTTTTCCTCCATAATGCGCTAATACATGCCCTCACCATCAAAACAAAATAGATGTAAGGATTTTTGGGGAACCCGGATTACTGCCTCAGTTTTTTTGTAACATTGGTGTGTGTTACTGCGGTACAGGATGGTCAGGGGCGAAGACTTCAATTTTGCCGTTAAGAAATCCATGTTTTATAGAATTTCTTTCAGCGTTTTTAAAACCTTCGTCTGAATAATGATTTAGATTTTCTTGAATTCGGAAGGCTTTTCGAAATCTCTTATGAAGCTTTTGGATACCAGCATTTCCCCTAAAATTCCCTTTCATGTCTACCTCCGCCACAAAAAATAATTAGAGAAAAATGCTTTGCAAATGCTATAATATCAGGTAGATATGAAGTTAGAAAGAAAAAAAATAATCATCATTATTTGTCTGTCAAGAGAAAAGATTTGATTTTTTTATATTTGCGGGTGGAGATATAATCAAAATGAAAATGTTTTAATCTGAGTCTGATTCAGCCGAATTTCCCCTTTATAGATAGGGATTATTGCCAACCTATGGATTATTATCGAAACATGGTTTGATTTAATATTGAAGGACTTCTATATTGTGTCTAAGTTTCCAAACCAAAAAATACACAATTTTGCCAGATTTGTAACCCACTCTTGGTTTTTTTGCCCTGTTTCTTAAAACTATGGACAACATTAGAACTTCTGGGATATAAGATGGCTTGACAATGATGTGGGAACATAGCCTACGAATACATCTCCTCGGTAAAACCTGAGGGGTATCTCACTTGGTATCGTGACGCTTTATGCGGTCAATTTTTTTCTTGATGCCACAATAGAATACAAAAAAATCCACGGGACCCGGATTAACAAATATGAGGAGGAAGACATTACCATGAAAAACTTGAAGTTCTTTGCTGCCACGGCAGTGTTTGCGGCTTTCTTGTTGATCTTGGGTTGTGCCGGAATCCAAAAAGCTAGAGAGGAACAGGAGACAGCCACGCCGGACCAGATCCCGAAAACCCTGGCTATTTTGCCCTTTGAGAATAATTCGGTCACCGATCCCGAGCACTTTGCTCCTTTGAGCAAAGGGCTTTCTGCTATGCTTATTTCTGACCTTAATAAAAGCGGAACCACGCTTAAGCTTATTGAACGTAGTAAGATCCAGTCCTTATTAAAGGAAATTGCGCTTAGCCAGAGCGGGAGCGTTGACGAGTCCACAGCTATCAGGGCGGGCAAAATCCTCGGGGCCCAGGCCATCGCCTTTGGTTCGTTCATTGTGCTAGGGAAGAAGGTGCGTATTGACACGCGGATCATCAAGGTGGAAACGAGTGAGGTGCTCATGACTGAATCCATTGTGGGTGATAGCGATGGTTTCATCAACCTGGAGCGCGAGCTGGCTAAAAAGATTGCCAATTCTCTTAAGGTCGCCTTCCAGCCTAAGACTGCCACGTCCGGAAGCGATATTAATGCGGCTCTCTATTTTTCCAGGGGCCTGGATGCCTTGGACCGTGGTGACAAGAAGGAGGCCAAACGATTATTTATGAAAAGCATTGAAATTGACCCTGCTTACAAGGAGCAGGTGGATAACGTGAAAGGTTTAAGCCGATGAACAAACTGATCTCGCTTATGGTTGCATTGTTCATTGTTCTTGCCCTAAACACAGGTGTGGCTGCGAAGGACAAGTTAGTACAAATGGAAGGCATCAGTGTTTTATCCAAGGCCGATGCCATACGGCAAGCACAGCGTTTGGCCGTCGAACAGGCGGTAGGCGTGTTCATTCAATCTCAAACTGAGATGGAAAATTTTGAACTCAAGAAGGATAAGATTATTGCCCGAACCCAGGGCTACATCACACGGTTTACCGTCCTGCAAGAGGAAAAGGCCGGGGATCTATTCAAGGTCAGGATCAATGCGCTGGTCTCTTTAGATAAAATTAAGGATGACCTTTTGGCTATGAAGATCCTCCTGGACAGCATGGAGCGTCCGAAAGTCATGGTCCTGATTGAAGAAGACTATATAGACATGGATAACATGGGTATGGACATTGCTGCAACGGAGATTTCCTCCCTTCTTGCAGCCAAAGGCTTTGATCTGGTAGACAAGGCACAGATAGAGACGGTCAAAAACATTGATCAAACCAGGCAGGCCTTGGCCGGGAATACGGCCGCAGCCAAAAGTCTGGGGTTAAACTTTGGAGCCCAGTATGTAATATTGGGCAAGGCCGTGGCCCAAGACATCGGCGAGGCCTATCCTGGCGCTGGTTTAAGGTCTGTTCAGGCCAGCCTGCATCTCAAGGTCATTCAGACCCAGACCGGACTGGTCTTAGGCTCTGTGGTCAAGACCGGAGTCGCGGCCCATATCAGTCCACTGACCGGCGCTACAAAGGCCCTGCAGAAATCCGTCCAAAAGGCCGTGAACGAATACCTGGTGGAGACCATCACCAACTCCTTCCAGGACTATCTCAATAATGGCGTTCCAATGAAACTACATATTACTGGCGTGAAAAGCTTCCGACAATACAAACTGATTGCTTCGAACATGGAAACCATGAATCGGGTCGTTAGCAGTAAGAAGGAAGGATGGAACAAAGCTGGCGGCCTCCTTGTGCTGGACTTGCGCTTTAAGGGAACGAGTGAAGAATTGGCCGAACTCCTAGACGGCTTGAATTTGGATAATAACAGCCTCGAAGTGGTAGATTTTGCTCCAGACAGGGTCGATTGTCATTTTCGATAACCACATTCTTTGTTAATAAACCCTTCAGAGCACCTGTTTATGGATCGCTCCTCAATATCTGAGATGTTCGACGCATTCATCCTCCCTCAAACTAAAAGCTGCTGCTGGGGCCGAGTGTTTCGTGGAAGCAGCTGGAGCTTCTTCGCTCACTGCAGCCATTCGGCCAATCGCAAATAGGCCATCCAGGATTTTGGGAACGACATCTTCGGTTTTCGCCCTTGTCAGAATAGAGCGAGTCTTGGGTTTCTTAACATCTTATGGAGCAGAAGTAGTCCTTGCTATAATTGCTATAAATTGAGAAAACTATTGCAGCATGTTCATACAGAACATGGAAAAAGGGCCTATCACCCGCCACCGCCGCCGCCTGACGTTGATTCGGCGGCTTGCGCATCGGCCTCTGATTGTGCAGCCCGGGCTGCACTAATGGCGGCCTCGACTGTAGATGGTGCCATACGACTAAGCCCTGAAATATCCGGAGAGTCAGCTCCGGGACAAGAATCACTCCCTTCTCCGGCCAGAGCGAATT
>Ga0180301_10003512_pt1 | contig 12230 bp, 9 predicted proteins | sample GuaBasSediGuay16_FD_121797 | JGI IMG/M metagenome (GOLD analysis project Ga0180301, IMG submission 121797) | Subseafloor sediment microbial communities from Guaymas Basin, Gulf of California, Mexico - Guay16, Core 4569-2, 12-15 cm | ecosystem: Environmental > Aquatic > Marine > Hydrothermal...
AGCGCAAAGCTTCACTTCGTGCCCACTGTTCCATCATTCCATCATTCCCTGATCGAGGTTGCAATAGGATAAATAAATAGCTATAATGTCAATAGGTTGTAGAAATTCCGAGATACTAAATTACTAAATCGCGCTTCATATGACGACTAAACCGAAGATCGTTTTTGCACTAGGTATCGTGGTACTTTTTTCCTTCCTTTTTGTTATTGGGTTGGGTGACCGGGGTGCGGTTGATCTTTACCAGCTCAATCTCCGAAAGGATCGTTTAAATAGGTCAAATCTCGATCTAGAGAAGAAAAACCGGGCATTATACCGCAGCATCCAGCGGTTAAAATATGATCCTGAATTTGTAGAAAATATAGCAAGGAGCGAACTGGGGATGGTAAGAAAGGATGAGGTGGTTTATCAATTCAGGAAGAAAAAAACCAAAAAGCCGGTGATAACCCATGACTGATGATCAACTTCAAGGTGTTTTAATGGATGGAGACGGGAACGATACCAGAGACCTGGCGCCTACGGTAACGCTGGCAAAGCTGTACGAAGAACAGGGTTTTTTGGATAAGGCGGCATCAGTTTACAAGAAACTCCTTGTTATGGAACCGGACCGGGCAGACTTGAAGGAGATGCTGGAGGCTGTTGAAAAGAGACTGGCGGGCTCAACAACGGAGCTTGAGAAATCAAAGACAAAAATCATGTTGGATCACCTGACAGGGTGGCAGAAAGTGACTCAGGAGAGAAAGAAAATGCTGGATCAAAAGGGTGAGAAAGGACGAAAAATCCTAGTCATACACGGCCCAAACCTGAATATGCTTGGCCGTCGGGAACCGTCAGTGTACGGCACATTTACCCTGGAGCAGATAGACGCAGAGATCAAGAAGACCGCTGAAGAATGCGGCATGAGTGCTGATACCTTTCAATCAAACCGCGAAGGAGACCTGATCGAAAAGATCTATGAGGCATTAGATGGTTATGATGTGCTTATCATTAATCCTGCTGCCTACACGCATACCAGCATCGCCATTAGAGATGCCCTTTTGATGTTGGACATTCCGATTATTGAGGTGCACCTTTCCAATGTTTATCAGCGAGAACCCTTCAGACAAAAATCCATGATCGCAGATGTGGTCACCGCTCAAGTCGTTGGTTTTGGAAAAGATGGCTATATCTTAGCAGTCAAAGGTGCTTCAAATATGACGCGTCGCGAAGCGGACATAGCGCGCGACGCATAGGGCAGGGTATAGCGTTGTATGATTTGTGCTTTGCTCTATGCGAAAGAACATAGGAAACCGGGAGGCTTCATAACCTAGCCATGTATGACACATCAGAATTCAGAAAAGGCCTAAAGATAGAGGTCGATGGGAAACCCTTTGAGATAATAGATTTCTTGCATGTAAAGCCTGGCAAAGGCGGTGCATTTGTCCGGACCAAGCTCAAAAACATGCTCAATGGTCGTGTGTTGGATCAGACCTTTCGTTCAGGAGAGAAGGTCGGCAGACCCGATCTTCAGGAAAAACAGATGCAGTACCTTTACAGGGAGGGCAATAACTATTGCCTTATGGACAACGAGACCTATGACCAGATCTTTCTATCAGAGGAGCAGATCGGCGACAGCAGGCTGTTCCTGACTGAAAATGAGACTGTTAATGTGCTTATTTTTAACGAGAAGCCGATTGGGATTGAGCTTCCTATCTTTGTCGAACTCAGCGTCATTGATACCGAGCCCGGTATTAAAGGTGATACGGCCAGTAAGGTCACAAAACCTGCAACGCTAGAGACCGGTGCAGTGGTACCTGTGCCTATTTTCATAGACGTGGGGGACAGGATCAAAGTGGACACCCGTACTGGCACGTACGTAGAGCGGGTAAGATGAAATCACTTTGATTCAGCCCCAATCAAGGAAAGCGAAAACACCGAATCGAAACTTATTGATCTTACCACCACCTACCCCCAATATCCCGCTTTTCATTGATAGACTATTTCAAACCACAGTTTGATCCTGTTTTACTATTGACAAATGTTCGGTTGCGCGTTCATATTATGAACACACGCATCTTGAACTGCACAAGCGAGCACATTCCCTGCAGCCCGCGAAGCACTGCCGTCAGGCAGAACCTGCAGGGAGCTTTAATACCATAGAGCCGAATAGGTGAAATTTCCAATGGACCATCATGATATCCATGCCCTTAGGATACTCGAAGAGATCGAAAAGGATAACAGCCAGAGCCAGAGGCAGTTAGCCAAAAAGCTCAATATGTCCCTGGGATTGGTTAACTCCTTTATCAAGCGGCTTGCGCATAAGGGCTATTTTAAGATTACCACCATTCCAAAAAATCGTGCCAGGTACATACTTACCCCAAAGGGTTTTGCTGAAAAGACCCGACTGACCTATGAATTTATACAATATTCCTTCCATTTTTATAAGACAGCCCGGGGAAAACTGAAAGCACTTCTCCACACCCTCGAGAATGCTGGTGTCCAAAGCGTTATTTTCTATGGTGCCAGCGACCTTGCTGAAATTGCATATGTATCTCTTGAGGAGACAAGCCTGACATTGGTTGGGATTGTGGATGATTTTAAGTCTGGAGAAAGGTTCCTGGGTCTTACTATCATGCGCCCTTCAACCCTAACGCGATTGAATTACGATAAGATCATCGTTACGTCCATCAGCTCAAAAGATGCTATCTACGAAAATTTGAGCAAGCTGAACATCCCTAAGACCAAAATTTCCTGGCTTGAATGAAAACCAGATGCTGAATCCTTGATGCTGCACACAAAATGGCACGAACTGAATTCTTATAACCCGTATCCAGGATCAAGCATCCAGCATCTGGTCCCTCTGGAGGGCGCTAAGTTGAACTGAGGGCAGTGGATAACCTGTTGGCAGTGCAGTCGACTTAAGAGTCCAGTCGAGGGATGGGCAGTTTGAAGAACTTAATCCCTTCTTGTTTTAATATCTCTTCTTCAGCCTCAGTGCTGGTTCCCCTGATATTGCGCTTCTCGGTGACATTGTAATGCATCTTTAGGGCCTCCCGAGAGAAATTTGCTCCCACATCTTCAAAATTATTTTCCAAAAAGTCCATAACCTTTTCGACCATCGCTTGGTTTACAGAAATGTCGTTTCCCTTGTCCGACAGGGTTGGACCTGCCTTGATGCTAAATCTTGAAGGAACCGAGACAACCGAGGTCTCATTGCATACAGGGCAGACGATCAGCTTTTTCTGGCTCTGATCCTCATAGGCCTTTCGGTCTTCAAACCATCCCTCGAAGGTATGACCATTGGCACATTGTAAGTCATATACGATCATAGCAACAGACCTGATTTCACCATTAAAATATATCTATCATATTACTCAATTGATTTCAAAACAAATTAAATTATTGACAAAAAGGATATTATTAAATTAAATAAAATATCATAAATAATTTCAGTTTGCAACTCTTAGCCAATGTGGGGCGTTGTCAAAATGATGAAACTTGGGGTTCTATTTTTTGCCTGTTTTTTTCTCATGGTGATCCCTGCCCATTCAGGAAGCATGTATATTACAGATAGTATACATGTAATGCTTCGAACAAGTCCAGGGTTTGACCGCAAAATTATTGCCATGCCCAAGTCCGGGACTCAAGTTGAGGTGCTGGAAGAAATAGATGAGTGGGCCAGGGTACGACTTCCCAATGAGAAAGAGGGATGGGTGTTGACGCGCTATTTGAGCCCAGGGCCACCCAGCAAGGAGGTTATCGCCAAACTGAAGAGTGAAAACGAGGCATTGGCGCGGCAGGTAAAAACGCTGGCTGAAGAAAATACTCAACTTAAGATAGAACGCAATGACCTCGGGAAAGCCCTGTCTGAGCAGACAAGGACCGCAAAGGCCCTCAGAAAGTCCTTTGAAACCCTTAAGGAGGAATCTTCAGACTTTCTGGCCTTGAAGGCTGCCTATGAGAAGACTTCTAAGGATCTGGCAGCAAAAACAAAGCGGCAGGCAGAACTCGAAGAGAAATTGCAAGCCCTTCAGCACACTCAAACTCTGCGATGGTTCATGGGTGGCGCTGCTGTCCTTCTTGTGGGGCTTATCGTTGGATTCATGGCTCGACGTCCAAGACGGCGGTCATCGTTCCTGTAAAGGTTTCATGGACCAAGACGGAGTTATCATTCCGCTAATATGACCAGATTGGGCCTGATTCTTTCCAAACAGCCTTTCCTTTTCCTGAAAATGCACAACGAGCGCATTCCCCAAAGCTTGCTGTGGGGTTAGCGAGCGAATCTAAAAATGGCAAACTTCCTTACAGTTGAAGATTCCCGGCAGCAAGCTGGAGGGAGCTTCAATAGTATATAAATTTCTTCGCACGAGGAGCAGCCCCGAAAAGCTTCAGGCCCAGCCTTTATGCAACAGGGTATCGGCGTCATTTCTTTCATTTGCTCCTTTAATAGCAGACGCACAAAGGGTTCACGAAGATGATATTTACCTTTGGCGGCCATAGATGGAAGGGTAGATGCCAGGGCTCGCACCAGCACAGACATACTTGGAGCCAGGATACACGCCGCCGTGTCGTTAGAAATACAAATACTGGGAATGAATGATGGAATACAAGTTTGATTTTTTGGTCATTGGAACCGGGATTGCGGGTTTGACCTTTGCCCTGAAGGTGGCTGACTATGGCCAGGTGGCCATCGTAACCAAGAAAGAGGCCATGGAGACCAGCACCAACTATGCACAGGGCGGCATCGCTTCGGTCTTTGACCAGTATGATTCCTTTGATCTCCATATCCGGGATACCATAGAAGCAGGTGACGGTCTGTGTAAACCTGACGTTGTGGAGATGGTCGTAAAGGCTGGTCCAGAACGAATCAGGGAACTCATGGCATGGGGGGTCGAATTCAGCAAAGAGACCACCGATCAACTCCATCTTGACCTGGGTCTGGAAGGGGGCCATTCACGGAAGAGGATTGTTCATGCAGGGGATTTCACCGGGCACGAGGTTGAACAGGTGCTGGTGGACCGCGCTCGCAATCATGAGCACATCACCATCTTTGAAAATCATATTGCGGTGGACCTGATTACCTATTCCACGAGGATGAAGCGGGGCGTGGTGACGGCAGCCCATGAGGACTTCTGCTGCGGTGCATATGTGCTGGATACCATGACCAATGAGGTTCATACTTTCCATGCCAAGATAACGGTCCTGGCCACAGGAGGGGCTGGCAAGGTGTATCTCTATACCAGCAATCCAGACATAGCCACGGGTGATGGGATCGCCATGGCCTATCGTGCTGGAGCCCTTGTGGCTAACTTGGAATTTGTGCAGTTTCACCCGACTTGTCTTTATCATCCTGAGGCCAAAAATTTTCTCATATCCGAAGCGGTGAGGGGTGAAGGTGGAATTCTGATTGATTCAAAAGGGCGGGCCTTTATGGAAGATTATGACCCCAGAAAGGACCTGGCCTGTCGGGATTGTGTTGCCCGTGCCATTGACAGCGAACTGAAAAAGAGCGGAGACGAATGTGTATTCCTGGACATTAGATCCAGAGACCCTGAGTTTGTGCGGAAGCGCTTTCCGAACATTTACCAAAAATGCCTTTCGTTTGGGATAGACATGACCAAGGAACCGATCCCGGTGGTGCCTGCTGCTCACTACATGTGCGGGGGGGTGGTTGTTGATTTGGATGGAAAGACCGCCGTGCAGAGGCTCTACGCACTGGGCGAGACCGCAAGCACGGGCCTGCACGGGGCCAACCGTCTTGCCAGCAACTCCCTGCTGGAGGCACTGGTTTATGCCCATCGGGCAGCCCATCGGGCTGCTGAGGAGCTCAAGACCATGAATGCCGAACTGTGCCCGAATTTGCCTGCCTGGGATCCCATGGGCACCACAGACAGTGATGAGGCGATCGTGGTCTCCCATAACTGGGACGAGATTCGGCGGTTCATGTGGAACTATGTTGGGATCGTGCGATCCAACAAGCGTCTATTGCGCGCCCAAAACCGCATTGAGATGATCCAGAAAGAAATCCAACACTATTATTGGGATTTCAAGATTACCTCGGATTTAATCGAACTACGCAACATCGCCATGGTGGCCGAGCTCATCATCCAGGGTGCCATATTGAGGAAGGAGAGCCGCGGTTTGCACTATAACATTCAGTACCCTCAGAAGGACGACAAATTCTGGCTCAAAGATACCATACTTCGCAGGCCCTTTGTAGGGTAGGCGTGGGGAACTAATTCCTTAATTTTGGGCCAGCATTGGCAATCTCAGGTGGAGCGTCCGGGAAATTCTTCTGGAAGTTTTTGACAAAATAGGCCGCCAGTTCTTTGGATTTGTCGCGGTATTCAGCAACATTTGTCCAGGTCTTCCAGGGCCTAAGCATGAGGGGGTCCGGGATGCCGGAACAGCTCGTGATCATTTGAAGGCCAAGGTCTTCGTGTCGTTCTGTTTGGGCATGCTCGAGTTCTCCACGGATAGCTGCAGCAATCATTTCTCGGCTGTGCATGATGTTAATTCGGTGGCCCTTACCAAAGGGGCCTTCTGTCCAGCCGGTGTTTACCAGATAAACGTTGGTGTCATGCTCCCTGAGGCGTCTACCTAGAAGTTCTGCATAGGTCAAAAGCTTCAGGGGCATGAAGGGGAGGCCAAAACAGGGAGAAAAGGTTGGTACTGGTTCTGTGATGCCCACCTCCGTGCTTGCCAGCTTACTCGTGTAGCCGGATAGGAAATGATACATGGCCTGCTCAGGGGTGAGCCTGGAAATGGGGGGGAGCACCCCAAAGGCATCGGCGGTCAGGAAGAATATGACCTTTGGATGTTCTCCCACGCCTGTAAAGCTTACGTTCTCTATGTACTTGCACGGATAGGCGGCCCGTGTATTTTCGGTGATTGAGGCGTCTGCAAGATCAAGGACCCCATCCTGCATGCCCACATTTTCAGCCAAGGCGCCAAATTTTCTCACAGCACTCCAAATATCCCGCTCTTTGACCCGATCCAGGTTGATCAATTTTGCATAACAGCCCCCTTCAAAATTAAACACACCGTAAGGGGACCACCCGTGCTCATCGTCGCCGATGAGTTTGCGGTGAGGGTCAGCCGACAGGGAGGTCTTGCCCGTACCGGACAACCCAAAGAACAGGGCCACATCCCCGTCTTCACCTTTATTGGCTCCGCAGTGCATGGGGAATACGTCCATGAATGGCAATAGGTAGTTGAGCAGGGTAAATACGGCCTTTTTGGCCTCACCACAGTAACGCAGGCCCCCGATGAAGATCTTTTGACTGGAACAGTCGATGATTGCAAATCCATTCGAATTGAGACCGTATTTTTGAGGATCTCGAAGCCTGAATCCAGGCGCAAAAAGCACGTGGATGGGTTTGTTCGGAATCTCTTTTGTGGTGGCGGGAAGGTCCCGAAATACGTTGTTGGCAAACAGGGCGTAAGTCGGCGATTCGGTCACAAAGTATAACGGAAATCCGTACATGCGGTCCGCACAGACCAGCCGGTGTTGCAGATAGAGGACGGGCTGCCCGCTCAGGTACTTGGTGATTTGCTTATAAAGCCGAAGCGCCACATCGGGTTTTATGGGATGGTTGATAGGCTTTTTTGACTTGGCATCAACAACTTGCCAGTCAATATGGTCATGGATCTCGGGATGGTCCACAATATATCGATCTTGAGGGGACCTGCCCGTGTGCCTGCCATGGCCGTACTTCGGGTGATCCTCCCTGGTCCTGATGACCAGCGTGCCTGTCCGACTCAGCTTCCCCTCTTCTGATTTGACCGCACAGGTGACAAGACCCCCAACATCTAAATTAGCAATAACCTTGCCTTTAGGGTGAATCCCGATCTCTCTTATGTCGAATTGTTTTTTCCTCATCACTTAGATTCTCCTCGCCTCAAAAAATAAAAGCATTCATATAGCATGGAGAATAGCACAAAGCAACGATAACATCACAATGTAGGGACCTGACCTGCGATAACATAAACAGCGATGCAGGCAGAACCTATGGGCATGAGGGATCGTTGGGATGACTTGTAAAGGGAATGCCACAACCCCGTTTGTCACAAAGACAGACGGTTTTTTTTGTTAAAGTTTATCCTTTCACTGCCTGCAAATATAATCAAAGCCCTGATATCTTAATCGCAGAAATTTCGGGAGCAGCTTGTTAAGACATGCCCCTCACTGACTTTCCAGATTGGACCCACACTTGGGGCAAAATTTGTAGTCCTCTTCAATCTCAGCATCGCAATTTTTGCAGCGTTCGCGGGGTGGGGCCAGTTCCATTAAAAGCGCTCCCTTTTTCACAGGGACCATTTTTTTATCAGCCCTGTAATCTGCAAACACGACAATCCTTTTTACCACCCCATCCACCGGCGAGGTCACAGCGTATTCTGTTTTCATAAGAGAAAGGTTTAACACCTCTTCACCGGCCTTTACAGCGTCACCCTCTTTTTTGTGTACCAGCCACAGGTCTGAATCAAATGGGGCGGCAATATGATAAGGATTTTGCGTGTCGGCCATTTCACGCCCTGGCCCTGTCACGGCCTTTTCCTTCACTTTAATGTCTTCCACGAAAATTTCATAATCAAGCTTGTACCTCACCCTTTTTCTGCCGTAACGATCGACCTTTCCGACACGCAAGATCTTGATCGTGTGAACCTTCCCATCCGAGGTTACAAACTCGCGGTCATAGCCGGTCTGAAGCCCTTCGAACCAGATATCATCCGGCAAGACGTTGGGGTCGCCGTACTTTTCAAGGTTCTTGATCAGTTTTAGGGCGTCACCAGGATGATTCAGATAGTTAACTATTTCATTTTCCGTGGGCGTCCGTCCAATATGTCCAGCCAGCTCGGCCTCAACCTTTTTCATATCCACAGGAGGGAGTACGGTAAGCGGGCTTTGCTCGGTGCGTTTGGCCATAGCATCACGCCACTTATCACCAAATACGGACTGATAGACCCAATCAGATGGCCAACCAAGAGGAAGCTTCCCAAACTTGCCCAAAAGGAGATTTTTTAGGGCATCATTAGCGTGGGCAAAGAGTATCTGCCGATCTTCCTTGATCCTTTCATCCAGTTCCTGCTCCGGCGTAGAGGTCACTGCCTTGAGGATGTTAATCACCCGTTGCACCTCTGCCAACCCGCCCCGCTCGTATGCTTTGACCGCCATCATATAACCGTTGGTCCAGGTAATTTGAGAGCCCGGCGTCACATCATGGTAACGAATGATCTTTCGATACAGTTCAAGGATCAGCAAAATATGGGGCAGCAAAAAGGCGTATCCCTGCTTCAAGGCGCCTTCCTGGCTGCTTGATGTGGCCCCCCCGGGAAGGCCGTGACGTGTGACATCGTGGTCGGGGCCTAAAAAAGTCGGTCTGCAGTAGCGATCATATATGGGCATGATCTGTTTTAAGACAAAGGCCGTTTCTCGAATCTTGTCTTTGTCAAGCCGTGTCTTTAAACCGAGCTCCCCCTCAATGTAGGCAACCAACGGCATGACCGCTGCCTGGCTGTAAAATCGTACAGCCGGTCCGTCAGCCACATCCAGGATCTTGGCCCCGGCCTTGGCCGCACTGCCCAGTGCTGACACAGCCAAACCGTCCGTTGTGTGCCGGTGATACTGGATAACAAGCTCTGGGTAGTTGTCGAGGATGGCTGAAATCAGATCATAGATAAAGCGGGGCGGACAGACCCCGGCCATGTCCTTGAGACAGCATATAATCTTTTTGGAGGCTTCTGCCTTCCCGCATTCTAAAATGCGACCGGCCATTGAAAGAATATCATTCAACACGGAAAGATAGTGCTCAATGGTAAAGCCTTCGGCCCAACTCAAACTGATGGCCGGCTGAAAGATTCGATTTTCAGATTTCAGTACGATCTTGGCAAAAGGTGCCATGTTATCAATGTGGTTCAGAAAATCAAAGCAGCGTATCACGTGATAGTGCTTGACGATCATTTGCCCTGTCCGCTCCATGACTTCTCTTGGTTGAGGCGCATAGCCCAGGACGTTGGTAGAGCGAATAAGGATCAGTTTCTGGGTATTCGGGGCAAACCGGTTCCATTCCTCGGCCTCCGCCCATGGGTCTGTCATACAGCCCAGCATCGCCACATGGTAATGGGCGCCCCCGCCGTTTTCAATCGATACATAACCACACTGGTCAATCAAAGGGCCGATTAATCGGTCGTCAAAGAGTCGGAATCGGTTTCCGGATTCTGACTGGGTGACGTCCCGGGGGGTGGTATTGCAGAATTCCACAAATTCCGACTCTCGAAGATAGGCCAGGACCATATCTCTGTGGTCATCAGGGTTAAACGGCGGTCGATAGTCATTATTTGTAGGTTTTTCAGAAGAAGAGACCTGGGTTACGGGCATGGGGCCGACTCTTGAGTCATCAGGCTTTCGATAGCGGCCAAGGCCGATATGGGGATTGTATCCCATCGCTGCGATCTCAGCCATCAGTCCCGCGAGCCGAAGATGTTCTGGAATGATTTCCCGATAAGAAATCAGTTCGGGCGTACCCTCGATGAATTTGGTGTGGACCTCGCCTGACCTGAACTCGGGATGTGTTACAATCTTTTTGTGAAATGGTATGGTTGTTTTCAGGCCGCCAATGAAATACTCTGACAGGGCCCTTTCCATGGTGGATACGGTCTTTTCCCAGGTCGAGCCATAGGTCATGAGTAAGGCGCCTAAAGAGTCATAGGCCTTGGGGAATTCATAGTCGCCAAAAACGCAGGAATCAAGGCGAACACCTTCACCGCCAGGGGAAAGGTAACGGGTGATTGTGCCTGAATTGGGCATAAAATCATGCTGCGGATCTTCAAAATTGATCCGGCACTGCATGGCAAAACCCCGTGATTTGAGTTGCTCTTTTGTCAGGCTGAGCTTTTCACCAAAGGCAATCCGTATCATCTCCTCGACGATATCTATGCCATAGAGCAATTCTGATATACCATGCTCTACTTGAAGGCGGGTATTGGCCTCGATAAAATAAAAGTTTTGCTTGTCATCAACCAAAAATTCAATGGTCCCGATTGAATCGTATTCGACTGCGGTGACCATCTTGATGGCAGCCTCTTTCAGGGCGTTGCGCAATTCCAGGGAGGCCAATTTCCATGGTGATGGGGTAATCTCTAACAGTTTTTGGTACTTTCGCTGGCACGAACAATCCCGTTCGTCAAGTGCAACCACGTTTCCGAATTTATCGCAGATCACCTGTATTTCAAGATGCCTGACCAAGGAAAGGTATTTTTCAATGTACAGATTGGGATTGCCAAAGCTTGCTTCAGCCATGCTTGATGCCCGATAAAAATGCCGGTCTAACTCCTGCTGGGAATTTACCACCACAACCCCTCTGCCTCCCCCGCCCCCTTCACTCTTGATCATTACAGGGAAGCCGATCTCTTCAGCGATTTTCTTTGCCTCTTCCAGAGAAACCGCCACATCGGAGCCCTCTACCACAGGAATGGAAAGAGACCTGGCAATATCTCTTGCCTTCACTTTATTGCCAAGCTTTCTCATGGGGCCTTCGGATGGACCGATAAAGATAATATCGTGCTTTTCACACATGGAGGGGAAGTTATTATCCTCGGCGGCAAAGCCCCAGCCAGGATGAAGGGCTGCAACATTGTGCTTTTTTGCAACCCGCACAATTTCTTTAATGTCCAAATATCCGTCTACACTCGAAAGGCTATACGCCCTGTCAGCCTTGGATACATGAGGGGCGGTCTTGTCTACCGGCGTGAAAAAGGCTGCATAAATAGCCCCCATCTCCCTGATGGTTCGTCCAACACGAAGGGCCGGAATACCACGATTTGCGACACCGATAATCATGTTCTTAAACGAGATATTCATAAGGCAAGTTTCTCCTGAATGTTTTACCCAAAAAAAACAGCATAAACACCAGGGATGTCTTTCGCTGATGTTTGTGCTGACGTACCTCGCAAAAGGCATCTCAGGAAACCAAGTTGCCCGTTGCTCAGTTTGTCCGTTCTCGAACCTGTTTAAAAGATAGCATTTTGTATGATGTCTGGCAACAAAATTGTGAAGCTCCCCGCCCCGCGAGGCGGGGAGCTTCACAAACCAGATATGCTTTTTCTCTTAAAAATGGGTTTGGGCAACACCCTGAGAGCTTTGAATTAATCCCACACACCTCTGATTTTAGGATTTGGGCTAAGTTTTTGCGAAAGATGTTGGTTTAGATTTTATGGTTTATGTTGAAATCGATCAAAATATCAAGAAGGAGGCG
>Ga0180301_10003513_pt1 | contig 12228 bp, 13 predicted proteins | sample GuaBasSediGuay16_FD_121797 | JGI IMG/M metagenome (GOLD analysis project Ga0180301, IMG submission 121797) | Subseafloor sediment microbial communities from Guaymas Basin, Gulf of California, Mexico - Guay16, Core 4569-2, 12-15 cm | ecosystem: Environmental > Aquatic > Marine > Hydrothermal...
AGTCGGAAGACTTTTAGACCTTTCTGCAGAGCAAAAAGTCTGCTTTCTACACACTTCTCTGCTCTGTAGAGAATGCTTGCTATGAAATAAGACGGCTGTAGAAAAGCAGATCTTGGATCTAAATGGATAATGGAGATGGGGGCAAAAAACCGCCCCCGAACCTGTAACATATCTTTCATCGGTATCTGTACCTCTTACTCATCGCATTTGCAGTTTAAATCATAGTTTGGATCTGATGCACGTTTTGCAACTTTAGTTACATCATAAATGTCTACCTCCCCATCACCATTGACATCTGCTGCCCATGGAGACTTCAGATAATAATTCGGATCGCTAGCACGCTTTGTAACCTTGGTTACATCATAAATGTCAACAGATGCATCGCTGTTCACATCCCCGCACATTCCCTCACCAAGGGCGTACAGTTTGCCTGCGTCGTTTCCGAAGAAGACTCGCATCTCGCCTGCTGTGTTGTTGTAGATTGATGCAGCCTGTGAGATGTATTCGCCGCTATCGCTTGATTCTGATGGTTCGTAGTACCAGAGCATCGTGCCGTTCTCGTTCAGGCAGTAGAGTCTTCCGTCTGGATTGTTGCTTGTGACGTAGATGTAGAGATTGTTGCCATGGGCAGCGATTGCAGGAGATGATTTTACCCGCAGGCAGTCGACCCGCGGGTCGATCGTGTTGTTCCACTCCCAGATGAACGAACCGTCTGCAGCATCCAGGCAGCAGACCTTACCATCTGGACAGCTCCCAGTGTACATCCTCTGCCCACCACCGACATAGATTCTGCCATCGTGGTACACCGGGGTGGAGACGCTGTGCCAGAGGTCATAGACCCAGCTATTCCCTGTATCGTTGAATGTGCCGTCTGTTTCGTCAAATTCGACTGCGTACAGGTGTCCATCGCCGTATCCAGCGTGGGTGCTTGTGCTCTTCTTGGCTGTGAAGTATATCCGACCTGTGTCATCGTTGTACATGATCGATGACCTGATCTCCTCGGCTGGTGTGATTCCGAACTCCTCTGATACGTTGAAGTAGCTGATGAATGCCCCATCGTCTTTGTTGAGGCATGTTACGTTGGCGTTTTCGTCACCATAGAGGATGTAGTTTCCAGCGATTGCACAACCAGCCCAGTTGTAACCTGTGAGATATGGTGCCGTCCTGCTCCAGATGGTATCACTCACATCGTTTGCATTCAGACAGTAGTAGGTGCCATAACCAGTGGTGGAACTGCTGGTGCCCTTCCAGTCGCCGACATAGACCTTACCATCGGAATACGTAACAGGTGTATTCAGTTGATAACCGCCCGAACCCACCGATGCGTATTCGCGTATCGTTCCATTCCTCGCATAGATTGCTGTGACCCTGCCCTCCCCCACGCTCAGATTTCCTTTGCTCGTTGCAACGTACAGGATTCCGTCGTGGTATGCAGGGGTTGAGAGTTCAAACGAGCCTTCCGCGGCATTGCACATCGTGAACTGTGGATTCCATATTGGATCGCCTGTCGTCACATTGTATCCTGAGACATTCCCTGTATGATCGAGTACAAAAACAACATCTCCACGATCGGGCACATTCTTCGCAACGATCGGAACAACGTTTATCCCGGCAGCCATCCACTGATTCGTGTGCGTCATCACACTCCAGTTAACGCTTCTTCCAATGACCTTCTCACTCAGAACTCCTGTGTTCAGATCGTCCTTCTGGAATTGGGGCCATTCAGATGCACTCACCGATGCAATCGTCACCAACAGCATTACACAGATTGCGATGATCGGTATCTGGAAACTATGAGATTTTCCATTTCCAATTCTCTCTCTGTTCTTTTCCATCTTCTGCTTCCTCTCTGGTATACGTGAAGTACAGCTTTATCTGGGAGCTGCAACCTCTGATTCTGATTGAGATTAACTAAGATATATAACTGTCAATTCAAATAACAATTATTACCCAAATGGGTAGTGATGGTTGGATGGTAAAAAAAATCAGAAGCCAAAAGTACCACACCACAAAAGAGGCTACCTCGGGTTTTGAAGTGGTTGTGGTCTTTTTAGCGGGGTGTGAAGCACAATCTATAATTATAGTATGCTCTGTTTAGAGATGCATCATTTCTATTTTAGGCGCTGGACGATGATTATTTCAAGGCAGAAAGATCTTCAGGTTCTGTTTGAGGGCCTGTCACCCGATGATTCATTTTTTGTGATTGGTTGTGGCAAGTGTGCAAAGAAGCTTCGGGTCGGCGGGCAGAAGGAAGTGGAAGAGGTCTTTTGGCGTCTTGTTGATAGGGGTTTTAGGGCTGTTGGCTGGTATGTGATAAGTACCGCGTGCAGCATCAATTCATGGGAAGAGATCGCTAGCGAAAAACCTGAAATCGATGATGCCACAGCCTTTCTTGTCATGGCATGTGGAAATGGAGTCTCTGTGATCAACAGAGTCTCTGGCATGAAGGCGTATCCTCTTCTGGACACAACTTCCATTGGGGGCGTCTGTGACGACTACATGCTGCATGAGCAGTGCGCAGCGTGCGCCGATTGCAACATCCACCTCTACCATGGGATCTGCCCGTATGCTCAGTGCCCCAAAGGCTTGCAGAATGGCCCCTGCGGAGGCTCAATTGACGGGGTCTGTGAAATCGGGAGTGAACGGAGTTGTGTCTGGGCACAGATATACGAAGAAGCAGAGAAGAGCGAGAATCTTGAAGTCTTCACAGAGTTTCACCCACCAAAGGATCATTCAAAGAAAGTGAGAAGAGAAGGGCTTATAGAAAAAATCTGAATAGAGGTGGCTCGATTGGATTTCAAGAGAAAGATAGAAACCGGGAAGTTTGTCGTAACAACAGAGGTTGCACCGCCCAGAGGCACAGACACCACACTACTCATAGAAGAAGCGGACTTGCTCTCAGGTTGCGTGGATGCACTGAACGTCTCGGACAATCAGCGCTCGATCATGAGAATGTCACCCCTCGGAGTAGCACATGTGCTCCAAGAACAGGGGCACGAGGTCATACTGCACACAACCTGTCGAGATCGTAACAGGCTCGCCCTCCAATCAGACCTGCTCGGAGCATGGAATCTTGGAGTGAGAAATATCCTTGCCATGACAGGAGATCACCCACTGCTCGGAGATACCATGGGCACAAAACCCGTGTACGATCTCGACTCAACACAACTCCTCCAGGCGATCCAGAACTTGAACCGCGGACATGACATAATGAACAGACGACTTGACGGCGGAACAGGTTTCATGGCAGGTGCCGTAGTTCGTCCCGATCCAAACGACAAGATGCAACTACTAAGACTCAAAAGAAAAGTTTCCTGCGGAGCACGATTCATCCAGACACAACCCGTCTACAACACCGAAGAGTTCAAAGAATTCATCGAAAAAGTCTCACACCTCAACACACACATCATCGCAGGCATACTCCCGATATTCTCCTTAAAAACCGTGAAATTCATAAACGATAAACTTCCTGGAATCATAATCCCACAGGAAGTCGTAGAGCGAATAAAAAACTCCACAGACCCCGCCGAAGAGGGAATCGAGCTTGCAGCAGAGACCATAAAAAAACTACAGGACGTTGCAGGTGGCGTGCACATAATGCCGATTATCACACACCAACACACAGAGGCAATACTCAAAAGAGCAGGCATGCTGCATTAGCTTGAAAATAGATTGCCGCGCCATTTATAGTGTTGAAACGACTTTGGGGTAGTTGTTGGTTCGCATATCGCCCCGAAATACAGAAGAATCGAAGTTCGTACTTGTTCCGTAAGAAACTCCACTTCACAGATGATGTGGACTGTGGAGATTACGAAGTTTCAATTTTAGCACAGCGTGAGTTGGCAGCCCTTTTTAAAAGAGTAAATCTAAAGTAGTGCTTGGTGGTCTATGTTGGTTAGGTGAATTGTATGAGTTTTTTGGAAGATGCTAAGAATGGTGTCATCACTGATGAGATGAGATTGGTTGCTGTTGATGAGGGTGTTGATGCTGAGTTTGTTCGTCGTGGTGTTGCGGACGGAAGGATTGTTATTCCTATAAGCCCTTATCGCTCGCTTCGACTTGTTGGGATCGGTAAGGGTTTGCGGACGAAGGTCAATGCATCTGTTGGCACTTCTAGCGATCTTGTGGATGTTGAGATGGAGGTTGAGAAGGCAAGGGTTGCTCAGGAAGCAGGTGCTGATACACTGATGGAGCTTTCGACTGGCGGAGATTTTCACGAGATACGAAAGAGGGTGGTTGAGATCACAGATCTTTCTGTTGGCAGTGTCCCTTTGTACCAAGCGTTCATCGAGGCTATTCGAAGAGATGGTGCTGCCATACACATGAAGGAAGATGATCTCTTCAAGATCACTGCAGAGCAGGCAAAACTCGGCACTAACTTCATGGCTATTCACACAGGTATTAACAGGATCACAGTCGAGCGGTTGATGAAGCAGGGTCGTTTCGGCGGCTTGTGCTCGAGGGGAGGCGCATTCATGACCGCGTGGATGATCCACAATGAGAAGGAGAACCCTCTGTACAGCGAGTTCGATTACCTGCTTGAGATCCTGAAAGAGCACGAGGTCACACTCAGCATGGGCAATGGGATGCGCGCTGGGGCAGTTCACGACGCAACCGATCGTGCCCAGATCCAGGAGTTGATCATCAACTCTGAACTCTCCGATCGTGCCTATGATTATGGGGTGCAGGTGATAGTGGAGGGGCCTGGCCATGTACCACTCGATGAGATCAAGGCAAACGTGATACTGGAAAAACGGTTGAGCGGCGAGAGACCTTTCTACATGCTTGGACCACTTGTAACCGATATCGCGCCTGGGTATGATCATATCGTGGCAGCGATCGGAGCGTCCATATCGAGTGCGTGTGGCGCCGATTTCATATGTTATGTTACGCCAGCAGAACACCTAGCACTCCCAAACCCTGCAGAGGTGCGGGAGGGTGTGATCGCTGCACGTATCGCTGCACACATCGGTGATATGGTTAAGAACGGACGGCGCGAAGAAGATCTTGCAATGGGACGTGCCAGAAGAGATCTTAACTGGGCAAAACAGTACGAATTAGCGATTAATCCCGCGTACGCAGAACAGATCCGCTGTGAACGTACACCAAGCGACTCCAACACCTGCACGATGTGCGGCGATCACTGCTCACTGAAGATCGTGAAACAGTGCTTCAACTTCGACAGATAGCTTCTTTAAGTGCCAATAGGAGATCTTTGAAGAGAAACTTCTCTGGTACTATTATCCCATTCACACCATAGCTCTTAAGGGTCTTTCCGGTCGGGAGACCGATCGCACCAACTGCTATTTCACCCAGTCGATTCACAACTCCCTCAAGGACGCCCAGGTCCTGAGCGGTCTTCATGAAATTGTGGACCATCATGGTGCTTGTGAATGCGAGCCCGTCCACGCCAGAGTCAAGCACCCGCCTGACAAAACTATACTGCTCCTCGCCCCTTGGGCGTGCGAGCGTGTAGACACAAGTCTCATGAACCTCTGCACCACGTCCCACAAGTTCATCCACAAGTAGTGGTGCACCATGCGTGCTTCGAACAACTTCCACCACCCTCTCGGAGACGCCGCTCTGGAAGAGATCGAGCAAGCCACTGGAACTGTATGTCTTTGGAATGAGCGTGACGCGAATGCCTGCTTCCTCAAGTGCTCTTGCTGTACGCGGGCCGATCGCAGCAACCTTGCAGCAATCATTCAAAGCCCTGACGAAACCTTTAGCGTCATCTATTCTATTCATGGTGAATTCAACACCATTGACACTGGTGAAGGTCACATAATCAGAGTCTCCACCAAGCACCCGACCAACAAAACCCTCAAAACCATCATCCTTGTATTCTCTTACCTCTATCATTGGAACCAAGAGTGCATCAAGCCCGAGGGACTCTGCAAGGAGAAGTGATTCACGAGCATAGCGCGACGGGCGCATAATCCCAACAACACCACACATGAGAGGAAGATAATGAAACGGGACATTGTTAAGCCTTTCCACAGATGATGGGTGGTGCTGTGTAGGTCAACACTCGCGTTTTTGGGCAAAGTATAATTTGTCCCACTGCCATTTCAGTTGGTTGTATGCGTGTTGGTGTTATCGGTCCGCGGGGAACGTTCTCTGAGGTTGCTGCGCGAAAGTGGGATTCTTCCTGTGAGTTGTCTTATTTTGATGAGATCAGTGATGTGGTTGAGGCTGTGCTCGGTTGTGAGGTGGATTTTGGTGTGGTTCCGATTGAGAACTCGATTGAGGGCTCTGTGAACATCACACTGGATCTACTGCTTGAGCATAGCGTCAGGATTGTTTCCGAGGTGGTGGCGCCTGTGGTTCACAACCTGCTTGCACGTAAGGACGCGGGGCGTATTCACACCATCGTGTCCCATCCTCAAGCTCTTGCACAGTGCCGAAGGTTTCTGCGTGCCCATTTCAGGGATGTACGCCTGGAGGGTGTACAATCAACGGCACGCGCTGCAAAGCTTGCCTCTGAGAGTAGAGGTATTGCTGCAATTGCATCCTTGGAGGCTGCCAGTGCCCATGGGCTCAAAGTCATCTTCAGGGGCATTCAGGATGTGCGAGGCAACTTCACGCGTTTTGTTGTCCTGGGTTGTGGAACCTCCCACACTGATTGTGCGGTCTGCAAGACTTCTTTGATTCTTCATCTGAAAACGAATCGTGCAGGCGCACTCTATGAGCTTCTCGGCGAGTTTGCAACGAGAAGGATCGACCTCACACGGATTGAGTCGAGACCCACAAAAAAGGCACTCGAAGATTATCTCTTCTACATCGATTTCAAAGGCAGCACAGAAGAGGAGGGAGTCAAAAGCCTGCTCGATAGCATCGGGGAGTATGTTGATATGTTGAAGGTGCTTGGCTCATACCCTGCGGCAGAGCGGTGTTGATGAATCTCACGCCAGCCAAGCACTTGAGAAGAATTTATATAGTCAGAATAATATGCTTTAGAGGGGTGTATGCGGAATGAGAGCAGAAGATGGAAAAGATGGGGGAAACCTGACGTCAAATGAGACTGATGGTTTTAAATTTGCAGTAACACCGCTCGCAGCTTTTGGAACTATTTCTTATACAGCATACGATTATCTTCAACACACAGCGGTTGACAATAATTGGTATTCCTTTTTTTGTGGAATAATTCCTGTCGCGCTTATTTTAGTATTTTGGTCTGCTCTCATATATTTTGATTAAAGGTATTTCACTGGAGGTGCGAAATCATATTAAAAGCGAGCATCTGAAGAAATGGGCTTCGTATATACATTTGGCAACTTTCTTAATGTGTATAACAGTATTAGTGTTTTTTCTGTGTATTTTTCTTTGGGTGGTAGTTCTAGATCATGAAAATAGCATATCTATTAGCTTATTAATTCTGATCGTCAGTATTCTATCTGCTTTTATTCTCTATCGTCCAGAAACCGTCTCACAAATAAAAAAAATCATCCAAACCCGCAAAACATTTAACTATGTAAGAGACTTGCTAAGAGACTTGCAGAACATTCTCACCATACCTTTTGCACTTGCTATTATGATCACTATAAGTCTAATTATATGGTTAATTGTATTTCAACCAGTTTTACATTCCCCGCTGCAAGGTCATGTGACGGTTGATATGGATAGCATCTGTTACAAGGATGGTGCGCCGATTCCTGTCTTAATTCAGGTAACAGGACCTAACAATGGTTTATCCATATACTTATCCAGAGAAGAAGCTGAGAATAACTTAACTCAAATAGACCTGATTAACTATTTAAAGCCAGAACACAGTGGAAAACGAATGGTATCTGGAAACAACAACTCAATTTTATCTGGTAATTCGTTGGGTGGTGGAAGATACAGCGTATTTATCAATACCACCAATTTGACTAGAGAATACTATGAAATAAAGTCTGTACGTCCGAAATATACTAAAAAATACGGTTTAAAAGGTTTTTACCTCTTGAACAACAGTTAGTCGTTATGTGTCAGGAACTCTTTAATAAGATCTTGGTCTGGCAACACCAAGGTGGTTGCAGCGGAGATGTTCATATGCGAGCGGAGTATCAGGACGGGTTTGTGATCGTTATCAGGCGTTTTCAACCTTTGGATTTCCAGCAGGTTATGGAGATTGAGGAGGAGGCTTTCTCTGAGCATAATCCCTATTTCTATATGCAGTTTTACGAGTTGAACGCCGATACGTTTCTTGTAGCTGAGCGCGGGGGGAATGTTCTTGGTTTTGCGGTGGGGCTTCAGGTTTCTGGTCTTGGAAAGGTCTTCTCGATCTCGGTTCGAAAGGGGTATCGGGGGATGGGTATCGGGGGTATGCTGCTTGAAAGTCTCATCCGCATATTCCATAATATGGGGCTTGCGGGTGTCGCTCTCGAGGTGCGTGATAGTAACTACAGGGCGCGTCTCTTTTATGAGAAGCATGGTTTTGTCCGGGTCGGTCTCTGCCAGAATTATTATAGTGATGGCGAGAATGCTCTCTTGATGAGGCGGGTTTTGTGAAGTGTTATTTAGGATTGCAGAGTTATGGTTAAGTATGAACAGGTAGAGGTTTGACTCAAATTGAGGAGGCATTGTGGTGTTATCTTTTGATGAGATCCGATCACTTGATTCGAGGTTTGTTTTCCAGACGTATACGCGCCAGCCCATTGCATTGCAGTCGGGGTCTGGTGCCGTTCTTAGGGATGTAGATGGTAATGAGTATATTGATTGTGTTGCTGGTATTGCGTCGTGCAATCTTGGTCACTGCCACCCGAGGGTTGTTGATGCGATACGGGATCAGGCAGAGAGACTGATGCATGTGACCAATCTGTACTATACAGAGTTGCAGGCTACGCTTGGGGAGAAGATCACGCGCCTCTCGGGGATGGATCGTGTCTTCTTCTGCAACTCTGGGACAGAAGCGGTTGAGGCGGCACTGAAGCTTGCACGCCGTACAACTGGCAAAAAGGATTTTATAGCGGCTCGTGGCAGTTTTCATGGTCGCACGCTCGGTGCCCTCGGCATCACCGATAAAGACAGCACACCGTTTGAGCCTTTGATCAGAAACGTGAGCTTCGTACCGTACAATGAGAGCGATGAGATAGAGAGAGCCATTGGAGAGGAGACTGCTGCTGTTGTAATTGAGCCTGTCCAGGGCGAGGGCGGTGTGAACATCCCAACAATAGAGTATCTGCGGAAGGTGCGTGAGATCTGCGATGAGCGGGACGTGCTCCTGATATTTGACGAGGTTCAGACATGTTTTGGAAGGACTGGTGAGTGGTTTGGACACCAGCACTCTGGTGTTACACCTGACATAATGACGCTTGCAAAGTCGATTGCTAACGGTTTTCCTATGGGTGCTATGCTTGCAACCGGGAGGGCAGCAGATGGATTCAAGCGTGGTGATCATGCCTCGACCTTTGGCGGTAATCCTCTCGCCTGTGCAGCGGCTCATGCCACAATCGATGCGATCGGAGAAGAGGGATTGGTTGCGGCATCCAAGAAAACAGGCAAGTATTTTCTGGAAAAACTGAGATCCTTATCTCTTGACTTTGTTAACCTTCGGGGTATCGGGCTTATGATTGGGATGGAGTTTGAGAGCGGGTGTAGCACTATTGTTGACAATGCGCGAGATCAAGGTGTGCTCCTCAACTGTACCTCTGAAACGGTGCTGCGATTCGTCCCACCCCTGAATATAACACGTGAGCAGGTCGATCGGGTGGTGAGAGTGCTCGGTGAGTGAACGCCTGAAGAATCTGAGAACCACGATCCAGGAGATTGAGAGATACGTTCCTGGAAAGAGCATAGAAGAAATAGCGAGAGGGTACGGGCACTCTCCAGCGGAGATTCTCAAACTCGGCTCGAATGAGAACCAGCTTGGGCCGTCCATGTTTGCTGTTGAAGCTATACGGCAAGCCGCGGGTAGTGTTCATCTGTACCCTGAGGCTGACGCCCCTCGACTTATAGAAGCTCTCTCGCAGTACATAGCCGTACCTGAAGAGTTGATCGTGGCATCGGGCGGTGGTATGGATGGGGTGATTGACACACTGATGCGCATGTTCGTGCGAGAGGGAAAGGATGTGATCATACCCACACCAACCTTCTCATACTATGAGATTTCCGCACTTGCAAACGGCGGAAGACCTGTCTTCGTGCCCAGGGGAGAGGACTTCGCAGTTGACACGGAACGGATCATACGGGCAGCAGGCGACGCCTCACTGATATTTCTCTGCAGTCCAAACAATCCAACCGGAAATCAGGTGTCAGAAAAAGACCTTCGCGGTGTTCTTGAATCTGTTGGGGCTCTTGTCTTTCTGGACGAAGCTTATGTTGAGTTCGCAGATAGAAACTTCATTAATTTAGTTAGAGAGTATGATAATCTTGTGGTTGGCCGCACATTTTCAAAGGCGTTCGGGCTCGCAGGGCTACGGCTTGGCTACGCTCTTATGAGTGAAACGATAAAGAGAGACTACATGAAGGTTGCAACGCCATTCTCTATCAGTCGGGTGGCAGAGTACGCAGGCATAGCAGCACTCGCTGACAGAGAACACCTGAAAGAGAGTGTTGAGATGGTGCGAAGAGGTCGCACCCAGTTAAGTGGAGGATTGAACCTTGAGACCTATCCCTCGCAGGCAAACTTCATCCTTGCAAAGACCTACCCGCACCTGGCATCAGAGATCACAACAAAACTTCTTGGCAAGGGAATCATAATCAGGGATTGCACCAGTTTCAGGGATGCTGGAAAGTATCTGGTCAGAATCACTGTAGGGCGAGAAGAGCAGAACGAGCGCGTCATAGACTCACTCAACAGAATGGTATGAAAATCGCACTCACAGGCACACCAGGAACAGGCAAGACCACGGTAGCAGCACTGCTAAAAAAGACCACCCGAATAATAGATCTGAACAGCTTGATAAAAGATAAAAAACTCTACACAGGGGTTGATCGCAAGCGAAAATCTCTAATCGCAGACTTAACAGAGATTCAAATCCACATAAACCACATAACAACAAGTACAGAACCAGTGGATAGTGTAATTATAATTGAAGGCCATCTCTCACACATGCTTAAGGGTACTGATGCTGTGATCGTTCTCAGGTGCCATCCCCGAATTCTGAAAAAACGATTAGAAGACCGTGGTTATACAGGATCGAAGATAGATGAAAACGCTCAGGCAGAGGCACTCGACATAATACTCTGCGAAGCCATCGATGCATGTGACAAGGTGTACGAGACTGACACAACAAGCAGGACCCCAGAGGAGACACTGAGCGCAGTGGAAGAAATAATAAGAAGCATTAAGCTCAAAGAGAGAATCTCGCCAGAATACCTGCCAGGCACAATCGATTGGATAGAAGAGGCAATACAACGATGACCATCAACTCGTTCAGAAACCACGCAACGAAAATCCTGCACCCACTGGCACTCATACTGGAGAAAAGACGGATCACAGCAAACAACCTATCCATCCTATCACTAATTTTTGCAACCCTCAGCATACCCATGTACTACTACTCCACAAACGATCACACATACTTGTTCATGGCAGCACTCTTCGTCTTCCTGAACTCGTTCACAGACGCCCTCGACGGAACACTCGCCCGCATCACCAAGACAGAAGGACCAAGCGGCGACTTCCTCGATCACATCATAGACCGATACTCCGACGTCTTCATCCTCTGCGCCATCTTCTTCACAGGTTACGCCAGCCTAAAAATCGGCTTGATAGCTGTAACCGGGGTACTGCTCACAAGCTACCTCGGCACCCAGGCACAAGCCGTCAACGCCGGACGACACTACGGCGGCATACTCGGACGCGCCGATAGACTGGTAATAATAATACTTGCAACCATCGCAACAGCACTCTACTCAGAAAAAATATTTTATTACTCAATACTCGGATGGAGTATGATACTAATAGCAACCACAAGCCACATCACAGCAATACAACGAATACACCACATATGGCAAGCCCTAAAAAAAGAGAGCGAGGACATTACAAAACTTCCAAAACCGTATAAATAAAACTAAATAAGACAGATCCATCAGCAGTAAAATATTCTATTCGATTCATGGAGTGAATTTTTTAAACGTGGTTTTTTGCTTGGTTGTTCGATTTTTGGGTGGGTTTGGTTTTGTTTGTGTGGTTAGGGCCATACTCCGAAGTATGCGTTTAGTGCGAGGAGTGCTATTGCTATTGCGACGCTGGCTGAAACCACGGTCTTTGGGTCGAATAGGATTGACGTTTCTTCTGAC
>Ga0180301_10003514_pt1 | contig 12227 bp, 6 predicted proteins | sample GuaBasSediGuay16_FD_121797 | JGI IMG/M metagenome (GOLD analysis project Ga0180301, IMG submission 121797) | Subseafloor sediment microbial communities from Guaymas Basin, Gulf of California, Mexico - Guay16, Core 4569-2, 12-15 cm | ecosystem: Environmental > Aquatic > Marine > Hydrothermal...
CCTAGTAATAATAACCCAACCGCCACCCCCCAAAGTGAAATTGTAAACACACCAACTCGCCGATAATAAATACCCCTCCAGCCACTCCCCCTCCAGCAAACTCTCATTCACCCTAACCTCATAAACACCATCCGCAACCTCCTCCCCTAATCCCTTCTCAAAACCCGTCAACATGTACGCCCGATCCGCCAATACTATAACCCGCCCCAAAAGATCCCCATAAACATACCCATGAACGTCGGGCTGCCCGTTCAGAAGCTCCAACAGGTGCCCCTCATAAACAACCTCCCCCAAATACGCCCGCATCCACCCCGCAACATGAGGACTCGACCTCGGCTCCAAAGGCCGCGCCGGACTGTTAAACACCGGAAAAACCACACTGCCATTCTCAAAACCATACATCCTACTTAACTCCCTGATCTGCCTCATAGTCTCTCCATCCGGATAATAAACATACTCCGGTATGAACGCACTCGGAAGAACACTCACCAGTATCAAAAGCACACAAAACGCATAAACCAGCTGGCGTAACCTTGCAACCCTAACCTGAAACCTGAAAATACGAACTATTGTCCCTCTGATCGAATTGCCAAACACCCACACACCCACACTCTGAAGAACTCCCATAGGATACAGTATGTAAACACGATACGCACGAATCTCATCATAGAACTTTAAGGGAATATATAGCAACAGTGAAATGCATGTAACCCATGAAATCATCAGTAAGGAGAAATGAAGAAGACGATAATGTCTCTTAGCAGAGATAACCAAATATACGAGACCTATCAGACTGAAAAAGTACACCCACATGCTTTCCCGACCTGCTAACCAATACCATTTAGTTCTCCAGGCGTTAACGTTTATCATAGACAACTTGCCAAATAGTATTCCCAAGTAAAACAATAACCAGATAAAAAGCAACAAACCTCCACAAACAGTAAATACGAAAATACGTTTTCTTTTAACCATAACCCCCCAAAGGCAAACTCTTCCACCCAACATTAAGAGAAAATCCGCTAAAAACATGACAGCTAGGAAGATAAGGGTCGCATAAGGATGTATTAACCCCGCCAGAAACACTAAAAGTACCAATATCGCTATATTCCCCCGATTAAGGTCATTACTCCTTAAAATCCTCAAATACCAACCGAGCATCACATAAATAAAACACATACCGAGATAATTCGCATACAAGTCGTAACTCAAGCGAATAAAGAAAAACGATGAGGGAGCTAACAATAACGATAATAACGATAACTTCTCGTCCCCTGTCCCCCACCTCACAAAAACATAGACCGATAAAACGTAAAAATACCCTACCATAACCGGGTAGTAAAAGTAAAGTTGCTCAGCTGACACTCCCAGTTTAACAATAGCCACCATGATAACCTGAAAGAGAGGCCTCTTCCAAGAGTATAACAACTCTATAAACCTACTTTCAGAAACAGATGCAACCCTCGTAAGCGTTATGTAATAAAATGAGGTGTCGAAACCTTGCGGAACAAAGTACTTAGAGTACCTATAAGCAGTAACTAATGTCACAACAATAAACGCTAGCATAAAAAACAACAACTTCCGACCAATTTTCAACTTCTGTGTATAATCTTCACTCCCGAAAAAACATCTTTGACCCGCATTCTCCTCTCTTCCACGCAAGAGATAGTATATTACTCCCCAAATTGGGAAAAATATTAAAACAAAGAAAAAAGAATAGCGTAGAATAAGCATTTTAGTCGATAAGAAAGCTTCTATAAAGTTTTCCACAAGCAATATGATCAATATCAGTGTCAATAAAAGTACTACTGCAAGGGATCTGGATCTGTTGCAAGGAACCAGTACGTCGTGATGCATAAGATCACCGTTGACATGATTTTTTAAGCGTTTAACTTAAATAAGAGAGTTGATCGCTTAAGATTCTTAATGCAAAGCCCTACATGGGCTAACCCGAACATAGTTACACGCATCTCTTTTAAGATAATCGACTGTCTCGATTCGATGCAGTTATTATCTCAATGTAATCCGGATTTCAATTCTATTCGTGCGCACTTCGCATATGCTCTACGATGTTGACTTTTAATATATGAAAATCGCACAGATAAAAGAATTTGCGTTTTATCGGAAGTAACGGGAACTATCAGTTTAAATATCAGAAGGCAGAAATGTCTATCAGCGCACCCAGTGAGAAGATGAGCAACATGAGAGAATGCCGCTACTACGTGAAGTGCAGAGAATGCGGATGGGAAGGCTATACACTACTTAGAGGTTATGAGAACGGTTATCTTTACCTCAAATGCGAAAACTGCAACGCTAGAAACCTATACCTGAAACCCCCCGCGAGAAAAGACATAATCTTCATCGGCGGAACCGCACTACAGGATTTCACCTATTTCATCAAAATGACCGCAAGAAGCAGTTGGACCTGGATCAGTGAACAGCCAATGCTCAAGAAATTAACGTTAGGTGGCGGAATCTTCACCGCCCTGATTCTCCTTCTTTGTTTAACCATCTTTAAAGAATATTCTCTCCACATCTTGATCGTAACTTTGGGTACAATCACCAGTACCATAGCGCTGGCCCTACGTAAAGGTGAATAATTCCTATTTATCGAATTTTCTCGGAAAACCCAGAAGAACTACTAAGTATCAAGTCAAGAATCGGAAATTAATACTTCTCTGTGTTAACGAGAATACGAACCATGCAGTGTTATGAAGCGATTTGTGTATCCCAAAATAAATCGTAAGCATCGGGAAGACTTTAAACTAAGCATCGACCTCAAAAACGCCTGTAAACGTAAAATCGGGGTAAACGGAGAATATTGAGGATCACTACATGTGCCAACATGGCGGATTCGATAAAAGTTAACCTCTGGGCGGATCTGGGAGATCGTGAATTTTATAATGACTTATGAGGTTGTTATACTGAATTTTAGGTGGGACTGGTGGTCGATGGTTTGAGAGTACAAAGAAAATCTCAATCATCATCCCGGCTTTAAATGAGGAGAAGTCTATCGGTAAAACTATAGACTCTATTCCGGTTGATGCTCTGCGGCGCATGGGTTACGAAGTAGAAATAATCGTCGTTGATGGGGGCTCTATGGATCGCACTAGGGAAATTGCTACTAAAAAGGGCGCGAAAGTCATCATCGAACTGCGTCGCGGATATGGTAGGGCCTACATGACTGGCTTTAAATACGCCAATGGTGACATTATAGTTACTGGGGATGCCGACGGTACATACCCCTTTGAGATAATTCCCCGTGTAATTAAGCTTATGGAGGAGTATAATCTCGATTTCGTGACTACTAATAGATTTGCTAGGTTTGAAGATGGTGCTTGGTCTCCCGTTCATTTCGTGGGTAATAAGCTACTCACTCTCCTTTTTGTTTTTATGTTTGGTATTTTAATTAGGGACTCCCAGTCTGGAATGTGGTTTATCAGGAGGTCTCTACTCAATAACGATTGCAGGTTTATGGGTACTGGTATGGAGTTTTCCACCGAGATAAAAATAGAAATGATCCGTCGAGCAAAAAAGTGGCTGGAACTTCCAATTTCTTATAAGAAGAGAAAGAGTGGAAAGACAAAAGTACATTGGTTTAGAGACGGTTTGCACATACTTGCTTTCTTAGTAAAAAAGAAAATATTAGACATATTTGGTATGATGAGAAAGAGGATACTATGATATCATTATGGTATTTTTAAAACGTTCTTTTTTAGCTTATGTGGTTGTCATAATTTTACCATCCATATATAGAAGTAATCTCCTTGATATACCAATTTGAAGTATTTTTCGTCCGAAAATGCTAACAATATTTTTTCCGGAATGTTTCTATACACTGGTACGTAAATTAACTCTAGCGTTGACGAACGAATCCACGAAACTGTCCTTGCTGTTAATACTATATAGAGGGTGATGTTTTTTGCTTGAATCCCTATAGCGTCCATATATAGTAAATCTGTCAGAGGTGGTGAGAAATTGGCAATTTTCCTGATAATAGAGTATGCTTCTGTGGAGTTCTCTGATAGAAACAATTTCTTTATTAGGTAAATCTTGTATTGTTCATGCTCGGGCAATTCATGTATGTGCATTGATAACCTTACTAGAGATATCTTGTCTGCCAGTCCGTTTATTACAAACATTGTAAACGGATCACTTATTATTCTAGCATCATGTCCGGTATTTTTCTTAAACCACATCGCTATTTGCCACTCATAAGTTGTGAGTTTAGAGTGGATAATATTTTTTCTAGGCAATTCCCAGTATCTATCACAGTATATTGTCAGCAATTGATACATTGGTAAAACTACGATTATTATCGCCAAAGTTGCATGGAGCAACCCAATAATAAGTTTGCTACGATCTTTGGTTTTAGACTCAAAAATTCTCTCCTTAATTCTTGACAATAGGAATGTTGCTTCGTCAAAAATCCAGATAACGGAGTAACCTATCACTATAGAACAAAATATTGTAAGGGGAGCGCTTACTCTAATGGAGAAAGGATCGGGAAAGAAGTATAAAAATATTGTAACTATAGTCATGAAGGATAATATCTGTTCACTATTAGTTTTTCTTGTAGCTGTTACTGAGATGCCAATTGCTAATAGTATAATTGGAATCGTGGACATACCATAATAAAATGAATGTGCTTTATCGATAAACGATCTTTTGATTAAATGTGCTGTAGGATAAATAATTTTGCTTATGGGTTCGATTTTAATGCTAATTATCCCACATAATTGTACAACTATATATATGAATACCAAGAGAGCTAATGTGCAATTTAAGTACTTGAGAATACTCTTATCCCCATCTTTCACAATTTTTACGAGCCAACTAACAATAATGTACAAGTAAATTATTGGAAACAGCAGTATTGGTTCGGTTTCATGAAATGTTACGAATAGTATCAATGCTGGGACAATTATCGCCAGTACCATCGTCATCAATGCCCATTCATCACAATTATTGTTTTTATTGTTCTTACCGAAAGTTATTATTAAAGTAATAATTAAGAAGAGCGATAATGTTAACATACTGAGGGCTATCAATTTATAATACAGTACAAGAATAGGATCTAACCCTAAAAGCGAATATGCCAATAAGTCTATATCAGCAAATATTAACGATATGAGTCCTATAACGATGATAAATACGAAGTACTTCAGAAATTTTGTTATCCCAACATGAATAATTTCTTTTTTCATAAGAGACTTTTCTATGAGGTATAATGTGAACGGTAATATCGAAAAAAGTGTACATGAGGGACATAGACTATATTCAGGTCTGTTTGTGAAGTAATTATTGAAAAACATACCATTATCAACAAGTATTATCATAGAAAAGACTACAGAACATATGGTGATTCTTTTATCCTTTAACATTAAATACGTGAACGCATACATACCTAAACTATACATAAACATCTGAAATAATGGCCCCCACCACATTATCGCTAAAGGATCTAAGTTGGGAAGAAGACATGAAGGAAGAATATATGATAACCATCCTAATCTTCTCTCTAAGAAGAATCCCGTATTCATCGCTCTGTACAGTATTAAATAGACCGACTGTACGTTAACGAAATCATATCCTATATATGGAAAAGGCAATTTTAATCGTGATATGTAGAATAGAACTGATAAATAAAGTGTCAAGAGGATAAACTCTTTTATTGTTGGACAATTTTCGATTTTTATTAACCTTTTATGGTATCCTTGAACAACTGCATATAATTCGTTTGCAACTACTATCGAAATTATCATGAGATGAGAATTCCTTATAATCACATACTGATGGAAAACTTGGAGTATTGTGTAAAACGTTGCCAGCATAAGTGCGCCAAAGACCCATGATAAGTAAAAATAACTAATTATGTCATCAATCACGGCAACTTTTTTGCTAACTTTTTCCGTAATAATTCTTCCCAAGAGGAATGGTACAATTATGAGCAAAGGAAAAGCAAGGAATCCTTTTATTATATCTTGTATTGCGAATGTGCGCGCGATTACGGTGTAAATTAGTGTATAAATTAGAAACGGTGATGATACATAATAGACAGGTATATAGGCCTCTTTTTCCATATTATAATGCACCCCAAAAGTAAATTGAAGTAATCCAGTTATCTAGTCCTGCTCAAATAACTATTAAACCTTGTTATAGTTAGCTTACGAGCACAATCAACTTTCATTTATGTGGTAATTACTCCTAACAAGATAAACAATTCGACAGAGCTATCAGAAAGTCTATGGATTATGCATCTGAAGATTCTTTGAAGACTCGACATTTCCGCCAATCTTGTACTTCTGGTCACCCTCCAACATCACGCGAAACGCACACTGGCGGACGCATCGGTAGAGTTATTAAACAATACTTCGAGGTAAAAATGTAAGTTCATTTTCCTTCAGGTGAGTATAAAAATGCCTAGGATTCCTAAAGTTATAGTAATCGGCTTGGATGGTGCAACATGGGACTTAATAAAGCCTTGGGCTGATGAAGGTAAATTGCCAACGTTTAAGTATTTAATGAAGAACTATGCTTGGGGAGTTTTAGAGAGCACAGATCCTCCTATAACGTTTCCCGCTTGGGCAACACTATTTTCTGGGAAAAATCCTGCGAAGCTGGGCGTATATAGTTTCATACAAATTGATGTGAAGAGAAGGAAATTTAAGATAAATACTCCGTATTCGTTTAAGGATATGCCCATATGGGAAATTCTTTCTGCATATGGATATAAAAGTGTTATAATAAATGTTCCAACAGCGCGTGTCTGTAAAGTAAATGGAGTAATAGTTGGAGGCGCATTTTCAACTCACAGGGATATAATTTATCCACAAAAATATAAGTATTTGCTGAAAAAGATCAACTACAAGGCGTATCCTAGTGAATTATCGGAAGCCTTTTTAAGATCCGGATATACACCATCGCTCAAAACAATTAAGCAGATTATATCGTCACGCTTTGAATTGGCAAGGTATCTAATAAATTTAGAAAAACCGGATTTTGTTGCAGTAGTAATTTCCGTTATAGATAATCTCCAGCATTTCTATTGGGGGGACAAAATCATTTACTATGCATGGAAGTATATTGATAACGAATTAGGATCATTTATAACGGATTACTATAATGGCGACAATTATATATTCATAGTATCTGATCATGGGTTTACAAAATACTCTCAAACATTTTACATATCAAGAGTTCTCGAAAGATATGGTCTTGTAAAATTTAAGAGATCATTGAGGCAAAGGGTACTTTCGATTATAAAAATGGAACATATTTTTAAAATTGCAAGGTTGCTTAAACTTGACAAGTTGGCCGAGTATATACCCAAGGAAAAAATAATTTCCATAATCTCTATCTTTGAAGATAGTGAAGGGAGGCTGGGAAGCAAGACGTTAGAAAATATTATAGATTGGGATCGATCTTTAGCAATTCCTATAGATAATCTTATTTACTTGAATTGTCCTGAAGAAAGGAAGAAAAAATTAAAGGAATTTCTCAAACGTGAGTTATTAAAATTCGACGTAATTGAGAACATCCTCTTTAAAGAGGACATATATAACGGAGAATATATTGATATGGCACCAGACATAGTAATAGTACCTAAAAAAGGTGTGGATGTCTTAGAAAGTCCATTTGCAAAAAAGGTCGTAGATGATCGGCCAGGACGGCCACGGTGGAAAGGAATACACGATAAAAATGGAATATTATTGGTAGTAGGTCCGGATGTTAATCCTCAGAAGAATTTTAGTGCAAAAATATATGACATTGCGCCAACAATACTTTACCTGTTTGGAATTCACGTACCGGATACTGATGGAAACGTTCTTAGTGAAATTATTAGCAGACGTAAATCTGCTAAAAAGAATCTCTATATTTGTGAACATGGCAAATCACTAAAAGACAAATTGAAAATTAAAATCAAAATAAGAAGTTTGAGAAATAAATTACTAAAACTCCGAGAACTCAATGCTTCGGAGGAGAAATTTTCATGAAGAACGTTGCAGTTCTTGTAATAAACTATAACGGAAAAAAATATCTCGATAGTTGTCTTAAATCTTTACAATCACAAACTTATAAGGATTTTGAGGTGTATTTGATAGATAATGGCTCTAGTGATGGATCCGTAGAGTACGTTAGGAGGAACTTTCCTGAGGTAAAAATAATAAAATTTGACACCAATTTAGGTTTTGCTAAAGCTTATAATATAGCTGTAAATATGGTTGAAACGAAGTATGTAGTATTTTTAAACAACGATACTATAGTTGATAAAGAGTGGTTAAAGAACTTATACGACGAAATCGTAAAAGATGAGAATATTTTCGCTGTCGGAAGCAAGATACTGCTGATGGATGATAAAAACAGATTACATAATGCTGGATCTAAAATCGCTCCGTGGGGAGGCGGTTATGATATAGGTTTTCTGGATTATGACAGAAAGTGTTATAATGTGAAACGGGAAGTGGGAGCCGTATGTGGAGCATCAATGATTGTTCGTAGGGATTTGTTTCAGAAAATAGGAGGTTTTGATGATTCCTTTTTTGCATATTTTGAAGATGTCGATCTATGCTGGAGGGCTTGGATTTACGGTTATAAGGTAATTTATAATCCGAAATCGATAGTATATCATAAGCTTGGCGGTACTTGGGGGAGATTTGAAAATCCGAGAAAAATATACTTTAGTACGAGAAATAGGTTATTTACGCTGATAAAAAATTTCAAAAGTTTATCAGACATCTTAAAGGGAATCCTTTTATCTTTACCTCTTGATTTCTTGAGAGTAATGTTCAGTTTGAGAAACGGAAATGGACATATATCATATGCAATTTTAAAGGCCTATTATAATGTCATCTCTCACCTAAGAGATTTATTTAAGAAACGAAGAGAAATCCAACATAATCGTGTAATTTCAGATGATTATTTAAAAAAGAAAGGATTAATAGCGTCAACAGCAGAATTCATAAACTTCGCATATAATTTTGTAAAAAATGTCTTTCTAAAATCCCAAAGCAAACCAAAATAGCCGAATTATAAGCTTTAATTCAAGAGTATTATAAGGTCATATTTAGGATAAATTATTTGTACGCCTAGAGGCTGTTTCATAAATAAATTCAACATAAACGCTCATGGTTAGGCATCGGCCCGGAGGCGTCGGTCGCTGGTCCGAACGTCGCTGTCCGTCTCTGCCCCTTCGGGCCTCATCTATTTCCGTGTCACGCGCTCGCCTTCCCGGTGGCGATTCGCTCCACATTCAGCGCGAGAGACAGCCACTTCACCGATGCGTCCGCGCTCTCGACAAGCTGGTATCTCAGCGCCCTCCTCAGCCTCGAGCAGAAGCGCTCTCCCTCGCTTCTGTGGCGGTTGAGGTGCCTGAGGGCCTCGAAGATCCTCTCGTACTTTGCGGCCCAGCCCCGCCGCCTTCCTCGGCGGGACGGCCTTCTGGGTTTTGCGAGGAGTAGCGCATCCCTTTCCAGTGTTTTTTCGAAGTTGCTCCTTCCGAAGTACGCTGAGTCCGCGAGCACGACTGATTTTTCGGGGACCGAGTGCAGGAGTTTCTGGTAGCCTTGGTAGTCTGCGGTTGGGCCGGGGGTTGCGTTGCGGCTATTATGAGGTCGGATCGTATGTCGTATAGGAAGTGGATCTTGAATTGTAGGCCTTTTCGGCGGTGCGGGACTCCGGTGGAGTCTGCGACCAGGAGGTCGGGGTTTCCGGCGGCCCTCCTTGCGGCCTCTATTGCCAGTCCTTTAGCTTCACCCAGGCCCTGTGGATGGTTGCGAGGCTGGGGGATGCGCCCACGATGAGTGGTGCGAGCTCCGCGGTTCTTTTGAAGGTTATGTTGAGGAGTGCCTTTATTGCGCAGAGTGCCGCGAGCTTCCACGTCTCGTACTTCGGAGGGTGTCCCCTGCGTTTCCGCCTCGTCCGTGCATCTGGCGCCAGCCTCCTTGCCGCAACGAGAATAGCTATAATTGCGTTGCGGTTGTACGATAGCATGTCCATGAGCGGGTTGTCTTGTTGCATGGGTCTATGGGGGCGGGTCACCCCCCATAGACCCTCCCTTTACTTTTGTAAAATTATGAAACAGCCTCGTACGCCTACGGGTATTATTTTTCACAATTTTTCCTTTACTTTGCTTTCTCTCATCCACCAATCCTTGTGTTTACTTAATTTTCTTCTCAGAATGTTAGGAATGCGTTCATAATTTATACCTAAAAAGAAACCAAAAGATCTTGCAAAATTATACAATAACGAATATGGAATCCATTTTCTATGACTTTTAAATAAGTATTTCATCTCGTTGATGAAATAGGAAATAGCTTTCGAGGAAATTAGAATTGTATTGCTAAGTTTGCAGATTTGTCTCATGGCAACACCATCATCGAATCTTCGCTTGAAGACAGAAATTATGTCATAATTATGCGAATGATAAACGGCCGCTTTTGGCTCATAAACGAGTGTATATCCGGCTTTTAAAACATCAATTGCCCATTTTTTGTCTTCGGCCATTATTATACGCTCATCAAATTTTATTTTCATCCAGATATCTTTTTTAATTGCAGAACAGACATCTGAAATATAAACGTGCGAAATGAAAAATTCTATCGGATCCTTTAGATCCTCTGGTGTTATTACTACCCTTTTATTAGGATAGAAATACAAGTAAAAGAATTTTTCCATAGGTTTAGCGTTTGGGTATGCAATTTGTCTTCCATAGGCTCCTGCAACTTTATCATCCTCCATGAGAGGTTGGATTAACTTTTCGAGAAATTTTTTGTCTAAAGGATACGCATCTTGTGTGATATAGACCAAATATTTACCTCTTGACAAACTAGCCCCTAAATTTCTCGTCCTACTGTGATGAAAATCTTGGGGTCTTATGTTATATACTCTACAGCCAAATTCTCTTGCGATTTCTACAGTTTTATCCTTTGATCCTGAATCGATTACTATAATTTCGAAGTCTTGATATGATTGGTTAATTAGCCTTTCTAACATTTTTTTAAATCTACTTCCGGCATTTTTCGTCAAAATAATTACACTTGTCTCCACGTCTACGCCACCTTATTCTTATTAAATCCAAAGTTTATGGTTTATGCAAATAAAGGTAAGTGAATCCATGCAATAAATCTTCGCCATGAGAAGTATAACTAAGAAGATTTCACCTAGAATCGAGGTCTTCTGACCCCTTATAATTAATGATAGTCATTAAAACGAATCTCGTGTGTACCGTTTATAGTGCATACTCTCCCGGCATTACACTCTATATTTTAATGTAAGGGTTTCATTGACAGATAAATTCACATAATATTCATTTATGTTGATTTTTATTTGAAAAGCGATCACCATTGATAATTATCGAGCAATTTTTCGCTGATCTTGTACCTCCGGCCACACTCACTATCGAGTGAAACGCGTACTAGCGGATAAACGAAACACAAGCATGACTAGCGCAGTACAGGGCTACATGACTGAGATCAGGACACAAATGATATGCACCTGTCCGCTTTGTCAATGCACTCCAAAGCCAATCAATGTATGTAGTCTTCTGAAGTTCTCGAGGTTGTAAAGCGTTGCTCAGTAGCCTCGTCGAATACGCATACTGTTGGGAATATCTATACCTCCACTTCCACCCTCTCAACTGGCACGCCAATAGTGTCCGAATACGCGCATGATCTACACTGCCAACGTTGCGAAACTTTCGGGGGCAATTGCTTGTCAGAATCTAGAAGGTGGATGCGTATGGAGTTTCGGGAATGTAACCGCAACTACTGACGTACCTAAATGTTGCGCCCACCAATGCGTATCGCTCACAGATCTTGTGTCGGTATCTCATATTTGTAAGCGTGACGGACGGACGCATAAATCTATCAATAATTTTTAATGAGGATAATCCTAACCACTAAGTCATACATCTAATTACACATTTTTATTATGCGGAACATTAATTTTTCGTCGGTATTTTTTGAAGCAAAAGTTATTAAGATAAAATTGGAGTTAACTAACATATCGAGACGTATTCGAGTGTTAAATTAATGAGGGAGTTACCTTGAGGGTACTTGTAACAGGTGGTGCCGGATATATAGGTTCTGTGATGATAAGGGAGATGTTGGATCGCGGTTATAAGGTGAAATGCCTCGATAGGTTGTTTTTTGGAGTTGATCCGATTAAGGATCTTCTTTCGGATCCGAACTTTGAGTTAATAAGGGACGACATAAGGTGGTTTGACCCAG
>Ga0180301_10003515_pt1 | contig 12227 bp, 15 predicted proteins | sample GuaBasSediGuay16_FD_121797 | JGI IMG/M metagenome (GOLD analysis project Ga0180301, IMG submission 121797) | Subseafloor sediment microbial communities from Guaymas Basin, Gulf of California, Mexico - Guay16, Core 4569-2, 12-15 cm | ecosystem: Environmental > Aquatic > Marine > Hydrothermal...
CTCTCAGGCTTTTTAGGCTTCAACGGGAAATGCGTGGAGGCTAAATCTACGGCTCCTAGGGGTGTCTAAAATGTAACAAAACAAATTTCGGAAGTACTGTCCGAGGATCTTGTATGGATATTTAACCAGCCCTTCATCCATCATAAACCCCTAAATGGCCTCTAAGTAGGCAGAAATAGATTTATAATGTCCTTAGTATATACTGCCTAATCAAGGTCTTTTCCAGCTTTTATAGTACTTCAGAAAAAGATATAGGTTATGAAGAAATCTTTGATTTTCTATAGAGAATAAGAGATAGAGGAATCCCCAACGCATAGAATGCTACGCCTATTCCTAATATAATAGCCATGAGTTCAAGATTAGCTTCAACATTTATCAGCTCAGAAATTAAGCCACCTATAATATTACCTATTGTTTGTAGTACCATGCCTATCAAGTTTCTCACCGCGTGTGCCTCAGACTCTCTATTCTCTATAGAGTAATCTGTCGTCAATGAGATTAATTCTAGCATTACTATGGGCCATAAAGGTGTTATCCAAAACAGTATTGCTACCCATAAGTCCCAGCTAAATACCATCACAGCCATGAATAGGACTCTCACGATAAGCGCCCAGAACAATATTTTTTCTTTGTCTACGCTTTCACTAAGCTTCCCCACAAAATATGGTACTAACATACTTAGAAGACCACTAATACCAGAGAGGAGTCCATACATGGTTTTTGATCCAACAATCATATAGAGCTTTATTACGAATACTAAGAAGAATATAGCCGCTCCTATGTTTAGTACAGCAACTATTATGAAGAGATATACCAACAGATTATCCTTACTCGGCAAAGACAACGCCCAAGAGTCCTTCAGAGCCCTCCTTAGGGAAATAGGTTCCCTAATAGTCTTCTCATGGTAAAACCCAATAGTAAGAAAACCCAGAACTATCACTAATATTGACACAACTAGTGTTGGGCCCATCCCAAAGACATCCGCAAGAGCACCCGACACAAAACTACCTATAGTCCAACCTAATGTATCCGCCGTGACATATAGACCCGTAGCGAAGCCTGTTCTCTCTCTACTAAGCGACGTTGTTATTGCGGCAGCAAAAGCTCCACTGCCAATTGCCCAAGCGAGCCCCATAAGTGCTGAGAAAGTAGATATTGTTAGCACATTAAGGGAATCCGAATACACACATAAATATAGAAAAATGTAAGCTATGAGCAAAACTACTAGCTCTCCAACAATAAATTTTTTTCGCCCCAGACTATCAGCGAAAATCCCTAATAGTCTTGAGAGTAGTATCATAACCACACTCTGCGAAACATAAACAATTGCTATATCTAGAAAACCAAATCCGAGATCCCACATGTAGGGCGGAAGTATTGTCCAGAATATTGACGATGCAAATGCTATTATCACAGCCGTAATAGACAGGCTCCACAGATTCCTATCCAAACACGATCACCAACATGATTTAAATCCAACAATAGCGTTGATTCAACCAGATTTTTAAGAAAGTTAAAAGGTATAATCGACTTACGTATTATTTTTATTGTACAAAAATATTCTTGAATATTTAAATCGGTTAAGAATAGGACTAGTCCCAAAAAATTCATCTGGTGTCGTTCATTGGAACAGAATAATATAGTATATCCATTCGTAGCTTTTGTTGGACAAGACCTACTGAAATTAGCTCTTCTTGCTATAGCTGTAAACCCATCTATAGGAGGGCTCCTGATTAGAGGCGAGAAAGGGACTGGGAAAAGTGTTGTTGTTCGAGGTCTTGCTGATGTTCTTCCTCCAATAGAGGTTGTTGCTGATTGTCCATTCAATTGTGACCCACATAATCCGCTTCTAATGTGCTCAAGATGCCACGAGCGATATAGTCGTGGCGAGAAATTGCCGACAAAAAAGGTAAAGATGAAAGTTGTAACCCTTCCCATCGGCGCCACTGAAGATATGGTTCTAGGAACAATAGATATCGAAAAAGTCCTTAAGGAGGGAGAACGTGCTTTTCGACCAGGAATCCTAGCGAGAGCTAATAGAAACATATTGTATGTAGATGAAATAAATCTTCTTCCCGACCACTTAGTAGATATTATTTTGGATGCCGCTGCGATGGGTTGGAACTATATCGAGAGGGAAAATATTAGTTTTTCCCATCCAGCCAGATTCATACTCGTCGGCACGATGAATCCAGAAGAAGGAGATATCAGGCCACAATTGCTAGACAGACTATCATTATGTGTTGATGTAAGAGGTATAAACGATCCAGAGCTCCGGATGGAGATCATAAGGAGGAATATAGAATTCCAACGGGACCCCCTATCATTTAGGGAGCGTTACAAGGAGCAGACTGAGAGCCTCCAAAAGCGAATAATATATGCCAAAAACATAGTGAATGAAGTCACAATAGATAGTCCTCTCCTATTCCTAATCGCAGAGCTATGTCGCGTGCTTAGCGTCGACGGGCACCGCCCAGATATAGTTATAGCTCAGACAGCAAAAGCACTGGCAGCTCTGGAAGGTAGGAGAGAAGTCAGACCAGCGGATATACGCATAGCAGCATATATGGCGTTGGTTCATAGGACACGTAAGGGAGGTCTCCTGGAGCCACCTACATTAGAGGAGATAGAGGAGGCCTTCAGAAAAGCATTGAAAGAGGCAAAATCTAAGTTTAAAATCAAGGTCGAAGCGAAACATAAAACTGCTAAAGAGTATATGGATAACATATTATCAAGCCCAATAATACCCGAAGAAAAAAGTAAGGTTAAGCTAGAAGGAGAGCAACGCTTTTTTCGCTGAGACCCAGATACCAGAACGGAAAAGAAAAATACCGAAAAAATCAGAATCCTTCTACGAGCTTAAGGGCAGAGGCGAAAAATTAGCCGAAGAAGTAGCGAAAGACAAAACTAAACGAAAAATACTTAGATCCCTCCTCAAAAGAAGACTATTGGATCGTCTCCGACATGTAATACCCTTTCAGACGAAAAAAGTTCTGAACCCGACGTAGAATATTCCGTGTACGCAAAGACCAAAAAAGCACGACTAGGATTAGCGAAAATAAAAATACACAAGGAATGGTTCCCAACATCCGAAAAGATAAGTGTGAAGGATCTCTTACCATCCAAATTGAGGATAAGTCCCAGAACAAAACCACCTAAGATCAGACATATACGTCCCATTCATGCTGAGGGAAGCTATTATGGCCTAAAATCAGCCACAACATATGGTTCAAGAGGATACTATGTATCTTATACTCTAACCAAAAGGGCACGAAGTAGAATAGCACTGATACCAACGATAATATCAGCGGTGATAAGAAACCCATCTAAGAGAAAGATAGGAGTAGATGACATTAGAATGGAGCTTAGAAAAGGAAGACGACGGCTACTACTAATGATCGTTCTAGATGCAAGCGAAAGTATGCAACCGTTCATACCAATAATCATACGCACACTACTAAAATTCCATGGCAAAGCATGGAAACTAAGAAGCCTCATAGGTCTCATAGCTGTCCAAGAAAATACTGCTAAGATTCTGACATATCCAACAACGAATATAAATAAGATTATCAGTGGTTTTCTTCAAGTCGAATTTCTGGGAAAAACACCACTAGCTCTGGGCCTCCTCAAGGCGTATAGGCTAATATTATCCACGCGGACAAAGTACCCAGATATAATCCCTAGAGTGCTCATATTATCCGATGGGATAGCGAATATTCCTCTCAATATCCCCATCGACAAAAACATAAGAAACTACTTTGAATCTGATGCTCAAGCAGATGTCATAGCCATTGCCAGACTACTAGCGAAAAGAGGAATAAAGCTAATAGTAGTAAACCCATGGCACATCGAATACTGGCCAGCCAAATATATACTCTCCCCGACAGAGCTCCTCAAATTAATCACAAAGATATCTGGGGGTATCTATCTTGGTTTTAACTTTGAACAACAACCATCAGGATCGATACTGCTCCCAAGAATAGTAAACATTGATGATACCACAGCAGAAGGACTGGCAGAAAAAATACTCGAAGCAATATTCGAATCCATTCCCTAAAACAAATAACAAAAAGAGAAATAATATTGGAGAACCTCTATTATTACCTGGAGATCCTAGTAGATATTGATCCAAAGTATTTCCTAAACATCTTAACAACAAGTTTTCCAATAAGACTACTCTCCTCGGGAGCCCCCTTTAAAGCCTTACTTATTCTTCTGATAAGCCCAACTATCGGCAACAAGTATCCCTTATGTCTAAGCTTCGCCATTACAATATATTCTGAGTCCTCAGGTATATAAGCTACCCATCGCTTGTAAAATATAATACGGCGCCCAGTTTTATGGTAGATATTATACATCATAGCGACAAGCGACATTGACCGAAGCGTAACCGATTGAGGCCAATTAACCAAAATTTTAACCTTATGATTCTCAAAGACGACAACTGATACTAAGCCGCCCCCACTAAAGACTAAGATCCTCTCTACACATAGCCTTGTAGATTTACGTCTCATAACCATTCACTTATAGATTCGAGAAATCAATCATCATCCACCTCCAAAAATCTATGTGGTAATGTTTCAGTAAATTCTCTATGTCGAATCTGCACCTTCCGAATTAAAAATATAATAGCGTCCCTAACAAATTCGGATCTCGAAGAATAGTAGCCCAAAGCTATTATATCGTCTATACGATCAACGATCTTCTTACTTACCTTTACTGTCAATGTATAATCGCCCATACGATCCCTTGTCTTTCTTCGTCTTGCCCTCTTTCTGCGGACTAATCTACTTGTCATAGCCGATAACCTCATAAAACATCCTATATTTTTCTGGATCTTTGATTCTTAGAACTTCTCCGACCAATGTAGCTAGTTCTCTGCGTGAAGAATCGGCGAATACATCTTTAATAGTAAGTCTCCCAAATTCGCTATCTAAAAGACTTAAGATGGTTCTTATGATTCCACGTAGGGTCATCACAATTTTCTTAGCCAAATAGAGTCTCTTATGAAGTGTTTCTTCCTCAACAATTCGTGAAACTATACGCATCATATAGTTAATAGCCTCCTGTGAATAGGTTCTAGCATCATCAAAAATAACAGTGGGATCCCTCTCTAATAGGGTCTTGAAAAACTCAACTACAATTTCTGATATCCCTCTCTGCGGGACATATACCTTATCACCAACAACAATATCAAGAAGAAGCCTTGCAACTCCCTCAACCCCAATGGCATCAAGCAAAGCTGAGAAGGTATCTTTAACAGAAGAAGTCTCATGTATTAATGGAATGACATCCAGTGTCACGATATCCGAATCCCACTTCAGACCTATAAGAACCCTACTATTTTCAACAATAGCAAAAGTATCTAGATCTTCATCTACATCAAAAGCAGGGGTCTCAGTTGCGTTTTCCTTATTTAATCTAAAAGATCTCAATATGTGTACACTTCTAATATCGCCATGAGAATCTACACCGAAAATAACTACATGATCGTTGTGATCTAATGCATACTGTCTAAGATTAGCATCTTGGGCGGGCTCCACATCAACAATACTAATCCTATGACAGAAATGACAATAAACCCGTAGTCTCATTATCATACACCTCAGAGCTCTTGTTTATTTTTTTCGGAGATCTCATGTATCGACCTTACGACCTCAAACATCACATCAAAGACTTTCGATACATTATCATTGTACAAAGCTGATGTCTGCGTATAGAATAGCACTCTAAGTTTCTTCTTAAGTTCGTCTAGAACCTTAGCAATAATGGCATCATCTATACGCTTAATATCCTTTTTATTTCCCACAACAATCGCCACAACATTATCTCCCGCATACTCCAGTACGAAATTCGCCCAGCTTTTTAGAAGACTAAAAAGGGTCTGAGGTCGAGACAAATCAAAAACCATCACCACAAGAATTGCCCCTCTCAAGAAATCCGATATAACGCCCCTAAACCAAGTCTGTCCAGCGAAATCCCAAACCGCAACAGTAAAACCATCGCGTTTAAAAGCAAAAATCTCAGCACCAACCGTGCTTCTCAAACTACGAATATCCCCACCAAGAAAAGCCCTAATAATCGAAGTCTTACCAACACCAGAATCCCCCACAAACACAACCTTATAAATCTTCATAACTATCACCAAATCGAAAAGATTTGGTGTCTAAGAGACCGAAGAGACTACTTAGCAAAAAAGAGAGAAGAGAGGATTATACAACAACAAAACTAAGCTTTAGTTTGCATATCTTATTGTTAGTGTCGGTCTCCGTAATGACCTCATTAAAATTCACAGAATCCTTTATTGTTGCGGCAGCAATAGCGCCAGTTAACGCAATAAGACAGAAGGGACACTCAGCCTCACCCTTAGCTCTCGCTTCTGAAACTAAGTTAAGGTACTCACAGCCTTTTATCTCCAAGTCTATACCCGATGTACCAAGCTCATTAATTTTGAAATCCTCAATCAACCCCTCATTTTTCATTATCTGTAGTATACTTTCAGCAATAGCATTGAAATCGCCAACATTTATATTTCCGCCAAAGAACTCCTTGGACAAGTACTCAATATCATTCGAAGCCATCTGCGCAGTACGCCTCAACAAGAGAGGTAGGCTAACACCCATCTCCCGAATAGCCCTCAACAAATAATAGAGGAGGAGATTCCTCAACCTACCATCACCACCCATACCCATATCCACCCCCACCAGCCACATATTGGCTAGTAGGGATGTAGGATAGAGTGGTAAAAAATCATAAAGAGCGAATGACCTCCCTTACTTTCTCGCCAGCTCTCTTCATCTCAAGTAATAATAGACCTAAGTTTGCTCCACTACGTGCTATAGCTCCCAGAACTATATCTTTCATAACGGGAACAACAGCAACAACACCATCAGAGGCCTTCATAACAATATCCTGAAGCTCACCAACCTTGAGCTCTTGAGACACACGACTACCTATATTAAGTATAGAACCAAGCATCGCAGCAACAAGATCCTCATCAATACCAGAGCGAATAGCTGATGCCAAAATAAGTCCGTCACTCCTCATAGTGACAGAACCCAAAATATCGGGGTCCTTCTTTTCAAGTTCATCAAGAATTTTTCTGAGCTTATCCCTTACTCCCTCAGGTTTTCTACCAAACACCAACATAGACACCCTTGGGAGAGGGGAAGGGATAAGATATCCATAATAATATAGTATTACGGATTTCTATTTTTAAAATTTAATATTTCAACAACTTATGATACAAATTTTCTAAATTGGCATGATTAAATTTATATAACACTGTTGTTCTAATACATTATAAAGTTTACGCAATATCTGGCATTTTCCGATAATATAGCAAATATCGGCAAAATCAGCAAAATAAGCATTAAAACGAATATGGTTAAACCTATTGAATTATAAGTATAACATAACAGAAACATACATAGAATAAGTACCAGTACGATTTGTAAGGCGAAGATAATGAAAAAATTACTTCGTGTAAGTGAAGCTGCTAAAATTCTTAATGTTTCACCAAGTACTCTAAGAATGTGGCTTAGAGAAGGAAAAATTAGAGGGATAAAAATTGGGTCACGCTGGAAAATTCCTCAAAGTGAAATAATGCGACTAATAAGTGGGAAGTTTGGAGAGATAAAGGTAGCCATTTATGCTAGAGTAGCCACTAAGAAGCAGCAGAGAGAAGGTTTGCTGAATCGCCAGGTGGAGAGACTAAGGCAGTATTGTGCAGCAAGGGGGTATAGAATCGTTGCGGTGATAACTGATGTTGCAAGCGAGCTTGATAAGGATAGACCGGGAATAAAGAGGCTTTTTAACCTCGTTGAGGGTAAGGAGATCGATGTTGTTGTGATAGAGTCTAAGAGTCGTCTATCAAGATTTTGTTTTGAGTACCTTGAGCGATACTTTAATTCACATGGTGTGAAAATAGAGGTTCTCGAGGAACTCAGAGAGGGCTATACAGAAGAGAGTATCGAGGAATTTGTTACGATACTATTGGATTTTGCTGCAAGGATCTATGGTAGGAGAAGCAGGAAATATAAGCGAATAAAGCAGTTTATCAGATCTGAGATTCTTTCAAGTTGACTTTCCCCTAAGCTTTTGTCCCTTATTTTTTATTATACATCTTTCTGATTAACAAAGCAGCGAAATAACCAGCACCAAATCCGTTGTTTATATTTACAACAACTACTCCAGGGGTACAGGAATTCAGTGCTGACATCAGAGCACTAAGTCCCCCGAGGGATATACCGTACCCAGTGCTTGTCGGGACTGCGATTACTGGTGCATCAACTAAGCCCCCAACGACCGAAAATAGAGCAGCGTCCATTCCTGCACAAACAATAACTACGTCGGAATCTCGTATTTTTTCTAGATTGCTGAAAAGTCTGTGGATTCCTGCGACGCCCACATCGTATATTCTTATCACATTTGCTCCGAAGAATTCTGCTGTTATTGCTGCTTCCTCCGCAACTGGTATGTCGGATGTGCCCCCTGTCACTACTGCTACTTTTCCTAGTTTCTCTGGTTCTGGCCTCACACGTATTGTTACTATCTTGGCCTTCTCATAGAAATGTACCTTTCCGAGGTCTCTAAGAGCTTCATACACATCCTTCCCTACCCTCGTTATTAGAACATCCTCCCCGTTTTCTATCAAGGTTTCCGCGATCTTTCGGATTTCGGATATGGTTTTCCCCTCACCAAAGATTACCTCTGGGAAATTTCGCCGAGCTCTTCTTGAGATATCGACCTTGGCATAGAAAAGATCTTTGTAAAGAAGTGTTAGGAGCTTTTTCTTGGCTTCACTAACATCAATTTTTCCTCTTCTCAGTTCCTCAAGAAGATGATCTATCGATGCCATATGAAACACCATTCTCTGTAGAGTTCAGAGATATATTAGACAAGAAATAAATAGGGAACCACCAACAATACTGATTCACCGATTGTTCTGCGGAATTGGTATTATGAGGAAAATCTACATATCAGGGCGCGGATATCGTCATAGGATATCTGCATACCGGCCTCTCATCATATAATCTTTAAGACTAATATCATTATTGCAGATAAGTATATTAAAGAATCAAATATCATGTATCTTCTATGAAAGTTCGACTGGAATCCTACGGACATATCTTAGTTTTCTTCCATCGAAAACATATTTTATGCCCAGAAATCTTACTTCAGCCTTCGCTGCTCTTAAAACAGCGTCGCCAAAATTTGGATCTATACTCCTAGCAACTTTGATTTTCTTTGGATATTTAGAGAAAGCAAGGAAGACTATATATGCTTTCCCACCATTAACAGCTTGTCTTGTTAGTTCTAATACATGTCTTCTCCCTCTACTTGTGGGTGCGTCAGGAAAATAGCAAGAGTCTCCAACTATCCAGGTGCATCCCTTTACTTCTACAAATATTTCTCCAATCCTAAAATCTATTCTTGATCCACCCAACCTGACTTCGCGGATTATTTCTCCTTTAAACTCTGGGAGAAAGGGTATTGTGTTCTCGAATATTTTTGAGTGATAACCCGAATGCGAGAATATCCACGCTTCCCCCCACTTGAAGGCCAGTAGATCATATAATGTTTTTCTCTTATTTCCCCTCCGTCTAATGATAAGAACCTTGGTCTTAGGTTCTAAGAGAGGTATTCTTCCCGGGTCGTGGATATGTACATAGAGGTCAGAATTTCCTATTCTTGCTAAACCCAAAAATCTGTTTAATCTTCTGAGAAATACTCCCTGCAGAATATCCTCTGAAGGAAACTCTAGGACTATTCTCTCAGTATTCATCTTCATTGTAAAGTTCTCCTAAGACTAAATCATTTAAAGCAGATAAAGATAGCATTAGGAATAAAAATGGAGATGATGACGAGGCATTTGTCTGAGATTGGTGATGGGCTTACTCCCGCACTGATCCAAAAATAATAAACGTATTTTGCCTTAAATTATACATGAGAAAAAAAGCATGATTTAGACAGTTTGTTCGCTTCGGCTTATCGGTGTGGGGGTCTATGGGGAAGGATATAATAACCGTTGAGGATCCAGACGGCCTATACCTCTATGAGAATGGTAAGTGGATAAAGAAAGATGTAGCTGACTTTAACAAGGGAATCCATGTCGTATACTTTGATAATAAAGACTGCTTGGCATGCAGGCTGTTTGACATGGTATGGTTCCCACTAGTAAAATCTAATGAGTGGAAAGACATCAAGTTTTGGGTTGTGATATGTTCATGGTTCGACAAAAGATGTTCTGACAATCTCGCGAAAGGACTTTTCAAAAACTATATGGTTAAGGCTTCCCCCACAACACTAATAATAAAAGATGGTGTCGTGGTCGATACAATTCGAGGTTTTCTAAAGATAGGAGAACTCAAAGAACGTATAGAAGGTATTCTCAAAAAGCAAAAAAAGACGAGTGGAGAGACGGCCACGAAAGGATTCTGGTGCTAAAGTTTTCTATCTGTTTCACCTATTGTTGTTTGTGTTTAATTTCGTGCTAGGGGATATATGTAATTATCATCCCTATGGATATTATTGCTGATAAAACTAGAGCTATGGCTATTCTCAGGGTTTTCATCTTTTCTATGGGTGGCGTCATAGAGATTTTTCTTGTGGCTATCTCACCAGCAAAATATGCTAATAGGAATCCATAGATCTCGTCAACTATGTAATGCTGTCTGACAAAAAGCGTCGAGAGTATAACTAGGAATGCCAGTCCCCAGAAAACCCATTTATACCTCTTGTGATCCTTACTTAGATAGTATGCTACGATTGTAGAGTTCGCTGCGTGTAGGGACGGAAAACAGTTTACTGGTAGATCCGATCTATAGTAATTCGCCATGACCTGTGACAAGAAATCACTTGGTAGCTCCTCAGGTTTCGGTCTGAACGGTTCCATTGTAACAGGCATTATTAGGTACGTTAGAAAAGCAACAGCATATATAATTAGTATTGAAGCGATTAGCTGATCTGCTTTCTCTGTTCTAACAAAGAAATAATATCCTAATGTAAATACTACCAGAAGATAAAATATGAAGACGTATGGTATCGCAAATGCCGATATGAAAGGTATATGAGGATCTATCGGTAAGGGGAGTCCCCTTGGGGGCAATACGGAATGTCCGCTCACAACAAGCTTCGCGACAAGGCTATAACCTATAACTGCCAATAGAGCATAGATGATGGAGTACGATATAGCTTTAACATGCCAATACTCATATCTTATCTTAGTCAGATCTATTCTCATATCCCCTCACCTCGATCAGCAATGAAAAAAGATTAAGTAAGAGTTTTAAATATGCCTAGGTAAGAATCAGCCAGCGACGGCCATGAAAACAGCTTTTCTTTTCGTAAAGTTGAATATTATGAAAATCCCCATAAGCTTCTCCGTACCTATATCGGCTAGTTTTCTGAAAATTGTTGCGAGAACTGGATAATTCAGAGAGCTATAACCATACTCAGATGCCAATTCCAGCAGTTTTTCTCTTGTTAGCCCAAGCTTGCATCTGTATAGGGCCTTTATAAAAGCGCTAAATGTGTAATATTTGAAGCCTCTGAGCACCTCCTCATAATTATACCACTTCTTGTCATGATCTAATTTGCTTAGAAGATTTTTTGGCGATGCGAATGCCGAAAAAACAACAGCTAAGGGGTCAAAAGTATTCTCATAGTACCGTGGCAAGACAACCAGTAGGTACTCCTTGCCCATAGAATCGTTCTTTTCAGACATCTTTATTATTTCCTCGGGGTCTATTTTATAGTAGAATTTCCTCTTATCGTACTCCTCGGCATTCCGCATGTACTCTTCCTCAGAAGTATAGATGCCCTTGACTCGCAGAACAACTATTTTTATGAAATTGTTTCTCTCTATCCATTTAACAACAGAGAATTTTATGTCGAAAGGAGCTCCGACAGGCCCAAACCCTACAACCTGGAAACCCATCAGTTCCAACATGCTTTTTATCGACTGAGCAAGCCAAAAACGATAGCTCCGGGGCGATCTGATGGGGATCAAATCACCCACCCAAAAGAAGAGATAGACATATTGGGGAAATATACCTATAATGAAGAAGACTTTAAAAAAGTTAGTATTGCCCCGCAATCCAGATCATATTTAGATTCTTTTATTCTGGCCCTTGTTGAGGTTCCAATACAATATTTTCTGAGCTTAAATACTTCGTTGATAACTGTGGGATTTTCAGTTAGTGTGCCCCTCATCATGGATCAGA
>Ga0180301_10003516_pt1 | contig 12226 bp, 14 predicted proteins | sample GuaBasSediGuay16_FD_121797 | JGI IMG/M metagenome (GOLD analysis project Ga0180301, IMG submission 121797) | Subseafloor sediment microbial communities from Guaymas Basin, Gulf of California, Mexico - Guay16, Core 4569-2, 12-15 cm | ecosystem: Environmental > Aquatic > Marine > Hydrothermal...
AACTGTTCTATTCTTCCCCGGTTCATAACGGCCACTCTATCTGATAGGGACAGAGCTTCCGCTTGATCGTGAGTAACGTATACGGTGGTTATTCCAAGCTCTTTCTGCATTCTCCTCAGTTCCGCTCTCATCTCAATTCTGAGTTTTGCATCGAGATTCGAAAGAGGCTCGTCCATCAAGAGAAGGTCAGGCTTTACAACTATAGCTCTTGCTATAGCTACTCTTTGTTGCTGCCCCCCCGATAATTGAGAAGGAAGTCTCTCTTCAAAACCCTTTAAACCCACGAATTCAAGCACTTCAGAAACTTTCTTCTTTATTACATCCTTTGGAAATCTTCTTATCTTCAATCCGAAAGCCACATTTTCAAAAACGTTTAGATGGGGAAACAACGCATAATTCTGAAATACGAAACCTATATTCCTCCTGTTCGGTGGAATGTTGTTGTAAACCTTACCGTTTATGATTATTTTTCCCTTCTGGACTCTCAAAAATCCTGCTATGGCACGAAGCGTCGTGGTTTTACCACAGCCGCTTGGACCCAATAATGACACGAATTCTCCTCTTTCCACATCCAGTGTTAAATCTTTTACGACAAATTCGTTTTTGTGGTAACCAACGGATACATTCTCAAGTTTCAAAAATGCCATTTCCATCCTCCTCGTTTCAGATTATCTTCGATACACCCAAAAGTTTCTGCATCGTCAAAACCACTCCTAAAGTTATGAGAATCAAAAGAGTTGCAAGAGCAGCTATACTTGGATCGTAATAGTACTCCATGTACGTCATCATGACTATCGGGAGTGTACTGATACCCGGTCCTGTGAGAAACAGAGATATAGGAACGTTGTTAAAGGATGTTATGAAAGTTAAAATAAAAGCGGATATAATACCAACGGTTATGTTCGGCAGCACCACGTTTACGAACACTCTAAAACGAGATGCTCCTAAACTTATAGCAGCTTCTTCTATAGAATGGGGAAAGTTCAGTATGGAAGAACTTATTATTCGAACCGCAAAAGGAAGGACTATGGCGGTGTGTCCTATTAGAAGTGTGGTTCTTATCGAAAAGATTCCCATGATGATGAATATTCTAAGAAGTGCAAGACCTGCAACCATCTGAGGTATTATGACAGGTAATGTTGTTAAGATCTCGACGAATCTTTTGCCTGGAAAATCGTATCGTGCTAGAACGTACGCCACCGGTATTCCGAGTAGGAGAGCTAATAGAGATGCTAAAACTGCTAACCATAGGCTCGTCTCAAAACTCCTCATGAACATTGGCATCGTTATTACCTTTTTGAACCAGTGGAGTGTGAATCCTTTAGGTGGAAAGGAAAGCACTTCACTTTCACTGAACGAGGCTGCAAATATTATGATGAAAGGTCCTATGAGAAATATTATAGCTATTGCGAGCACCATGTATATGAAGATCTTTCCACTCATCCTCTTCCCACCTTACCTATGGATCTAAGGCCTGTGTTTATCAAAAGAGTGGTCAGAAACATCATAACAGCTATCGTTGTGGCCATATCCCAATCCAGAACTACTGCTGCTTTCTGGTAAAGAAGAGTACTCAGCATGAGAACACGACTGCCACCAAGAATAGCTGGTGTCACATAAGCTGTGATGGAACCTGTGAAGACTAAAGTTCCACCTGTTATTAAACCCTCGACACTGAGAGGAAACGTCACTCTCACAAACGTTTGGAACCCAGAAGCCCCAAGACTTCTCGCTGCCAGGGACAAATCTTCAGGGATGTTTTCAAGGGCACTGCTAATTGAGAGTATCATCATAGGCATGAACAACTGTAACAATCCTATCAAAACGGCTCCTTCAGTGTAAAGCATTCTAACAGGCTCCTCTATTATCCTTGCAGATAACAAGAAGTTGTTCAGCAATCCATATCGCCCAAGGACAGCAAGCCATGCGAAAGTTCTTGCCACAGGATTGGTCATGAGGGGCAGCACCATGAGTGTCATGAACACTGTTTTCATTGTTCTATTGTTTATAGAAGCTATAGCCAAAGCAGTGGGGTAGGATATGATAGCTGAAAGCCCTGTTACCCACAGACCTATACGTATACTTCTCAAGTAAGCTGTTCGTGAAACGTGATCTTTGAAGAACACGAGATAGTTGAAGAGTATTCCTTCTCTTTCAGAGCCACGTATACTATCGATTACAACCATCAAAAGGGGTACGAGAAAGAAAACTCCTAAAAATACGAGAGTGGGTAACAGAAGCAAAACATATTTTTTCCCGTGCACTCTCGCCACTTCTCCCAGATGACCTTACTTTCCGATTATCATCTCGTTCCATTTCTTGATCCATTCATCTCTATGCTCGACTATCACGTTTGGATCGAAGAATATCAGCGTTTTTATGTGATCTTCTCCGTAAGTCAATTTCTCCGCAATTTCTTTTGGAACCCTCACGTTCTTGTTGATGGGGGAATCCACAAGATCCATGGCTTCGGCGTATTGAACCTCCTCGCTCAGGATGAAATCGATATATCTATAAGCATTTTCAAGGTTTTTCGCACCTTTTACGATACTCACAGTGTTCAGAAAACCTATCATCCCTTCCTTTGGAACGACCCATTTTAATGGAAGTCCCGTCGCAAGGAGACTTCCCCATGCAAATCTTGCAACTGGAGCCATCCAAACTTCCCCCATTTTGAAGAGGTTTATGAGCTCCGAAGATCTCTTATAGAAGGTCACCACATTGTCCTTTATCTCAGCAAGCTTTTTGAACGCCACATCCAGACTCGTATCGTCTTCAGAGCCACCCCATATCTTGTTCATTAGCATCATGAACGCAGGGCCTTGTGTTATCGTTATATCTGGTAGGCTGATTCTACCCACAAGATCCTCCCTCCAAAAGTCCTTCCATGAGGTTATAGGTTCTTTAATCTTGTCGGTTCTGTAGACTATCCCGAAACTGAAAACGGTGTAACCTATACCGTAGTGACCTCCTATTGGATCCTTGGCAAAATCGTATATGTCCTTGTAGTTCTTGAGTTTCGAAACATCGATCGGTTGAAGAAGGCCTTTTTTCTTCGCCAGAGCAGCGTAATAATCAACGAAATGAACTACATCGATTTTTGGATCGTTCTTCTGCATTTCCAATTTCGTCAACCTCGTGGAGTTGTTGCCAAGCTCACGAACGATTTCTATACCGTACTTTTCCAAGAAGGGTTTTGAAATGTTCTTGTCAAGGAGATCCAGATTGAAACCCCACGTGGACACGTACACTTTCGACACGCCGAAATACAATCCACTGGCTACTAGAAACACGGCCATCGAAATGATCAAGATGAACTTTCTCATAACCTCTACCTCCTTGGTTTGATTTGGAAGGAAATGGTTTTTCAGTGGTATCTGGAAGAGGATCTCTGAGATTCTAAGTTTACTGGAGGTTATATGGAAACAACGAGTTGTTCTTTGACGGGATTCACGAATATTATACCTACTGTTTTTTAAGCTGAACTTAAAAATCTGTTGATAAGGGATCGATTTTTTTCTTAATAATCATTCCAAGCCTTTAAAATATGCGGAGATTGATTCATTGTATTTTTGGAGTTCCCTCTTCCCATATCCTGGCTATTTCTTTCTCATTCTCTCTAAGTATTTTCAAAAGATATGGATTGAATTTCGAAGAATTTGAAAGGATAACAGTCAATGTATCCTCATGGGATAAGGCATTCTTGTAAGGTCTTTTAGATCGCAGCGCATCATACACATCCACAAGCCCAACGATCTGAGCTTCTATAGATATCTGATCATCTGACAGACCAAATGGATAACCACTTCCATCCCACCTTTCATGGTGGTATAGAGCTATGTTTCTAGCGATGGTAAGCCTCTCATCTGAGCCTAGGAGTTCTCCACCCCATATCGTATGCTTTTTTACTATCTCCCATTCCTTGGGAGTCAATGACCCAGGTTTGTTGAGAATCTCTTTCGGTATTTTTATTTTCCCTATGTCATGTAAAGCGGAGTATAGGTATATCTTGTTCACAGTACTTTTGTCGAAACCGAGTTTACTTGCAAAAAATTTTGACAATGTCTGAACTCTCCTTACATGATTTCCCGTCATCGCATCGAATCCTTCAACGATGTTCGCTATTTCGGTTACGAAAAATTCATACAAATCCTCTATCTCAAGAGAGTATTTCTCGATTTCCTCATACGCACTTTCGAGTTCTTCGTTGACAGCTCTGAGCTGCTGATAAGATGAATCCACTGTGTTGATCAAATTCAGGATACCTTTGGAAAGGGTTTCTATCTCTTTTATGTTGGTCGATATCTTTTCGGAAGCTACGGTTCTTTCCTCCTCGTATATCTTCATGACGTTATTTTAGAAGTCGATATAGAAAAGAAGGGATTCACTTATCATACAAGTGTACGTTTACTTGGTGTAGGTATCTTTAAACTCTCGGATCCTCGTGAGTTCAATGAGTACAAGAAGAAATTCGTTGATTTTATGAGAAAAAATTTGGAAGGAAGGACCATCTATCTTACATATGATCAAATCAGATACGACAGAGCTGGTAGAAAATTAGTTTATGTCTGGTTACCAATAAAGATCGGTGACAAAACTTCATATGTTTTGTGGAATGGAGTACTGATATTGAATGGATACGGATATACGAAAACGACAGTTCCTTTCAAATTCGTGAAAGAATTCCAGAAGTTAGAGCTTTACGCTCGGGAGAATAAGATCGACATGTGGAAGATTTCTGAAAAGTTGAAAGTATACAATTTAAAAATCGCAATGATTCATCATGAAGGCAGAGATGAGTACTTCATCATAACTAATTTTGGAAACAGATCTGTAAATTTGAAAGGATGGAAACTATACAGTCATGGGGGACAGGAATATATCTTTCCGGCGATAGAACTATTTCCTGGAGCCAGTGTATCTATACATTCCGGTCCAGGTGCAATGGGTATAGTGTGGACAAGAAAATACGTTTGGAACGATAAAGGTGATAAAGCGATATTGTACGATCCAGAAGGAAACGTGGTGGATGTGTACGAATATTGAGCGTATCAGATGCTTTATAACGTTTCATCTTCTAAAAAACCGATGATTTTTCTGATCCCATTCTTCACAAGTTTTTGAACCTTCCTTTTGGAAATTCCCATTCTCAGTCCTATTTCTCTATAACTCAACGTTTTCCATATCACATCGTATCTCCTTTTAGTTCTTTCAAAATCGTGGTTAATATATCTCCAAAAAATAGCTTCTCTTTCCATCAATGGAAGTTTTTCAAGCCAGTCTTCCACAGTTTTAATAATCCTCCCATAAGATATCAGTTTCCCCGATACATCACCTTTGATTCCTTTCTGCCTATAAACCGTTACAAACGGTCTCCCGATACTTTCATAGACCTGTATCTCTCCATTCTTGAATTCAAAATGAACATATCTACTCACTCTCAAAGTAGGGAACGTACATGTATTGATACTCTATCTTCCAATCTGGGCATTGTTTCTTTTGAAATTCATCCGGCGTTATCATGGGAAGATAGAAGTAACCTCCATCTCCACCATCTGTTCCCCAGGAATTTTTCAATATCCAAACTGGCCCTGTGTACGAGGAATGGGGATCATGATATTCATTGTCCCATCCAACAAGAAGAATGGCATGACCCCCTACAAGCGATGAATATTCGCTTTTAAGGTAAACTTCCCCATCATTTGGCCAGTTATTCCAATAATTGTAAAAATCAGAGTACACCATCATACCAACGTACAGAGCACCAAATAGCTTTAACACGCTTTTTATGGTGTTCACATAATATTCCCAATCTTGGTTTTGAAAGTCCTGATAATCGTAAGGAGGTATTACAAGTGTCTTATCTGCACGAACACGATCGTGTTCCCAACTAGGATTCGTCGAGTTCCATCTTATCCAGTCATAATCTGTTGTTATGTATGGGAAAACTTCCTCGATAGGAGCACCCCTTTGGATCAAATCGTACATCGAAAAGAAGGCGCTACCTCCAAGATCTTTATTGGTTTCATGATATGTCAAAACCCATCCACCATCTGTATAAGGATCGGGACGGACTTCCCAGTCTTTGTTGTGATATGCGACAAACTGTTCGGAGAGGTTTGGTTCATTCGGGAAAGGAATAAAAGGGTATCTTGAAGATATCTCAGAGACTCCAAGTTGAGTTAACATGGCACTTTCTAGTGAACCGATTGTTGCGAAAGCCCAACATGTATCGTTACTACCTTGATCTTTTGGCGGAGTAACCAGTCCCAGAGCTCTCATATCGTAAGGGTCAATCCTTGAAACGTCTATGAGTGGTGACAGTATTAACTCCTGAGTTTGTGCTATATCGCTATAGTACTCCACAATCTTTTTGTTATTTTTCAACGTATCGAGATTTTCAAACCACCAATCGAGAAATTCTCTTGGAAGGGGCCTTAATCCAAGAGAAAATTGAGTTGATCTTTCCTGAGTGGAACTTCTGAAAACACAACCTGATACGATGAGGAAAATCAGGATAAGCATAAATACAATTTTCCTCATTGAACATCCCCCCATTTTAATCAGCGAGTTCCCGTGTGGTATATATCCCTCTGGAACATCGGCCAAGAAACGGTAGGATCTGATATGGTATTACTCAAGGATTTTATGAAATAGAATCTTCCAGAAGCAGCTCCAACGCATATGTAACTGTCGTAAAGGACGGGGTTGGATTCAACGTAACTTTCGAGCTCTACAAAATCGATTGGCGTACCATCGCAAGGTTTGATAGCGTACAGACACCTTCCGATTACAACGTGGATCACTTCGTTATCTCCTATGACACAGGAGGAAAAGATACCTTCTCCAAGATAATTCGTCCACAAAGTATTCCCATCACTTGAATCTATCGCGTACAACACTCCTCTTGAAGTTCCAACATACACAACACCGTTTCTAGATACAACGGGATTTGCATGAACCTGACCATCAAGGTTTACAGACCATCTCAAAGAACCTTCTTTTGTAAACGACCACAGCTTCTCTCCTGCGATGTAGAGGTTTCCATCTTTATCTATTGCGAAACCACCGATGAACTTGTCATAAGTTGAATAGTGCCATTCCTCGTTTCCTGAGAATGTAACAGAATACACATTCCCTCCCGTATCCGCTATGTAGATGTATTGACCATCCGTTACAGGGCTTGAGCGAACATCGTAATCTGTTATAACCTTCGACCATATGTTGTTTCCATTCAGATCCAAACACCGCAGAATACCACATGCATCTACAATGTAAACGTTGTTTCCAATGATGAGAGGTGCCGTATAGATTGCGCAAGATGAAACTCGTTTCTGAGCGTGAACATTGATATTTTCCGTATCCCAGATTATCAAATCTCCATTGTTGGTACCCACATAGAGAAGTTTGGAATCAACGTCAAAGGCAGGACTCGACAGTATAGGAGAGCTGGAAGGAGTGAGACAGAAGAAACCACTCATGGTTTTCAGTCTGTAAAGATTCGTTTGCCCTCCCACATACACCCAACCATTTGGAGAAACACCTGGAGATGAGTAAATGGGTCCCGTGTTGTCTGGTGTATTGTCTGTTAGCAACCAGGCACTTTCAATGTACAAAGATCCAGAGATACTCTCTGTTGTGAAAGACCAAACAGGACCTTCCGTTACACCACCTTTTCCATCTTTCGCAACTATTTTCCAGTAATAGGTTGTTCCGAAATCAAGAGTTCTAGGGTTATAGGTCGTGGATGTATGATCACTCTTGACAAGTAAGGGAGTAGTTGATGTTCCAAAGTAAATGTCATATGTCAGTGTGTCCCCATCCGGGTCACTACAACTCCATGAAAGTGTCACATTGATCGGCACATCCGTTGCCCCATCCGCTGGATTTGGATCGTTCGGGATACTAGGCCGAGAATTGACGATCGTAGGAGCACAGGACCAAATAAACAGGGAAAGAGATAAAAAAATCAAGAATACAAGGCTCTTTATCATCCTTCCCCCTCCCACCTTGTTCTTAACAGTTGATATTGTATCACTATTTAGATGATATTAATGATTTATTAATAAATAATTCATATGATACGACGAGCAACATACACGTATGAGAAGGTTCGATGTATCAAAAACAGATATATCTTTTTAAGCACATTGGGATGTGTGGTAAAATCTATCAAACACATGCTGGGGGGTGTTCACCGTGAGAAAATTTTTAGTGATATTGCTTGCCGTTATAATCTCTGGAATGATACTTGCTGGTATAGTCGATGAGATCAAGAAAAGAGGCTACCTCGTAGTTGGGACAGAGGCCACCTTTCCTCCATTTGAATTCGTAGATGAAAAAACCAAAGAGATAGTGGGATTCGACATCGATATAGCAAGGGAAATAGCAAAAGCTCTTGGTGTGAAACTGAAAGTCGAGGATATCGCCTTCGATGGTCTCATACCAAGTCTTCTGACCAAAAAGATCGACCTCATAGCGGCCGCCATGACCATAACACCTGAGAGAGCAAAAGTCGTTTCCTTCTCAGACCCATATTTCACAGCAGGTCAAGTTATAGTGGTGAGAAAAGACAGTTTCATGCCAAAAGCGTTTGAAGAATTGGTTGGTAAGAAAGTAGCCGTTCAACTCGGTACCACAGGGGATCTAGAAGTTTCCAAAGTAGAAGGAATCGAAGTCGTCAGATTCACAAGATATACGGAAGCTTTTCTTGAGCTTCAAAATGGCAGAGTGGATGCTGTGGTTCTCGACTTTGCACCAGCTCAGGCTTACGTCAAGATGAATCCAGGGCTCGTCATATCAAGTGGCATACTTTCACAAGAAGAGTATGGAATTGCCGTTCGAAAGGAGGACAAAGATCTTTTAGAGGTTATTAACACCGTTCTGAGGAATCTTAAAAAGAGTCCTTACGACATTCTGGTTGAGAAGTGGTTCAGCAAATGAGGTGAGGGATAATGCCCTATTGGCTTGAGGTTCTAGCAAACAATTTCACATATCTTTTGGAGGGTGCGCTGAGCACCCTCCGTTTAACTTCTCTGTCTGTTCTTATAGGACTCATAATAGGAACGTTCGTGGGTATGGGAAGGCTCTCAAGGTATAAATTCTTGAATTATCCTGCAACCGTCTATGTTGAATTTATAAGAGGAACACCATTGCTGGTACAACTTTTCATAATTTATTTTGGACTTCCTCAACTTGGAATAAATCTTCCAAAGTATCCTGCTGCCATCGTTGCTCTCGGTATAAACAGTGGAGCTTACGTTGCCGAGATCGTTAGGGCAGGTATACAGTCCGTTCCAAGAGGGCAGTATGAAGCTGCAAGGTCGCTGGGAATGACCCATGGCCAAGCCATGCGGTACATAATTCTTCCTCAAGCTTTCAGAAACATCCTACCAGCTCTTGGGAACGAATTCATAGCTATGACCAAGGATAGCTCCCTGGCATCCGTTATAGGTGTTACAGAATTGATGAGGACGGGACAGATCGTGATAAGCAGAACCTTTCAATCCTTTTCAATTTACGGGGGAGTAGCCATCATATACTTTGCTATGACTTTCACCATGTCCAGAATCGTCAGGTGGATAGAGAAAAAGGTGGCGATAAAATGAAGGAGGAGATATTGAGAATAGAGAACCTTCATAAATCCTTCGGCAAGTTGAAAGTCCTCAAAGGATTGAATTTGGTCGTTCACAAGGGGGAAGTTGTTGTCATAATAGGTCCAAGTGGTGGAGGGAAGAGCACCTTACTCAGATGTATAAATCATCTTGAAAATTATCAAAAAGGGAAGATATATTTCAGAGGAAAATTAGTTACTGAAAAAATGAATTTGAACGAAGTGAGAGCAAGGATTGGAATGGTTTTTCAGCAATTCAATCTTTTCCCTCATCTTAGAGTGATCGATAACCTAACTCTAGCACCAGTTAAAGTCAGAGGTTTGTCCAGAGAAGAGGCGGAAAAAAAGGCAAAAAAACTTTTAGAACGTGTTGGACTCTCCGATAAGGTTTTCGAGTATCCTCACAAACTCTCTGGAGGACAGCAGCAGAGAGTAGCCATAGCAAGAGCCCTCATGATGGATCCAGATCTGATGCTCTTTGATGAACCAACTTCAGCTTTGGATCCAGAACTCGTTTGGGAAGTTCTCGAAGTCATGAAAGACCTGGCAAAGAGTGGTATGACGATGATCGTTGTAACTCACGAAATGGGATTTGCAAAGGAAGTTGCGAACAGAATCGTTTTCATCGATGGTGGAGTGATAGTTGAAGAAGGAACTCCTGATGAGATGTTCAAAGAACCCAAGAATCCCAGAACGAGGGAATTTTTAAGGAGAATTTTGGAAGTCTAATCCTCGTACCTTTCTGTTTCTGCCTATCTCTAGGTGAAAGAAAGGGATTACGAGCGACACATTCACAGATGCGTCTTTTTTCACTTCATGGGCTTCGAACAAGTTATATATGACGAAGAAAATTGCCAGCACCATCAATATCGTGAAAATCCTGCGAGATATTTTCAGAAAACTCGGCATTTATTAAAAAACCTCCCACTAATGAAATCAACTTAATTATTTACAGAAACACAACGATAAGTTACTTCTCCACAGGGATGCAATTTTATCAGAAACCGTGTTCGGAATGGATCTGTGTGTCTTGTTCATGATATCCGACCCCTTGTGAAAACTATAACGGAAATGACAGAGATTCTGATGATCGATTCAAAAAATTGCAAAGCAAAAGCCAACCTCGCATGAAGTGTCTCCCCTGCGTTAAATGGTTTGATAATGGAAAAATTTGAGAGGTTTTCAAAAGAGATATTCGGTCTTGAAGGATCCGGCGAGAATCTGGTTTTATCAGGTATAGAGAGTTCAAAACCTGGCTCAAAAAAGTGGAAGCTCCTGTCTCTCTTAAAGATGCCGGTATTCCAGAGGAGGATATAGAAAAAATAGCGGACAACGCCAGTATGGAAGCGCCTCTTGGAAAACTCAAGAAATTGTATAGAGAGGACATTCTTGAGATACTGAGATTAGCAGTTCAATAGTGTTCAGACGGTGATGATCTCTCGTGGAAGGGAGGTCAAAATCTCCCTTCTTTCTTTTCTCAAGACGACATCTTCCTCGATTCTGACACCGAAGCGTCCTTCAAGATATATACCGGGTTCTATGGTAACCACCGAATTCTCCGGTAGTTTTTCCTCACTCCTAGTACTGACCCTTGGTGCTTCATGGACCTCTATTCCAAGGCCATGCCCAAGACCGTGTCCGAACATGGGGCCGTATCCTTTGCTACTTATGAAATCCCTCGCAACGCTGTCCAGCTCTTTCCCAGTTATACCAGCTCGGGCTTTCTCAAGAGCCCTGCTTTGAGCTTCGAAGACTATGGAATGAATCTCTTTGAAATCATCAGAAGGCTCTCCTATACACACCATCCTGGTTATATCCGAGGAGTAACCGTTCAACCTTGCTCCGAAATCGAAAACGATAGGTTCATTCTTCTCTATCTTCTTATCACTCGCTCTTCCATGAGGCAGTGCGGATCTCCAACCAGATGCTATAATGGTTTCGAAAGCTGCGGATTCTGCTCCCAAAATTTTCATTCTGTATTCAAGGTATGCCGCCACTTCTTTCTCCTTCATACCAGGCTTTAGGATCTCCAGGGTTTGCTTGAACGCTTCTTCCGCCAGTTTTACAGCTTCTCTGATCCTTCCGATTTCTTCTTCATCTTTACTCATCCTGAGGAGAGCTATGTATTTGTCCACAGCCACAAACTCAAACCCCAGTTTTTCTTTAAGTTGGTTGTAGACATGCAGGGAAATTCTACTCTCTTCTATTCCTAATTTTTTCAGAGGGAGTTCATTCAGAATTCTTTTTAAGAAATCGAAGACTTCTCCTTCCCTGTACTCTACGATCTCGAAGTTCGTTTCCTTTTTTGCCTGTTCCGTGTATCTGGGATCCGTTATGAGTTTTCTGAAATCCCTGTGAAGGATCAGGATGCTGAAAGACCCAGTGAAACCTGAAAAATAGAACGAGCTGGCTTTTGAAGAGTTCTCGAAATTTATTATCATTACAGCATCGATGCCTTCGTCTTCAACTTTTTTCATCAATTTCTCCACTCTATCCATATTTCTCCCTCCTTATATCTCGAATTGTACCTCGTAGAGTTTATAATAGACTCCTCTTCTCCTGAGGAGTTCTCTGTGTCTCCCTTCCTCCACCACCTGACCGTTATGAACAACG
>Ga0180301_10003517_pt1 | contig 12226 bp, 14 predicted proteins | sample GuaBasSediGuay16_FD_121797 | JGI IMG/M metagenome (GOLD analysis project Ga0180301, IMG submission 121797) | Subseafloor sediment microbial communities from Guaymas Basin, Gulf of California, Mexico - Guay16, Core 4569-2, 12-15 cm | ecosystem: Environmental > Aquatic > Marine > Hydrothermal...
GTCTATACGTAGAAGTATTAGGACTACCAATATCATAGAACGCGCCTTTAGAGAAGTGCGCAGGCGCACAAGGCCAATGAGTTGCTTTACAAACCAGGACAGCGTAAACCGGATAATCTATGCGATACTAAGGCGCTTAAATAACAAGTGGGAGGATAAGCCATTAAAAGAATTTACACAATTTATTTGACATTACCGCGGATCTCAGCGCCGAATGTTTCGGTGAGTAATTTGCAGACCGAAGAATGCAGACATGCGGTTTCTTCTTGCCTTAAGGTGCGTTCCCGGCAGCGGTAGAGGCAGGAAAGAGTGATGCCCTTAAACCCCCTGGGAATCTGTTTACCGCGATAGTAATCTATTATTTTTACCTCCTCTAATAATTGCCCGCCGATTTCCTTAACCGCTTGTAAAATCTTCTTTACCCCGGTTTCTTCTTTAATTACCACGCTGATATCATAGGTTATGCCCGGATATAAAGGGGGTGGCTGAAAAATTTTTTCCGCGCTAAAGAACGGAGCCAGAGCATTTAGATTAATTTCCGCTAAAAATACCCTTTTATTTTTTATCCCTGCCTTTTCCAGAATCTCTCTGTTCGCTTCTAATATCAGGCCCACCTGTCTTTTATGACAGAGCACATTAACTTTGTGCGGATCTTCGCAATCGATGAATTCATAATTACTTATTCCCAGGCGCTGAAAAAGAGTCTCCAATATTCCTTTTAAATGCAACATGCTTACGCTGTCCTTAACCATGCCCTGCTCCAACAAAAGCGGCCGGGTGCCACATAAAGCTAAGCCCAAAACCAATTCCTCTTTAGGTTTATTTTCTGAGCGATAAAAAATTTTTGCAGTCTCAAAAATATTTATATACTCCTGCTTTTGATGAAGATTATAGGCCAGGCACTTTATTAAACTGGCCAGGAGCGTAGGCCTGAGTATCTCTTGGCCCCTGTTTAAAGGATTCTGGATTGCTACTGCTTCATTTACGCAAAAATTATGAAGAATCTCCCTGTTAATAAGGCTGTAGGTAATCACTTCGCTTGAACCAAGGCCTAAAAGGATGTTTTTAACCCGTGCGCTCTTTACGCGCTCTGCACATGGTTTAACCCGGGGCCTTAATAAAGGCTGAGTCTGGGGAATAGCCCGATACCCGTGTATCCTGGCTATTTCCTCCACTAAGTCTACGGCCATTGTCACATCAGATCGAAAAGCAGGTATTTCTATTCTGATATTCTTCTTAGAATAAGCCTTGATTTGAAAACCCAGGTTTTTTAAAAGAGCTTTTATCTTAGTTAAGGTAATATTTATACCAAGAATTTTATTGAAGTAGGAAGGGTTTAAAGTTACGATTTTTTTTCTTATTCTGTTAGAACCCGCTCTATAAACCGAATCTACATATCCGCCTGCCAACTTTTTTATTAATTCCGAAGCTGCCCAGGAGGCATGAAGTGCGGTTTCGAAATCTAAGCCCCTTTCGAACCTGTAAGAAGATTCACTCTCAAGGCCCAAAGCCTGCCTGGACCTGCGTACAATAATAGGATTAAATACCGCCGCCTCTAAAAGTATATTGTTAGTACTTTCCAATACTTCGCTATCCCGGCCACCCATCACTCCGGCAACAGCCACGGGTTTCTCTTTATCAGCAATAACCAATATATTCGCAGAAAGCACTCTTTCCTTGCCGTCTATGGTAATTATTTTTTCCTGATTCCTCCCCCGGCGCACGGCTATTTGCTGGGCATTCAATTTATCCAAATCAAAGGCATGCAAGGGTTCTCCCCACTCAAAAAGAATATAATTTGTAATGTCTACGATATTATTGACGCTGCGGCAGCCTACCAATTCCAGGCGCTTTCTCAACCATTCAGGAGAAACCCTAACCTTAACCCCGCGGATAATCTTGGCTGTATAAAGCGAGCAATCTTTTTTATCCTCGATTTTAATCTTTAATTTTCCTGTTCGATGATGACTGGTGGCGTGGTAGCGTGGTGACGTGCTAGCCCCCGGCAATTTAAGTTTTTTATTGGTAACCGCAGCCACCTCCCTGGCAATCCCTATCACACTTAAACAATCGGAGCGGTTAGGGGTAACTTCGATATCAAAAACATAATCCCCATCTTTCTTCTCTAAAGAAGTAACCTCAAGGCCGGCCATAGTCAACTTTTCGGCCAGGGCCTGGGGAGAAATTTTAATTTCTACAAAATCACGCAGCCAATTATAGGTAACTTTCATTTTTTAGAATTGTTTTAAAAACCTTAAGTCATTTTCAAAAAATAATCGTATATCATTAATCCCATATTTAAGCATAGCTATTCTTTCTACGCCCATACCAAACGCAAAACCGGAGTATTTTTTAAAGTCGTAACCGACGTTCTTTAATACCTTGGGATGTATCATACCTGCTCCTAAAATCTCAAGCCATCCTTTTCTTCCGCAGACAGAACAACCTTTTCCGTTACAAATGATGCAGGAAATATCTACCTCGGCCGAGGGTTCGGTAAAAGGAAAGAAATGCGGCCTAAAGCGCATCTTAATATCTTCTCCAAAAACACCCTTTGCAAATACTTCTAAGACTCCCTTTAAATCCGAAAACTTGATATCTTGGTCGACCATAAAGCCTTCGATCTGATGAAACATAAAAGAGTGGCTGGCATCCACGGCATCCGGACGGTATACTCTGCCCGGGGCAATAATTGCCAGGGGCGGCTTTTGCGCTTTCATGGCACGGATCTGCACCGGAGAAGTGTGCGAACGCAAGAGCAGCTTGGGGTAATCTTGGATATAAAAGGTATCGAATGCCTCGCGGGAAGGGTGTTCCAGAGGTATATTTAAACCGGTAAAATTATTGTATTCTGTCTCTATCTCAGGCCCCACAACTACGGAAAAGCCCATGCGCTGGAATATGTCACATATTTCATCAATGACCTGTGTAAGTAAATGAAGCCTGCCTAGCTCTTGGGCTATACCAGGCATGCCAATATCTGCGCCCGCACCCTGAGAAATGCCTTGATTCAAAGAAAGGTTTCTTTGTTTTTCTTCGATCAGGGCAGTAATTTTATCTTTCAAGCTATTAACCCTCTTTCCAAAGCCGGCGCGTTCGCTTTGCGGCAAAGAAGGAATTTGCGAGGTTAAATGCGCAATGATTCCTTTTCTGCCTAAGTATTTGATGCGCAGGCCCTCTAATTCTTCGGCGCTTTTAAGATTTTGTATTTCCGATTCAAAGGTTATTTGTATCGCCTCAATATCCATATTAAAATTAATATAGCGAATAAAATAATTACAAAATTTAATTTCCGGGTGTTGATTATGCGGTTAAATTGCCTACCCGGTTTTATTATCTCTAAACCTTGCGCATGAATATCCAGATCACCGCCGTGCTCAGGGCAGGCGCGCTGAAAAATTCCGCTTACCCGGATTATGTCGCCCCTGGTATAATAGCTGCCTGTATAGCTGATATTATTGGTTAATTCCCGATGGGCCCATACGCCAATAGCTTTTTTGCCATCATCAACATTAAGCCATGCGTGATCGCCGCGCAGCATAATATCTCCGACAACCTCTCCTTCATAAACTACGCCTTGGCCATTGTATTTGTCGGCGTTCTTGATTAATTCACTGCTTGAGAGACCCTCGGCAAAACACGCTCCTGCACAAAACAGAAAATAAACGAGCGCAGCGCACAACCTACGCCAAGCTGCATGTTGTACTCTGTACTTAATATAAATCATCTTTCCCCCTTAATCGCTGCTACAAAAAACCCAATTAAAGTAAAAATAGCCATGAATTCAAGCCGTCCGGCCCACATCTGGAATATATATATTATCTTAAGGGCCGCGGGCATAGCCGGTTCTGTAATGCCGCAGGATAAACCAACATTAGCTGCCGCAGACGTAGACTCGAATAAAGCATCTAACAGCGGGTAACCAAACATCATGCCGGCGACTGCGCCGGCAACATATAATATTAAATATATCTGGGTAATTGATAAAGCCGACCTTACCTGTTTGTCTTCCAGAAAAACTTCCTTAATGTGGTGTAGCTTCTTCACCACTATCGCTTTTGGCGGCAGGATTATTTTCTTAATATCCTGCTGCAGGGCCCGGAAAATAATGCCCACGCGCAGCATTTTAATCCCACCGGTTGTAGAGGAAGTGCTGCCGCCCAAAGCCATAGCAATAATAATCCCTAGCAAAGCCAAATGATTCCACTGCCCGATTAATTGCCCGGAGTATAATGTAGAGTAACCCGTGCCCGTATGTGCGGAAATCAGCTGGTAAAATCCTTTTCGAAATAATGTAATGGCGCTAGGATAAATATTCAGCTGGCTTAGGCCAAAAACAACCACGCCAAAGCAGACCATAATCATAACAAAGAGCGCTGAGGTTTCGATATTCCTGAAAATCTCGCGTCGATGACCAGTCCAGAGATGGTAGTGTAATTTAAAATTCATTGCCCCTAAAAGCATAATCACGATAGTGGCAATTTCGTAAGCAAAGCTGTGATAGTAAAGAATATTTTGTGACTGCGGCGTAAAGCCTCCGGTATCAAAAGCAGCCATAAAAATGCATGCCCCATGGAAAAAGGAATTAAAAGGCTTCATGCCGTTATTCAGCCCGATAACACCCAAGGCAATCGTGCCTAAAAGCAAATAAACAAAGCTTACTAGCCAGATAAACCTTGCGGTATGGATTACATTAGGCAGGAGCTTTTCTTCGCGCGCTTCGCCCACGTACATCTTTAATACTCCGGGTATGCCGGCCATAAATAAAGAAATGGCTACGATAACTATGCCCTGCCCTCCGATAAACATACTCAGGTGGCGCCAGAGATTATGTGTAAAGGAAAGGTGGTCTAGGTCCTGTACTAAAATTAAACCCGTTGTGGCAAACCCGGACATGGCATCGAAACAGGCGTCCAGATACGATGCCCAATGGCCGCTTAGATATAGCGGTATTGCCCCAAGTATCATTGCCACAAACCAAGAAAGAGCAACCACAATCATACCCTGCATCCAAGTCAACTCTTTATCCGTAAAACACAGTTTAGTTAAAATCAAGCCGAATATAAGGGTTATACTCATAGTAATCAAAAAATCCAATACCGGATTTATCTCATTTAAAGCCAGGCCCATTATAACGGGTATAATCATAACAAAGCCGAGGCCTAAAATTATCTTTCCTAAATAATAACCGATATTTTTTATGTCAATGATAGAAGGCTTGACAATCATTTTAGAAGACTGGTTAACAGGCAGATCAAAAACGCTGCCAGCATAATAAATAAGGCATAGACAATTTCGGTGGTAATACCCAGAATGGGATTAAGGGGAAATTTAAATTTCATAATTTACCGATTAGTAAATTCAACAGCTGGGGTTCGCTGCCTATCTTGGTTATAGCAATAATATCATCCCCGGGCTTTAAAACAGTATCGCCCTTAGGTATAATAACCTCTTCACCCCTGACAATAGAAACTAATACGGAATTGGCGGGTAATTTTATATCTTTCACTTCTTTCTCTATCACCGGAGAGTCTTCCGGCAAGTCTACGCGCACGATAGCGAGTTTACCGCGCTTAAAGCTCATCAGGTTGACAAAATCAGAAAAGGAGACCTCCTCCTCAATAATCTTGGAAATGATCTCCGTAGAATCTACAGGCACATCTACGCCTAATTCGGCAAAGGTGTGTTCGTTGTTCGGGTTGTTCACTCTCCCGACGGTACGGCGGACCTTGAAGCGTTCTTTGGCCAGCTGGCAGACAATCAGATTATCTTCATCGTCGGTAGTAACGGCGGCTACCACATCTGCACGCTCAATGCTGGCTTCTTCTAATATTTCCGGCTCGCAGCCGTCACCGTTAATCACTAAAACTTCTAGCTCTTTTGCCACTTCTTCGCATAATTGCCTGTCTTTATCCACCATGCTTACGGTGTGGCCGCTTTCTTTAAGCCTTTTCGCTAAAAAATAACCCACTTTCCCCGCACCTATTATTAAAATATACATCCGATTCCCCGCATTAAAGATTAAACTTTTTCTTTATTTTATCTAAGCTGGCTACTTTAACCACGGCCATTAATTTATCCTGTGCTTTTAATACTGTGCCGGGCCCGGGTATTAAAACCCCTTCTGGCCGCCTGATTGCCGCAACCAAAAATTCCTGAGGAATGTTAATTTCCTCTATGCTTTTGCCTACCCAGTTATCTTTGATTTCTATTTCAATAACTCCAATGTCTTTTGACTCAATTAAGTAGCTGGAAAAGCGGCTTTCGATAATCTTATCCCTGATAATCGAGGCAAAAAGCGCTGTCCCGCTTAAAATATCCAGCCCTAAGTTGGAATAAATATGCGCCCGGTGCGGGTCATAAACGCGGGAGATCACCTTGGGCACCTTGAACATATTTTTGGCTACCTGGGCAGAAATCAGGTTAGTATTGTCTCCGTTGGTTACAGCACAGAAAGCGTCTGCCTTCTCTATTCCTGCCTGCTTAAGCAGATTTAAGTCAAAGCCGTTACCGACTAAGGTCAAGCCGTTAAAAGTATCTCCCAGGCGTTCAAAAGAAGCGGCATTTTTATCAATTACCACCACGTTATGGTTTTCGCTGGATAAAAGCCTGGCTAATTCTGAACCAACCCTGCCGCAACCTACAATTATTACGTGCATATTTGATTCTCCCTAATGACAAAACCCGGATTTTTTATTTGTGCTTTGTCATCTTTCATTTACCCTTGGCTATCTCAACGAGCTTTTTAAATACCTTGGTATCTGTTGCTGCTACCTCAGCTAAAATCTTGCGGTCAAGGCCTACTTTTGCCTTTTTTAAGCCGTGGATAAAGCTGCTATAGCTGATACCCTCAGACTTACAGGCAGCATTGATGCGGTTAATCCAGAGCCTGCGGAACTCTCTTTTTTTGTTGCGCCGGTCGCGGTATGCATAAACCAAAGCATGCATAAGGCTGCGCCGCGCCTGCTGATATTGCTTACTGCGGTCGCCCCAGTAGCCCTTTGTCCTTTTTAATAATCTTTTTTTCCTTCTCTTTGAAGCTACGCTGTGTTTAACCTTACTCATTATGAACCACTCCGTTAGTTATTCTTGGTTTAGTTGCTGTTTTTTTATCAATATTTTATTTTTACCTACCCATAAGGCAGCATTCTCTTAATCTGCTTGGAAATGCGCTTGTTAGTGATACTCCTTAGCCTGCGCAGGCTGCGAATCCTTTTGGAGTTTTTCTCTGTTAAAAGATGGCTCTTGCCGCTGGCAGAATGTTTAACCTTGCCTTTCTTGGTTATCTTATAGCGCTTTCTAACGCCTTTTTTTGTCTTTAATTTTCCCATGCCTTATCCCGCCTTTATTCTTAAATAAATAGTAAAGATTAATTTTTTTACCTATTATACCTGTCTTTTGCTGTTTACAAAGAATTTTTTACTTTTAATTTTTATTTTGGTCCGACAACGCAGGACATTATCCGGCCTTCCATGGCCGGATTTCTTTCTACCTGGCCGTCATTCTGTATATCTAAAATAAACCTGTCAAGAACTTTTCTGCCTAAATCCACATGTTCCATCTGCCTGCCCCGGAAAAAAAGGCTTACTTTTACTTTCTCTTTTTTCTTTAGGAAAGCGATAGCGTGTTTAACCTTGATCTCTAAATCGTGTTCGTCGATATTGGGCTTCAGGCGTATTTCTTTTATGCGGAATTGCCTCTGGTGTTTCTTGGCCTCGCGCTCTTTCTTTTCTTGATCATATTTAAATTTACTATAATCGACAATTCGGCAAACCGGCGGCGTAGCTGACGGAGCGACTTCTACCAGGTCTAATTCGTATTGATTAGCCGCTTCCAGGGCTTTCTGTATTGGCATAATCCCCAGCTGGTTGCCGTCAGGTCCGACTACCCTAACCTGTGGAGTGCGGATTCTTTCGTTAATTCGAATAAATTTTTTAATTGTTACCACCTCCTTAAAGTGTATGGCGTAAGCTTAAACGCCAAAAATACTTTTTATTTACGCTCTGTTATCTGCTTTTCCAATTCTTGAATAAATCTATCCAAGGGCATGCTACCTCTATCGCCCTCTCCGCTCTTTCGTACAGCAACTTCTCCTTTTTTTAATTCCCGCTCGCCTACAACTAAAATATAAGGGACCTTTTCTAATTCTGCCTGGCGGATTTTTTTGTCCAGAGTCTCGTTGCGGCTATCTACTGTTACTCTTATAGCCTTATTTTCCAAAGAGTTTTTTACTTGCCTGCTATATTCCGCCAAAGAATCTTTTATCGGTAGAATAGTCACCTGCGTAGGCGCCAACCACAATGGAAAAGCGCCCTTGTAATGTTCTATAAGCGCTCCGATAAATCGCTCAAGGCTTCCTAACAGTACCCTGTGTAGCATAATCGGCTGCTTTCCCCGGCCGTCGGAATCAACGTAAGCCAAGCCGAATCTTTTAGGCAGGGCAAAGTCGCACTGTATGGTTGCGCATTGCCATTTGCGGTTTAGGGCATCCTTTAACTTAATATCTATTTTAGGCCCGTAAAAAGCGCCGTCGCCTACATTTATATCATAAGATAATTTCTTATCTTTTAAAGCCTCTTCCAATGCCCGAGTGGCGTTATGCCAATCTTCTTCTGTGCCTATATATTTTTCTGGCCGGGTACTGAGTTCAATCCCCACATCCTGAAAACCAAATACTCTCATGGTATCAAAAACAAAATCAATGATCGCCTGTATCTCATCTTTTAATTGTCCGGGTAAACAAAATACATGCGCATCATCCTGGGTAAAGCCGCGCACGCGTAAAAGGCCGTGTAAAACTCCTGCTTTTTCATGACGATAGACAGTGCCCAGCTCAAAAAGCCTGATCGGTAAATCTCTGTAGCTCCTGGTCTTGGATTTATAAATCAAAATGTGCCCGGGGCAATTCATCGGCTTAACCACGAATTCTCTGCCTTCCACGTCAAAGGTATACATATTTTCTCTATAATATTCGTAGTGCCCGGAGGTCTGCCAAAGTTCCGACTGCATGATATGGGGCGTAATCACTATCTGATAGCCGCGCTTTAAATGTTCTTTTCTCTCATAGTCCTCGATAATTGTGCGCAGTAGTGCTCCTTTAGGATGATAAAAAACCAGGCCCGGCCCGGCCTCTTGATGATATATGTCAAAGTATTCCAATACCGGCCCTAATTTTCTATGGTCGCGCTTTTTTGCCTCTTCTAGATTATCTAAGTAATTTTTTAGTTCTTTTTCCGTCGCAAAGCAGGTCCCATAAATTCTCTGCAACATGGGGTTAGTCTCTATCCCATGCCAATATGCTCCGGCTACAGACAATAATTTAAAAGCCTTGATTTCGCCGGTTGAGGCGACATGCGGGCCGCGGCATAAATCTATAAAGTGCTCTGCGGTCTTATAAATAGAAACTTTCTCTTCGGGCAGCTCTTTAATCAGCGCCACCTTAAAATCTTCCCTGAGGCCCTGGAAAAGCTTCAATGCCTCTTCTTTAGTAAGCTCTTCTCTTATAAAAGGTTCGTTCTTAGCAATAATCTGGCGCATCTTATTTTCAATATTAGCTAAATCCGCATCGGTAAAGGGCTCTTTTTTATCAAAGTCGTAATAAAATCCATCCTCGATTGCCGGGCCAATGCCTAATTTAACCCCAGGCCAGAGCTCTTTTACCGCCTCGGCCATAACATGAGAACACGAATGCCTCAGTGTATTTATGTCCATGATATTCGCGCTTTTAATTTTACCGTTAAACTGGTGGGCGCTACAGGACTTGAACCTGTGGCCTTTTCCATGTCAAGGAAACGCTCTAAACCAACTGAGCTAAGCGCCCATAATGTTTAAGTTATCGCTGCCGCTGGTACTGCCGCTTGCTATTTTGCTTGCCGCAAAATTACGCTCGCCTGAATACTACTTCTATTAGCCCTTATCCCTCGTCGAATCTCAATTATTTTAATGTGGCGTCCTCGGGATAAATTTTGCGCAGCAAAATTTATGGGCAGGGAGGGAGTTGAACCCTCACAGCCTTGCGACCAAGGGCTTTTAAGGCCCTCGTGTATACCTGTTCCACCACCTGCCCGGGATATTGCGTTGATACACAAGAAGTCGTTCTGCTCTTACTCCAGCCTCTATAAGAATTAATACAATCTTTGGCTAAAGCTATTTTTCTTTCTAAGCCAAAGCAGCCTTCATAATAACAATTTTTAGCGACCTCTCTCGCTGCCATTTTTTCAAATTTTAAAAGATAAACCGTATCTTGCTTATTGTGAAGATACGGCTTCCCCTCTGATCTGACTTCAAATATTCTTTTATTTGGCCGGCAAGCCATTCTAAAAATTTCTTAGATCTAGAATAAATCCGTAACGACCACTGTATCCCGAAATTAACGGAGTGCCTCCAACTACGCGTAGAACCATCACCGTCGATTAAGCCTCTCAAGAAATCCATAAAGAATTGCCTCGGTACATCTAATATGCCTAACGTTAAAGATTTTTTACGGGTTAGTCCTAGCGCCAAAAGAAAACTATAAAAATTTGTATTCCCAATTTGAATACGAAAAGATTTCTGTTGTTTATAGCCATATTTAATTCCGATTTTATTGCGTATCCAGATTAGATTTTTAATGGGGCTAAGAAAATTATAATCCTTCGAAGTTATATCTATATGCCGTCTATCCGACGATAAACATCCGTCGCTGGTAATTAATCCCACTAAATACCAAAGATTAGCGCCCTGGATTTTTAATTCTTTTCTCTTATGCGGCATTAACTATAAGTTAAGACCTGGTATTATAGCTCTTTTATTTTCAATAGGTTATAATTCAAGGCGTGGACCGGATTCGAACCGGTGTATAACTGTTTTGCAGACAGTTGCCTTGCCACTTGGCTACCACGCCATAGTCTCTAAAGAACCTTTTTAACTGCTTTGATAATATTTGCTACCTCAGCCAGGTGGCCTATGCCGATTTTATTACAAGCCAGGCGGCCCTTTACAGGCTCTACGAATCCGTAATCCAGGGATTTCAGTTTTTTAATGTTCGCCTGAAGAATTTTATTTGCGTACATATTTTCATTCATCGCCGGACAAATCAAAACCGGAGCTTTTGTTGCCGAGATAACGCAGGTTAATAAATCATCGCATATCCCGGCAGCAATTTTAGCGATAATGTTGGCGGTAGCCGGAGCAATTAAAACTAAATCTGCTTTATCCGCCAATGCTATATGCTCTGCCTGCCAATTGCCGGGCTCTTCGAATAAACGATGATAAACGGGTTTGCCGGTGAGGTGCATAAATAAAGTCGGCCGGATAAACCCCTTGGCCTCTTCGGTCATCACCACAGTCACCGTAAATTTCTCATCCTGCAGCCGGCGGATAATTTCACAGGCTTTATATATCGCGATGCTTGCGGTTGCCCCTAAAATAATGTTTTTAGCCATATTGAATTATTGCGCTTTTATTTTTTTGTATTTTATTTTTCCGACGGAGATTTCATGCAATGCTATCGTTGACGGCTTAATTGAGGAATTCATTTCCACTAACGGCGGCTGACCCTCGGCGATCTCCAAAGCCCTCTTCGCCGCCAAAATCACCATTTTATATATAGAACCTGTGCTGTGATCTAAAAGATTTTCTAAAGCAATGTAGGGCATATAAGCACCTCCGTTAGCACCACCTTTATTAACGCTTAATTTTCTTTAATATAATATTTTTTATTTTTTTAGTTGCCAGCGGCAAATTTTTATTTACGACGCGGTAGTCGTATTTGTTGGCCGATAAAAGCTCGCTCCGCGCAAGCCTCAGGCGCTGTTTTATTTCTGCTTCTTTAGTTTTGTCGCAACGCTTACGAATCCTCTTTAATAAATCCTTAACCGAGGGCGGAAGAATGAATATTGTGACTGTGGCGTGGGGAAAATGTTTTTTTATCTGCAAAACTCCTTTATAGTCTAAACAAAGGGCTATATTTTTATTTTTTTTAACCTCTTTCTCTATAAAATCTTTTGGGGTGGCATAAAAATACCCTAAATATTCAGTGCATTCAAGAAGTTTTTTTGATTTTAATTTTCGTTGAAACTCCTGCCTGCTAATAAAAAAGTAGTCCCTGCCTTCCTTTTCCTTTGATCTCTTCGGCCGCGTAGTCACAGAAACCGAACGCACCAGTTTGCCGCGCAAACGCTTATCCCGTAAAAGATTTTTTAAAATTGTGGTTTTACCCGAACCGGAAGGGCCGGAAAGAATAAAA
>Ga0180301_10003518_pt1 | contig 12225 bp, 11 predicted proteins | sample GuaBasSediGuay16_FD_121797 | JGI IMG/M metagenome (GOLD analysis project Ga0180301, IMG submission 121797) | Subseafloor sediment microbial communities from Guaymas Basin, Gulf of California, Mexico - Guay16, Core 4569-2, 12-15 cm | ecosystem: Environmental > Aquatic > Marine > Hydrothermal...
ACCGCATTTGTCACCAAGTGCCTGGCGAACAGCCTCTCCCAAACAGATGCCGACATCTTCAACACTATGGTGATAATCTACTTCCAAATCACCCTGGCAAGTAACATTCAAATCGAAGAATCCGTGTTTGGCAAATTGAGCCAGCATGTGATCAAAGAAAGCCATGCCAGTTTGAATTCGATGCACACCTTGACCATCAAGACAAATACTTAACTCGATCTTGGTTTCGGTGGTCTGACGAGCAATTTTTGCTTTTCGTTCAGCTTTTGTCAATTTTTACTCCTGTGGAAGCTAATGGTTCGATAAAAGCTGTTACTATTCAACAACTTGAGGTTCGATTATTTCCTCCGTCACTGCCTTACGTAAACATTCCAAAAAGCGGGTATTCTCCTCTTCCAAACCGATACTAACACGCAATGCTTTCGAAAGCATTGGGTAGTGACTTACGTCGCGAATGAGGATTCCTTCTTTCAACAAACTTTGGAAAACTAATTTTACATCTTTATCGAGCTCAAAAAGAATGAAATTCGCCTCAGAAGGATATGGTTTTACTCCCGGTATTTTCTGCATTTGTCGAAAAACCCGGTCTCGCTGTTGTCGAATGTACTCGACCCTTTGCTGCAGCAACTCGCGATGTTGGAGGACCAAAGTTGCTGCGGCAATGGAAAAAAAGTTAAGGTTGTAAGGCATTTTTACTTTGGCTATTTCTTTTACCAGATCAGGATGGGCAAGTAGATACCCTACCCGCAAACCAGCCAGTGAAAAAGCCTTTGAAAAAGTACGTAGAATCAACAAGTTATCGTATTTTTCTAACAATGGTAAGCAAGTACTACCGCTGAATTCGTAATATGCTTCATCAACCACTATCAGTGCTTTGGTGGAAGAAAGTAATAATCTTAACTCATCTTTATGAATGACACAGCCAGTTGGGTTATTAGGCGAACAGATAAACACCATCTGAGGGGTTTCTCTCTGAACCGTTGCAAGTAATCTATCTACCTTAAAAGTGTAATCAGCATTTAGAGGAACCTCTAAAACTTGTGCTCCCAAAGATGAGCTCAGCAATTTGTAGATGCCATAAGTAGGTGCTGGCATTACAACTTTGTTTCCGCGTTCTATCGTGGCCAGGGTCAATATTTGCAGAATTTCATCAGAGCCATTTCCTATTAAGATTCCCTCTTTGTACCAGGTAGTGTATTTCGCTAACTCATCGATAAACTCTGTAGGTACTAACTTTGGATAACGAGACCAACTACGGGTTTCAGCGTAACGGAAAACTTGCTTTTTCAGCTCAACAGGAATATCAAAAGGGCTTTCGTTTTGGTTGGCTTTGATTTCGTGTTCTACTTGAATCAAGGTGTAGGCCGACAGGTTTCTTACCTCAGGCCTGATTGCCGAAATACTTTGAGCTGGTTTTATTGAATCGAAGCGTTTCATTCTAAATTTTAATCACTTTTTGTTAGAACATCGAATTTTCACACTTTGAGCATGTGCCTGAAGATTTTCTGCCCTGGCCAGTGTGGTAATTTGATTTTCATAGCGATGCAAATACTCGGCTGAATATTCGACCAAGCTGATTTTTTTTATGAAATCATCCACTCCTAACCTGGAGCTAAATCGTGATGTTCCGGCGGTGGGCAATACGTGGCTCGGTCCGGCAAAATAGTCGCCAACCGCTACCGGCGAAAAAGAACCCAAGAAAATAGCTCCAGCATTTTTGATTTGCTTTACCAAGGTACTGGAGTCTTCGAGCATTAATACCAGATGTTCCGGAGCAATCTCATTGGCAAGCCAAATGGCTTTTTCCAAATCTGGTACTATGATAATTGTTCCCCATTCCTGCAACGAGAGCTCAATTATTTCGCGTCTATTCAGCTTCTTAATTAGAGTGGTCATTTCTTTATTTACTGCCTCTGCCAGTAGGGGAGAGGTGGTAATACAAATCGCCATTGCCATTTCGTCGTGTTCTGCCTGCGCCAAAAGTTCCGCTGCCACTTGTTGCGGATTAGCAGAATTATCAGCAACTACAACCACTTCACTGGGGCCAGCCAAAGAGTCGATGCCTACCGTGCCAAACACCAACTTTTTGGCTGTAGTTACGTAAATATTACCCGGACCGACAATTTTGTCTACTTTTGGGATGGTGTCGGTCCCGTAGGCCAGGGCAGCAATTCCCTGGGCTCCCCCTACTTTGAAAATTTCATCCACACCAGCTTCTTGAGCTGCAACCAGAATAGCAGGACTAATACCTTCCTCACAGGGCGGAGTTATCATCACCAACTTTTCAACTCCAGCCACTTTAGCAGGAATTGCCGTCATTAACACAGTAGAAAAATAGCCGGCTTTACCTCCAGGCACATAAATTCCTACTCGCTCGATTGGTACCACCTGCTCACCGAGCCAGGCATCTTCATCTAACTGATATTGCCATGACGCCGGTTTTTGATGTTCATGATAGTTGCGGATATTTTCGCTAGCTTGTCTAATAGCAGACAGTAACTCTTTAGCTATTGTTGATGATGCAGTGGCTAATTCGGTATCAGAAACTTGTAGTTCATCAGCAGTTAGTGAAACGCCATCCCATTTTGCAGTGTACTTCAAAACTGCCTGGTCACCGTTTTTCTTTACATCTGCAAGGATGGAACGGACGCTCTGTTCAATTTGAACATCGAACCACTCAGCTCGTCGCAAGATCTTTTCCAGCCTGGCTGGCTTCTCTAAGTTGCTGTATTCAATAATTTCAATCATACTGTAAGTTTAATAGATAATTTTATTCAAAGGATATTCTACAATTCCCTGGGCGCCTGCTCGTTTCAATTTAGGAATCAAATCTCGCACCACCTTTTCGTCAATGATTACCTCTACTGCTACCCACTCTTCATCCATTTGATTGGAAATTGTGGGCGTGTGAAGAGCTGGAAGAAGTTCCGTAATACGCTGGAGATTGGCTTTAGGCACGTTCATTTTCAAACCTACTTTTTCTTCTGCTGCCAGAGCTCCATGTAACAAACAGGCAAGATTCTCCGTTTTATTTCGCTTCCACTTATCCTGCCAGCTTTTGGGGTTGGCAATTAATTTAGTAGTAGATTCCAGAACCGTTTCCAGAATTCGCAACTTATTGGCGCGCAAAGAGTTGCCTGTTTCTATGAGTTCAACAATGGCATCAGCTAAAAGCGGCGGTTTGACTTCTGTCGCACCCCAGGAAAATTCTACCTGTACATTGATGCCTTTTGTCTTGAAAAAATTACGGGTCACATTTACCAGCTCGGTGGCAATCAATTTCCCTTCCAGATCGGCTAATGATTGAATTGCTGAATCTTCTGGTACCGCCACTACCCAGCGGACTGGTCGTAGTCCCTCTTTTGCATAAATTAAATCTGAAACCTCCACTATTTCCACACCTCGTTCTACGATCCAGTCTTTTCCGGTGAGACCAATATCCAGCATTCCCTCGGCTACATAATAGGGGATCTCCTGAGCCCGAATTAGCAAACCCTCCAGCTCCGGATCGTCAAAACGTGGGACGTAGGAACGTGCACCAACAGTAATCTGAAATCCAGCTTTTTCAAACATCTTAAAAGTAGATGTCTGTAAGCTGCCTTTTGGCAAAGCGATCTTTAAAACTCGTTTGTTAATGTTACCCTCCATAATGTAAAATGTCACCCTGTGGTTATTCCTGACAAGTTTTTTAACGTTTGCTATTCTTCATTAATTTGTAGCTGATGCTATCTACTAAAGCTTGCCAACTGGCTTCAATAATATTTTCTGAAACCCCTACTGTTCCCCATTTGTCATGTTTGTCGCTTGATTCGATTAACACTCGTACCTTTGCACCAGTTCCTTGCTTTTCGTCTAAGACACGCACCTTGTAATCAGTAAGCTGCATGTCGCGCAAGGCGGGAAAGAATTTTTCTAAAGCTTTGCGCAAGGCGTTGTCCAGCGCATTGACTGGCCCATTTCCCTCGGCAGCAGTGTGTTCACTTTTGTCTCCAACTCGAACTTTAATCGTGGCTTCGGAAAGAGGTTCGCCGTTAACGCGTTTTTCGATGATAACCCGAAATCCCTCAAGATTAAAAAAGTCTTTGAATTTCTGGATTGATTTTTTCACCAGAATTTCAAAGGAGGCATCGGCACCCTCAAACTGATATCCTAAATGCTCCAATTCTTTAAGGCGTCCTACAATTTCTTGGATTTTTTCTTCATGACTTTCTAAATTAAGTCCTAATTCTTCAGCTTTTAAGAGAATATTGCTTTTACCTGATAAGTCTGAAACAAGAATACGTCGCTGGTTTCCCACCATTTCGGGGATAATATGTTCGTAGGTAATTGGATTTTTTCGCACCGCATCTACATGAACACCGCCCTTGTGAGCAAAAGCACTTTTCCCCACGTATGCTGCCTTCTCACAGTGTGGTAAATTTGCAATTTCGCTAACATAACGCGAAATTGCAGTTAGTTCCTGTAAATGAATATGAGGCAAAGCTTGCGGAGTTAGTTTCAACTTCAAGTTTGGTATAATGGAGCACAAATTAGCATTGCCACAACGTTCGCCGTAGCCATTAATCGTGCCCTGAACGTGTGTGATTCCTAACTCTACAGCCGCAAGGGAATTCGCCACTGCCATCTCACAATCATTATGTGCGTGGATGCCGAGAGGTGTGGAAATTTCCTTTTGTACTCGCTTGATTATTTCCATCAATTTAGTGGTTATTGTTCCTCCGTTAGTGTCGCAAAGAACAATGCAGTCGGCTCCAGCTTCTTGTGCGACCTTCAAAGTGGTGATGGCGTACTCAGGATTTGCTCGAAAGCCATCAAAAAAATGTTCAGCATCATAGATGAGTTCTCGCCCGTGCTGTTTGAGAAAAGCAATCGAGTCGCGAATTAGCTCCAGGTTTTTCTCCAGAGAAATTTTAAGTGCGTCTTTTACATGCAAATCCCAACTTTTGCCAAAGATGGTAACCACTTGAGTGTGCGAGTCTAACAACTTGCGAATATTTGGATCGTTTTCTACACGATTTTTTGCTCTGCGAGTACTACCAAATGCGGTGATTTTTGCATGTTTCCAGTGTATGCCACGAGCTCGTTCAAAGAACTGTGCATCTTTGGGATTGGAACCCGGCCACCCGCCTTCAATATAATCCAGACCAAACTCATCCAGGCGTTGAGCAATTCTAACCTTGTCTTCTACGGAAAAAGCAATTCCTTCGCCCTGAGCGCCATCGCGCAGAGTTGTATCGTAGATTTTGATCTCATTAGTAGCCATTTTTTCTTTACCAACTTTATGTTAAAGCTTGGAAAATTGATCTTCAATAATTTCCGCTACGGGTTCGGTGGTCAGTAGCTCATTCCTTTCTTCATTCTCATCGCCACGTTGGTAACTTGCCCTGGGCAGCTTCAAATTGACTCTTTTACCATTCAGCTTAACAATTTTTCCTGGAGCACCAACCACAGTACAATTGTCCGGCACATCCCGATTGATAATCACTGCTTCGGCACCAATCCTGACATTGTCGCCTACTTTGATTGGACCCAGCAAAGTTGCACCAGTTCCAATTAGCACATTGTTACCCACGGTAGGATGTCGCTTCCCTCGATGATGACCAGTGCCACCCAGTGTAACGTTGTGGAACATAACACAATTATCACCAATCTCTGCTGTTTCTCCAATGACCACCCCAGTACCATGATCAATGAAAAAACTTTTGCCAATTTTAGCTCCCGGGTGAATTTCGACACCTGTCCAGAAACGCATCAAAGCAGAAATAAACCTCGGTAGTACTGGAATACCTATCTGATACAAAACATGACTCAACCGATGCACAATTATGGCATGAAGTGGTGTATGGCATAACAGTACTTCAATAATGTTTTTTGCCGCTGGATCGTTCTTCTTTACTGCACGAATATCCTGGATAATGGTTTTTAACATTGCACTAATTCTGTATTAAGTGTTCAGATGTTGTTTTACTTGTTCAGCAACCAGATTTCCCATTGTCTGGGTACTTACCAGGTGGCAGCCTTCTTGCATAATATCTTTAGTTCGGTATCCTTGCTCCAGTACGCTTGCAATTGAGTTTTCGATGGCTTCGGCTTGTTTTACTTGCTCGAAAGAATAGCGCAACATCATTGCCACCGAAGCGATGGTTGCCAATGGATTGGCGATTCCCAGCCCGGCAATATCAGGCGCCGAACCGTGCACAGGCTCATACATCGCATGCTTTTCACCAAGACTGGCAGAAGGCAACATCCCAATTGAACCGGTAAGCATGGCAGCCTCATCACTCAGAATATCGCCAAAAAGGTTTCCAGTTAAAATTACATCAAACTGCTTGGGATTGCGCACCAGTTGCATGGCGCAATTATCTACGTAAAGATGATTTAATTCTACTGTCGGATATTCTTTTGCCACCTGAGTTACAACCTTTCGCCATAGCTGAGAACTTTCCAGCACGTTAGCTTTGTCTACTGAAGTGACTTTTCGTCTGCGCTTCAGGGCTAATTGAAAAGCAACCTTAGCAATTCGTTCAATTTCAAAAGTGTTGTAACTCAACGTATTGAAACCACACTCGCCGTTGGGAGTTTTCTTGATACCCTTAGGCTGCGAAAAATAAATTCCACCGGTCAATTCTCTCACTACAAGCAAATCTATTCCCTCGATAACTTCTTTTTTTAACGTTGAGGCATCTATCAGACTGGGATAAAGTTTTGCTGGACGCAAATTGGCAAACAGACCCAATTTTTCCCGTAAGCCCAACAGTGCCACTTCTGGACGTAGGTGAGAAGGATTGTTGTCCCAGCGAGGGTCGCCCACCGCACCAAGCAGTACAGCGTCACTTTGCTGGCAAAGTTTCAAGGTTTCTTCGGGTAAGGGAATTCCTTGTTGCTCTAATGCTACTCCGCCAGCAATACCTTCCTCAAAACTAAATTTCAAGTCGCTGTTTTCTGCAATTACGCTCAAAACTTTGACCGCCTCTGCTACGACTTCAGGGCCGATCCCATCGCCAGGAAGTACCACGATTTTCTTCACTTTAATATTTGATGATGTTTTCATTGGCAATCTACAGTGTTATGCATTTTCTTTTGTTTAATCCATTCCATTAAGCCACCGGCAGCAATTAATTGTTCCATAAATGGGGGAAATTGAGTGGCGCGATAAGTTTTTCCTGTTGTTAAGTCGTAAATTTTCCCTGCTGCTAAATCAATTTTGACCACATTGCCCGTTACAATCTCCTCGATGGCATCTTGACTTTCCAGAATAGGAAGCCCAATGTTGATGGCATTGCGAAAGAAAATTCGGGCAAAGCTTTTAGCAATTACACAAGCAATCCCTGCACTTTTAATTGCCAGAGGTGCATGTTCCCGAGAAGAACCACAACCAAAATTTTTTCCTGCGACAATGATGTCTCCACGCGCAATTTTTTTGGTAAACTCTGGATCAACATCTTCCATGCAATGCGTTGCCAGTTCCTGGGGATCGGAGGTATTAAGATACCGAGCTGGCACAATCAAGTCGGTATTGATGTCATCCCCAAATTGCCAGACTTTCCCTTGAAGTGATTTTTCTGCCATTTTTTCCCTTTTGCTATTGAGCCAAGTGATAATTAATTTATGTTCTTCGGGTTACAAACCCAGTTCTACCGGGGAAGCGATTCTGCCCAACACTGCACTGGCAGCAGCCACAGCGGGACTGGCAAGGTAGACCTCACTTTCCGGATGCCCCATTCTACCAACAAAGTTCCGATTGGTAGTTGCCAGAGCACGTTCTCCTTTGGCCAAAACTCCCATGTGCCCTCCCAAACACGGCCCACAGGTAGGGGTAGAAACCGCCGCTCCCGCAGTGATAAAGATTTCGATCAAGCCTTCACGCAATGCCTGTAAGTAAATAGCCTGTGTCGCAGGAATGACAATTAATCTGATATTAGGAGATACCTGTCGACCGCGGAGAATTTCTGCAGCAATGCGCAAATCTTCAATTCTCCCATTGGTGCACGAACCGATTACTACCTGATCCAGGGAAATTTCGCTGGCAGCACTTACCGGACGCACGTTTTCTGGCAGGGACGGGAAAGCTACCTGAGGTTCCAACGTGCCGACGTCATACTCGCGTACATCATAATACTGAGCGTCTTTATCGCTGGCATAGACTTTGTAATTGCGCTTTGCCCGCTTTTGGACGTATTCGATAGTTATTTCGTCCACTGGAAAGATGCCATTTTTTGCACCAGCCTCAATCGCCATATTGGCCATAGTTAGTCGGGCATCGACAGAAAGATTGGTAATGGTTTCACCGGTAAACTCAAGTGTTTTGTAAAGAGCTCCGTCCACTCCAATATCGCCAATAAGGTGGAGGATTAAATCCTTACTGCTAACCCAACGATTTAGTTTACCATAGTAAATGACTTTAATAGTTGCAGGTACTTTGAGCCAGGTTTCCCCAGTGATCATTGCAGCAGCCAAATCGGTGCTACCTACTCCTGTAGAGAAGGCACCCAAGGCTCCATAGGTGCATGTGTGTGAATCGGCGCCAATGACGCAATCCCCTGGGAGTACCAGTCCCTGTTCAGGCAGGAAGGCATGTTCGATGCCCACACGGCCGACTTCATAATAATGGTGCAAATTTTGCTGACGAGCAAAGTCGCGGAGGATTTTTGCCTGCTCCGCAGATTTAATGTCCTTATTAGGAGTAAAGTGATCAGGTATTAACACTACCTTTTCCGGATCGAACACTTTTTGAGCCCCGGTCTTTTGAAACTCAGCAATCGCCAGGGGCGCAGTAATGTCGTTTCCTAACAACAGATCTAACTTGACCTCTATTAACTCGCCGGGTTCAACAACCTCTCTGCCAGCATGGGCAGCGAGAATTTTCTCTGTAATAGTCATGGTCATCCGATTACGTTTACTTTCCTTTTTGATTGATCATAGTAGTAAGTCGATTTAGTGCATTAAGGTAGGCCTTAATGCTTGCCTCCAGAACATCTGTGCTGGTGCCTCTACCGTAAACCCGTTTGTCGTCTTTGGCTACGGTTACTCCAACTTCCCCCAGAGCATCTTTGCCACTGGTGACAGCCCGAAGAGTGTAATCTTCTAACTTTACCGGGAGCTGAACGATTTTATCGATAGCTTTGTACGCAGCATCCACTGGTCCGTCGCCACAGGCAGCCTCGTGTAACAGTTTTTCGTTTACCTTAATTCCCACTGTAGCAGTAGGTATCGTGTTGTTGCCGCTGAAGACGTGAAAGTATTCCAGATGATACACTTCTTTAATCTCTCTTGTGATATCTTCCACTATGACCGCAAGATCTTCATCGAATATTTCTTTTTTCTTGTCAGCAAGTTCCATAAATCTTTGGTAGATTTTGTCAAGTTCTTCGGCACTAAGTTTGTATCCCAGATCTTCTAATCTTTTCTTTAAGCCATGACGCCCTGAGTGACGACCCAGTACAATTTTATTTGTTGCTAATCCGATTGATTGAGGAGTCATTATTTCGTAAGTGCGGGCATCTTTTAATACCGCATCCTGATGAATCCCAGATTCATGGGCGAAAGCGTTTGCTCCCACGATAGCCTTATTGGGCTGTACCACAATGCCAGTCAAATGGCTCACCATCCGACTAGTTTTCATGATCTCCTCTGTACGAATGCGGGTCTCTTTGCCGTAAAAATCTTTGCGTGTTTTTAGTGCCATGACGATTTCTTCCAATGAGGCATTACCTGCTCGCTCACCGATTCCATTTATAGTGCATTCCACCTGTTGGGCACCATTACGGATGGCCGATAGCGAATTAGCAACTGCCATCCCAAGATCGTTGTGGCAGTGTACGCTCAAGATAGCTTGGTCAATATTAGGAACTTTTTCTCGAATCTCACGAATCAGATTGCCAAATTCTTCAGGATTGGAATACCCCACAGTGTCGGGAATATTTATCACTGTAGCTCCGGCATCAATTACAGCTTCAATGATGCGAAACAGAAAATCTTTTCCGGTACGCGAAGAATCTTCTGGTGAAAATTCCACGTCTTCACAGTAACCTTTGGCACGCTTGACCGCTGCTACTGCCATCTCTAAAATTTCATCCTCTGACTTTCGCAACTTATGCTTTACATGCACTTGTGAAGTAGCAATGAATGTGTGTATTCGGGGTTTTTTAGCGAACCTCACTGCTTCCCAACAGCGATCAATGTCGAGAGCAAGGGAGCGAGCCAATCCTGCAATAACCGGGCCTTTTACTTCTTGCGCGATTAATTTTACTGCATCAAATTGCGCTGGTGAAGAAATAGGGAAACCAGCTTCGATTACATCTACATTCAACCGAGCTAATTGCATGGCGAGCATTAACTTTTCCTGTACCTCTAAGCTGGCTCCCGGTGATTGTTCACCATCCCGAAGAGTTGTGTCGAAAATAATAACGTAATTCTCCGACATCTTTTACCTCATTTTTTAATCCAACTCATCATCCCACGCAGTTTCTTGCCTACTTTTTCAATTGTATGCTCTTGTAATTGTTTCCTCAATGCGTTAAACATTGGGCGATTGGCCTGATTTTCCAAAATCCACTCCCGAGCAAACTCACCGTTTTGGACTTCCTTTAGAAGTTTTTTCATTTCCTGGCGTACTTTATCATTAATAATACGTTTACCTCTGGATAATCCTCCATATTCAGCAGTATCGCTTACTGAGTAATACATGTAGGAAAGTCCACCTCGATGAATTAGATCGACGATTAGTTTTAATTCGTGTAGACACTCAAAATAAGCTATCTCTGGTTGATAGCCAGCCTCTACCAAAGTTTCGAAACCGGCTAAAATTAGCTCAGATACGCCTCCACAAAGAACTGCCTGTTCCCCGAACAGATCGGTTTCGGTTTCCTCTGCAAATGTAGTTTCGATAACTCCGGCTCTGGTGCCGCCAATACCTTTAGCATATGCTAAGGCTACATCTTTAGCCTTTCCTGAAACGTCCTGATGAATAGCCAATAGGCAAGGTACTCCACCACCTTCCTGATAAACTTGTCGCACCAAATGACCAGGTCCTTTGGGAGCGATCATAATAACATCGACATCTGCAGGGGGAATAATCTGGCCAAAATGGATATTGAATCCATGCGAGAAGAACAATGCATTACCTTTTTTTAAATGAGGCTCAATCTCCTTTTTGTAAACAAATGCTTGGGCCTGGTCCGGGATCAACATCTGAATGATATCTGCTTGTTGCGCTGCCTCGGAAGCACTTACTGGCTGCCATTTGTCTTCAATAGCCTTTTCATAATTGGGAGTTCCTTTTAGTTCACTTACGATTACATCAAGTCCACTGTCTCGCAAATTTTGAGCCTGAGCGTGTCCTTGACTACCGTAGCCGATCACGGCAATTTTCTTTCCTGCCAGCTCTTTTAAGTCAGCGTCGGCGTCATAATAGATTTTCATGGGTTTCTCCTTATTTGGGTTGTTAGTGAAAATAGGAATTAAAAATTAGAGAAAAGGAGGCTCAATTTGGCCTCTAATTTAGTACCCAATTTCTAATATCCAAATTTCGTTCACACCTTACCCACAAATTCCCGACCAATAGCAATTTTGCCAGTCCGCACCATCTCTTTGATTCCAAATGGTTTAAGCATTCCAATGATTGCCTTAACCTTTGGTTCGCTGCCAGTAACTTCGACGGTTAATGTTTTGGGGCTAATGTCCACAATTTTGGCGCGGAAGATATTGACAATCTCCACAATTTCGGAGCGAACCGTAGGGGAACTGTTAACCTTAATAAGCAGCAACTCGCGATCGATAAAGCTATCGCCTGTCATGTCCGTAACTTTAATGACATCAATGAGCTTGTTGAGTTGTTTGTTTATCTGTTCCAGAATCCAGTCGTCGCCCTCCACCACAATAGTCATCCGTGCAGTTCCATCTTCCTCTGTTTCACCCACACTTAGACTTTCAATATTATAGCCTCGAGCACTAAAAAGTCCCGAGATACGCGAAAGAACACCAGGACGATTTTCTACGAGTACTGAGATAACATGCCTCATTAGGCTAACCCTCCAATCATTTGATTGAGTGATGCTCCTGCTGGTACCATTGGGAACACGTTTTCTTCTGGTTCAATATGAAAATCTAACACTACCGGTTTGGGGATAGCGAGGGCTTCTTCCAAGGCTTCCCGTACCTGTTTCTTTTCAGTGACACGTATTCCAACAGCACCATAGGCTTCTGCAATTTTCACGAAGTTTAATA
>Ga0180301_10003519_pt1 | contig 12221 bp, 20 predicted proteins | sample GuaBasSediGuay16_FD_121797 | JGI IMG/M metagenome (GOLD analysis project Ga0180301, IMG submission 121797) | Subseafloor sediment microbial communities from Guaymas Basin, Gulf of California, Mexico - Guay16, Core 4569-2, 12-15 cm | ecosystem: Environmental > Aquatic > Marine > Hydrothermal...
GTAGTATTTGCAATAACTGATGAAGGTATTAGGGACGAATAAGTCTCTTTGTAATAATAAAACAATAAACGTTTAATAGTACTGCAGTCTATCTTAGAAAGAAAGAGGGAGGTATAATGCCTGAGAAAATAGTGTGTTCCCATTGCGGCTTTGTCTTCTATGAGGGGGATGATCTAGTATCTCCCGAGGTTATAGCAAAACGTTATGGCTATCGTTGTCCTAGATGCGCTGCACCGCTTAAAGTACGACCATTGAACCTTAAGATAACTCCTTCACGTAAAAGGCGTCGTAGGTGATCTACTTGAGTGCAAAGCTTAAAGAAACTATAACTAGAGGTTTGAAAAAACACGCAATTACAATAGTAAAGGTGATATTGCTATTATTGATATTCTCGGCTGCATTATTAATAAGACTAGCGCCAACAAAATGGGGATATTACCTTACAGAGTTCGATCCATATTATCAGTACTATATGGCTCGGTGGGTTGTAGACCGCGGATGGAGGGGATTTATAGAATGGTTCCATTGGGGGATTGACAGGCACTTCTGGTATCCATATGGAAGGAACATAAGTAGAAGTTCATTACCTGGTGTGGCATTTGCTGGCGCCTTTGCCTATCTTCTTCTTAAGAGCTTTGGCATTAAGACTAATCTAATGGAAGTATGCTGTGTAGTTCCAGCAGTAATGGGTGCTCTAACAACAATATTCCTATTTCTTCTCGGATCTGCTATAACATCCGATATAGCAGGTCTCATAAGCGCGCTCATTATAGCGTTAAACTATGCTTATATCTCAAGGACTATAGCCGGATTCTTTGATGACGAAGCGATATCCATTCCTCTCCTCATCCTTGGGTTATTCCTATTCGTAAAGGCATTTAAGAGTAGAAAGCGTTACTTACCACTTTGGGCTATACTTTCAGGTTTAGTGTTAAGCTACGTAGTCTATACATGGGGCGCATCGACATACATGATAAACCTACTAGCTCTATATGTGTTCTTAGCTTTCTTACTGAGGAAAGAGGACAGAAAGCTAGTAGCCTCTTATCTCATATTGATGTCAGTAATTACGCTCTTTATAGTAGCCTTACCTAAGAGGGGGTTCCATTACTTAACAACTGTTAACTACTACCTAGTATGGCTTACTATAGTTCTTAGTCTGCTATATCTTTTCGGAGGTAGGAAGGTTTCAGAGAACATGTACAAAATAACTAGCGCCATACTCGTAATTGTCATTATAGGTGCGGTAACACTCTTCGTGACTAGGAAGTTCTATGGTCTCAGTAGCAGATATTTATCTGTTTTAGATCCATTCTTAAGATCAAAGATACCGCTAGTGGCATCTGTAGGTGAACATAGGGTACCTACTTGGGCATCCCTCTTCCTGGACTTCCAAGCTGCTTTAATTCTAGCGTTCTTCGAACTGTACTTTGACGTAAGAAGTTTAAGTAAGGAGAACCTATTAGCAATTACTTACTTCGTTACATCTTTCTACGCTGCCTGTTCCATGGTGCGTCTTGCTGTACTTTCAGCGCCTGCTATCGCCCTTTTAGCTGGCATGGGTTCCTATAGGTTGTTTAAAGAGACGTTCGTTCTTCTTTCTGAGAAATTCAAGAAAACTAAGAAAGAAACTGTAAGGAAAGAACATGCCGCATTAACTATAGTTCTCCTCTTCATAATGTTAGCTTTGCCCGCGATACTGCCGTATATATCATCATACTCCGCATCCCCTGCGCTTATAATAAGCTCTAGCCTACCAGTATCCAGAGCTTACAACTACGAGTTATTGGACTGGCTATCTGCCTTGGAATGGATTAGAAATAACGTACCTCCAGATGCCGTAATTGTCTCATGGTGGGATTATGGTTATTGGATAAGCGTTATGGGTAATAGGACTAGTGTGTGTGATAACGGCACTATAAATGCTACTCAGATACGCTTAGTCGCTACAGCATTCCTCTCTAATGAGACTGTTGCGCTTAGAATACTTAAGAAATTTAACGTCAGCTACGTAGTCGTCTTCGAACCATATCAAGTGCCAAGAGTGCTTTACAATTACTATTATGCAATGGCACCAAACCCTCAAGGTTATGGTGATTTCGGAAAGAGCACATGGATGGCAAGAATAGCCTTTGGTTATGGTGCTGAGGATGAGTATTTAGTTGATGTTCGCGTTTCACACGGTCAAAGTGTAAGTATAGTACTCTTACCCGCTAATACTGAGCGAGCTGCCAATGCAGTTCTATACAAGATGATTTTCATGCATACTAGTAAGATCCCTGTCTTCATTATCGATCAAGGCGTAATAGAGTATCTCAGGAATTATGGATTTCAATTCAAATACGTAGATAAGAATGGTACCTTAGTTGATTATACACCGCCTAAAATAAGCCCACTAGAGTATTTCAAACTAGTATATGAATCGGAGCCCAATGGCTATGTAAGAGTGTTTGAAGTAATATACCCCAAAGAAGATAGGCAGTAGCTCGACGTTTCTATAGCTTGATTTTACCTTCCTTTAGTAACAACTTCTTCAACTCCCTGCGATATTTACCATACTTATCTTCTGGTGAAAACTTAGCAGGATGTGGATTCTTTAAAGGCCCTCCGCAGTATGGACATTTATCCTGCCTTAATGTATACTCCCCGCATCTAGTGCACTTTCTTAATAAAAATCTCATTTCTCTTCCCTCACAAAGTTCCCAAAGCCATTATGTTTCTTAATTGTCTCTATAGCTATATTTGCTGCCTCCTTTAATATTTTCTCTCCCTCTTTTGGATTGTTAGTTACTATCTCTATTCTGTACCGAGGGGCTCCTACAGTATATACTCTCCACTCTATGTCTCTATGCGACTTAAGGTATTCCTCTACTTTAGTAAGAGCTTCCTTTATCGCTATTATCCCTTTAGAGCTTAAACAAGTTAATGTAACTATACCGCTCAGCTTTACCTTTGGTATTTCTATATGTGTTTTAGCCAATTCAGTTATTACCTTAGCCCACTCTGGCTTCAGTCCACACTCTAAAAGCACTCTTTCTCCCTTTAACGCTGCTTCCTCAAAGCCAGCATATATCTCTCCAAAATAATCTTCCATAGGCCATCCAGCTTCTCTATACGCATCGTCTAAGGTTTTTCCTAACTTCTTAGCTGCTAGCTCTAATAGCTTCTCTGCTCTCTGTGCTCTCTTCCACAAGTACATCTTCTCCTTTCTCTCTCTTTCGCTTACCCTCTTTAAGGAGAGATCTACCTGATTTCTTGAAGGAACAACTCGCATTACTTTAAATACCGCTTTTTGTCCTTCTCTAAGATACTCTTTTATGCTTCTAAACCAACTCCTAGTTATCTCAACTGCTGGAACGTAGGCCAATTTATCTTCATACTCATCTAGAGTAACGTAAGCTCCTTGCTCAAAGATCTTTATAACTGTTCCAACTACTAGTTCTCCTACTTTAGGCCACTTTTCTCTCTTCTTGACCATGTCCCTCCCCTTAATCTAATACCTTAATGATTTTGGCCTTTATCCTAGCTTTGCCCCCTGTTGGCTCGGCAAGTACCTCTCCACAGACTAAGCATTTCACAACTGTAGATGCATGATCAAATATTATCTGCTCATTATTGCATGTTGGACATTGTACCAGTACAAATTTGCTCTTAGACTGAGGTATGAGTATTTTTCTCTTCTTAACCATCTACTTCACCTCACTATTTCTACTTTCTTTAATCTAATTCCTCCACGAAGTAACACATATCCGCACTCTCTACATGTAAGTCTAAATACTACTTTCTTAGTAGTTTTTGCAAAACGTTTTTGCTCTGGCTTTCTCTTAGAGCCATAGCCCTTTTGTTTTGCCAAGTATCGTCGTTGCCCCGCTGCTAGAGTTCTTCTTTCTCCATGCTTGTATAAGCTTACTGTATGCTCTGTATGTTTCTTACATCTAGGACAATATGTTCGTATTACTTGTGGTATCTTCATTTGAACTCACACTCCTGTAGCTATCTTTAAGGCTAAACCCTTACTTATAAGATCTTCGGCATTTGAAGCCGGTATGAACGCTACGTCTTCACATTCGAAAGGCCCATACACATTTTTATCAGCTCCTATGAAACGTGTTGTACTTGCTACAAAACGTACTAATACATATTCCTCTATAGATTTAGTTAAGTTTGAACTCCTTTTCTCTTCCTTATTGCTTTGAACAAATTTGACCATAGCTCTCTCAAAAGCTATTCTAAACTCATTAAAAAACTCTTGTTCCTCTTGGGGTAATTTACTTAGCTCAATTACTTCCCCTGATATAAACGAAACTACTAACTTTAGTACTCGTATCTTAAATAAACTTAATACTAATTTCTTAATGAATTCTTCCTCTGCTTTACGAATTTCTCTCGGTACATCTTCTCTCTCCTTAAGTCTTTCTAAATACTCACAAGCCTTACTGTAGATGTTCAATGGTATCTCTGTAAGCTTCTCTTCCTCTATTTCATTAAACCACGCTTCTAGTAATATCTCGTAGAGACTATTCTGTTTAGCATTCTTCATAGTACCTCTATCACCTCTCCTTTACCTCTCATAACTATGTACAGCGCGACTGATGCTGGAAGTACTATTATGTCCCCTGGTGTTGTATTCAATTCCACATTTCCTAACTTTATTTTAGGGATATTTCCTGTTACTTTTAACTTTATTGAAGAATTAAGCCAACTTGCATCAGAAAAGGGATCAAAGTCTGTAAGAACTGACAAATTAACTTCAGTCACTTTTAATCCGGTTTTCCCATGAAGTGACTCTGGAAACCTTATTAATCGTTTTGTATCTGTTGTCACTCTCTCATCTATATCTACAGATTTCTTACTTATAACTTCCTTTACTAATTTAGTTAAAAGGGACTTCGGGATTCTCACATCGATACTTCCCTCTTCAAGAGCTCTTACTAACATGCTCCGTTTATTAATTAAGTATTCTATTTCTCGTTGTGTGAGGTCACTAGGTCTATAATCATCTCTTAACGTCATGAGGATCTCATATATTCCTTGCGCTATAGTTCCTCGCCATCCATATTCGTTCATTTTTGGTAATGGGTTCAATAGCTCTACCCTAATACCTATACCTTTTATATAGTCGACTATCTCCCGCCTAGCATCTTGATCTAACTTTCTTGTCCTCTCGTCTTCAATATGTATATGAAATCCTCTATGACCTGAAAAGTATACCTTTACATCACTTCTACTAATTCCTAAGTCATCACATATGAATTCTTCAATTAGTCTCATCGTTTCATCTATCGCAACTCTTAAGCACTTATTACATACCCATACCTCCCTATCTATCCTAGCGCTGCCACATCGTGGACACTTCTCTGGTGGCATACCCTTACCATGCGTGCCACAGTCTAGACAGCGCCACGTATCATGTTCTTTCTTACATTCTGTCGGTATATGATCGACATCTATATCAAATACTAAATCAGCACCTAGCCATCCTTTCTCATCCATATTTCTTGCTTCTGGAGTCTTGTAATAAGCCGTGGAATAATATAGATGAAGCGGAGTATTCTTCATAACATATTGCTTAATTTCTTTAAAAGTGTGGAAAGATAGGTGTCTTATCATAATGTCTGGTGAATCAAATGGTACTAATGCGAACTCACGTAACTTAATATTTCCTATGTCCTCCTCTTTAGGATTAAAGTATTTCTCATAATACTCCCTAAATATACTCTTTACTATTTCACTTCTCATTTCGCATCCTCCTCCTTGAGCTTAATTTATAATAACTAAGTGGGTTTCTTATCTTACGACATAACTCGTCTCCCCCTGGACATAAATTAAAAGTCTTCATAGTCCTACATGAAGGTGGTAGATATCTCTTCTTCGAACCACGCAAACCCGCTAAATGCTCTACTTGGTACCTAGTTATCTTCTCATTAAAGTCCGGTACCCTTTTAAAAAGTTCGATAATATCATCTATTTCATAACCGATATTAATCAAGAAGGTAGTTAAGGCGAATCGCTCCATATGTGATAAGTTCTCTCCATTTTTTAAGTTCTCCATTAATATCTTCATGCAAGGCGGAAATACTCCTCCTTTACTAGAAATACCTTCTTCGCTCCGAGGTTGGTGTTTCAGCCAGAGTTTATTAATTTCTTTAATCACACCGATAAGAGCTTCTGGTGGATTAAACTTCCCTACTGAGATTATCTTATTGTATATATAATGCCTCACGTACTCCTCTATTAATCTTGCTAGTTCTTGTTTTCTTATTAAGACATATCCACTAACTAATGGCCTATTCACTAACTTCCAGTAAGGATCGTTGGGTGGAGGTGCAGATAGGTAATCGCAAAAATGTATCGCAAAAGTATAGAGCTCATTTCCAATTATATGTTCTATCTTTCGAACATCCCAAGATAGGCTTTTAGCTATCTCTAATAACTTACTATCACTTTCTCGTTTTAACTCAGTTCCTACTCGTCTTGCTTCAGCTATTGCGAAGCGCGTCGATAATCTCTTATCGTTAATATATGCTAAAATTGCAATCGCTACAGAGTAGGATAATATCTCAACGTCTATATCATCGATTTCCTCTTCAACTATACCCCTTATTATTGCATTACGTATTCGTCGATATGCTCTTTCAAGGATGGGTTTGAAGTATTCCCTATCTAGATCCTTAAGAGTAAACCCCTTTAAGGCTATATACTCCTGGGCTTTAGGGACAAAAGGGATATTTTGCAAGATCCTCAAGTGTAATCATTAGAGAACCCAAGGTAGGTTCTAAGAAAACCTACTTATTACTAACGCTTAGCTTCTCTTAATATTACTTATAATCTACTCCATTCTAGGCGCTAGGTAGAATGTAAGTCTCCCTCCACCAGGTAAATCGTAAGTCATTATTAATGGTTTATTACTTGCATACTCTAAGGTCACTATATCCGCGATAGCTGAGGTCTTGCTCATATCTGTCAAATAATCAAGACTGTATGAAGCTATGGCTGGCTCCTTCACATCGAGTTCTATTAAGCTACCAAGCTCTTGTGAGAAATCAACCTCTACATTTCCTCTATCGCTTGATGCTTTTATTATAAATCTTTCCTCATTTGCCTCAAACCTTACATAATCACTTACTATAGCGGCATCCTTCAGTGCATCTGCAACTGCATCGCTGAGTACCTTAACGTGAGCTGTTATAGGAACCTTAGGTGTGGGCAATTGTTGTGACCCCAGATCTAATAGTGGTAATACAAAAGTCCTTACAGCATGTCCTTTAAACCTTATATTTAGTTTCTTCTCATCTCCAACTTCTAGCTCAAACTTATCCTTAGCTCTCCCCCTTCTCATGATCTTCTTAAGTTCATCAAAGTTTGCTCCAATTCTCATTTCATCTTCTGTACACTCATATTCTTCAAATGCTTCTGCTGGTATCTCTAGATCGACCATTGCTATCCTTGATGGATCTAAAGCTCTTAATGTGAGTGCTTGAGGAGTTGCTATGAATGTCGCCTCATCTATTAATCTTGACAGTGTGTCTACCAAATATTTCCAGGTCTTTGCATCAGCGAAGACTAATCTATGGCCCATATTCTCGCTCCAATAGGCTATTACTCTTCAAGTTTATTAAAATATATCGCACATGCATTTAATCGTACTCTCGCCAGACATAGCCGCATTTAGCACACTTAAAGAATCTAGTTGATGGTTCATCAGCTGCCCTAGTCTGGACCATCCAGAAATAAGCTCTATTATATCCGCATCTAGGACATTTAGCCTTTACAGTCGCTTTAAGATTTATCTTCTCTTCTTCTATTACAACTATACCTCTCTCTTGAGGGCTATGTTGAACCTTATGCGATATAATCAATTTATTATCTTGACCTTCCGGCTCCTTCTCATAACCACATCCAGTGCACTTAAGGATGACTTTTCCATTCTTCCTCACAGGCACCATGAGTTTTCCACAGCGTGGGCAGAACTCCATAATGACCTACCTTCCTCAGTAACTTAATGCAATATACCAACAAGGGACTAAATAAACGTTAGGCCTAATAAATAAGATCTCAAGACGATCTTACTCCTAAAATAGAGGACAGACTTAAGTACCTCTACCTTACCTTATATCTTAACGATACTATGTGAGAATTATGACTCCTTCATATATCACACCTCGTGATCCGAACCAAAGTAAACGTAAACAATCCTTGAGAGATTTAATAAAAGAGGCCTGGCACTCTTCAGCTCATGTACATATAGGGAAAAGGGGTATTACCGACGAGGTAATCACAGAGATCAAGAGAAGACTAAAAAAGCAAAAGGTACTAAAGGTCAGGATACTTCCGAGCTGTATTAAAGTACTAGAGCTTGATCGCCGAGAGATAGCGCAACTTGTAGCGAAACGCTGTAATGCACATTTAGCTGGAGTTCGTGGTTATACATTTGTCATTTATAAGCATTAATTCAACGTCTCTCACAACTTAAACTCTAAATTGAAATGAGAGCAAAGAATTAATTAGACTGTTTAATGTATTAAGGGGAAGGTGGACACTATTGGTCACAGTATATGATGTTCCTCCAGATAGACTAATATCTGCATTAGCTGAATACCTAAAGAAGAACGTGCCTGAGGTTAATCCACCACCTTGGGCTATGTTCGTAAAGACCGCAGGTCCAGCGAGATTAAGGCCTCCTGATGATCCCGCCTGGTGGTACATACGAGCAGCCTCCATACTCAGAAAGCTCTACATACATGGTCCTGTAGGAATTGAAAGATTAAGAACAGTATATGGTGGGCGCGTTAGAGGAAAGGTAAAGCCTGAGATATTCAAAAAGGGAAGTGGTGCCATCATAAGGAAGATATTACAGCAACTAGAGAAAGCAGGTCTTGTGTATAAAGTAAAGGACAAAAACGGCATAATAAAGGGCAGAGCATTAACTCCTGAGGGGAGAAGCTTATTAGATACCATAGCTACTAAAGTCTTCAGAGAGGTGTGCAAAGAAATACCTGAACTCAAAAAATATGCTATACCCTAGGTGAAAACTCATGTCTATAGACAATTATGAAGTTAATGATGCAGAACTTGAGGAGATAAGACGGAGAAAGCTACTTGAATATCAGCGTAGATTACTAGAGGAGGCTAGACGTCAGGAGATGTTGAGAGAGCTAGCAGCTAAGCGAGAGGCATTATTAAGGAAAATATTAACGCCTGAGGCAAGAAGTAGATTATCTAACATAAAGATAGTTCGACCTGAAATCGCTACTCAATTAGAAAATGAATTAATCCGTCTCGCACAGAGTGGTCAAATTCCCATTCCTATCACTGATGAACAACTCAAGAAGATACTCTTAGTGATAGATAAACAAAGTAGACGTGAGATAAGGATAAGGAGGTTATGATAGGATGGCTAGGGGTAAGCCACTGGGTAAAAAGCTTCGCCTTGCCCATGCTCTTAAGCAAAATAGACGTCCACCTATATGGGTCTTAATGAGGACTATGGGTAGATTTAGAACTCATCCTAAACTTAGAAACTGGCGGCGAAAAAGATTAAAAGCTTAGGTGATTTAATATGCCCCCTAAGGAGGATGAGGAGAGAGGAGAAGTTGTACTCGAAAGAGAGTACGTAATACCGCTTAGAAAAGTATATGAGGTTCCAAGGACTAAAAGAGCAAGTAGGGCCATTAGACTCCTTAAAGAAATAATAAAGCGTCATGTAAAAGCTGAAGAGGTCATAATTTCCCCAGAGGTTAATGAGTACATATGGAGTAGAGGAAGGGAAAAGCCACCTAGGCGTGTAGCTGTAAAAGTTAAGAAATATGAAGATAACACTGCCGTTGTGGAGCTTCTAAAGTAAATATCCTCGGTGAGCTTCTGTGGCCTTAGCGACGGCCTCTATATTCGGTACTCCGAATGTAGGCGTATATGCTGTTGCCAATGATGAAATAGCCTTAGTCCCTACAAATGCTCCTGAGAAATTCACAAAACTAATAATTGAGATCCTGAATGTAGAAGATATTGTTAAGTGTAGTATAGGTGGTCTCTCAATAATAGGTGTACTGGCTGTTATGAATAATCATGGAATCCTTCTACCTAAGATTGTCCTAGATTATGAGCTAGACTTAATCAAGAAGACACTCAAGAGCTCATTAGAAGTAGCGATTGTTCAAGACACTAAATATACTGCACTAGGCAACCTCATATTAGCGAATAACCATGCTGCTCTTACTTATACTCATTTAGAGGGCAACGTTTTAAAGACTATTGAAGATGTCCTAGATGTTGAAGTAATGCGTGGTGACATTTCAGATGAAATAACACTAGTCGGCTCTGCTGGAGTCATTAATGATTATGGTTTATTATTACATCCTAGTGCATCTGAATCTAAAATCCGCGAACTTATGGAATTCTTTAAAGTCTCTCAGGCTGACGTAGGTACTATAAATAGAGGGGTACCTTTTTTAAGAACAGGTATTGTAACAAACAATAAAGGAGCGATAGTTGGTGAGGAAAGTACTGGTCCTGAATTAATGCATATTGGGAGAGTATTGGGGGTGAGTTAGATGAGCGAGGTGAAGATTTATAGAGTTACGGGAAGGATGAGGATAGGTGATACATGGCAGAAATTCACTATGGAAGTCAGAGCGTTAAAGAAAGAACATGCATTAGAAAAGGTGTACTCTGATCTAGGTAGTAGGCATAAACTTAAGAGAGTACATATACGTATTGAAAAAGTGGAGGAAATCTCTCCAGATGAGGTAACACGCCCTCATATAATCCAATTACTAAGGTTGATATCATGACAGAAAAAGCTCCTTCTATAGATCAGAGGGAATTACAGCGTCTTGTACTCGAATATCAATACTTACGACAAGTACTTAATACCATATCACAACAGTTAGAGGTGCTTAACACTACTCGTATTGATCTACTTAGAACTAAGATGACCTTAGACGGAATAAGTACTGCAGATAGGAATGCAGAGGCGTTAGTGCCCATAGGCGCTGGAGTACATCTTTATGTCACTCTTCATAATGTTGAACGTGTACTCCTTGACATAGGCCATAGATATTTCATGGAGTATGATATTCAGAAGGCTCGTGAATATATTGATAAGCGATTAAAAGAAGTGGATGAGACCCTGAAAAAATTGCAGGAGGAAAGCACTAACATAAACAAAAGGCTCGCAGAGATCACTCCTATCTTACAAAGGTACCTTAGAAGTTCGGGTAGGTAGTCATGTTTAATAAACTTAAAAATGCTATTGAAGGGTTAGTAGAAAAATTAACTACTATTGAGCTAAATGAGAAGCTTATTAGCTCATACTTAGATGAACTATTCCTAAAACTAGTTGAGAGTGATGTAGCTGTAGATGTAGCTGAGTATATAGTTGATGAGCTAAAAAAGAGACTAAAAGGAAGGCGAGTCCCTAGAAATAAAATAGCTATACGTTCGGCTATAGAAGATACGGTCTTCTCTGTTCTTATGAGTCTCTTTCCTAAGCGAGAAGAAATACCTGATCTTTTAGCTTTAGTGAAGAAGAAGATTAGTTCTGGAGAGGGGCCATTTATAATACTCTTCTTAGGGCCTAATGGTCATGGGAAAACCACTACTTTAGCCAAAATAGCTTATCTACTTAAAGAGAATGGCTTTAAGGTAGTTTTGGCATGTAGTGATACCTTCAGGGCTGGTGCCGAGGAGCAATTAGAAATTCATGCTAAGCGTCTTTCAGTTAAATTAATTAAACATCAATATGGTGCTGATCCCGCTGCTGTAGCATATGATGCTGTTAGATTTGCTGAGAGACATAAATACGATGTTGTACTAATAGATACTGCTGGTAGATTACAAACGGACAAGAATCTCATGGAAGAACTTAGGAAAATAGCTCGTGTAGTAAATCCCGATCTTAAGATATTTGTAGGTGATGCACTTATGGGTAATGATGTAATAGAACAAATCACTACCTTCGATAAAGAGGTGGGTATAGACGCAGTGATACTTACGAAAATAGATGCTGATGTAAAGGGTGGTGCCGCTATCTCTATTGCAAAGGCTACTAGTAAGCCTGTGATTTATTTAGGTACAGGACAAGACTATAAAGATCTAGTGAAGTTTAATCCTGAAGATTTAGTAAAGCAAATAATGGGAAAGTAAGTCTGTTATATCAAAAGTGAAAACATAAATATTTCCTTAGAAGAGAATAGGACGATAGATACAGCAATAAGGGGTCA
>Ga0180301_10003520_pt1 | contig 12221 bp, 8 predicted proteins | sample GuaBasSediGuay16_FD_121797 | JGI IMG/M metagenome (GOLD analysis project Ga0180301, IMG submission 121797) | Subseafloor sediment microbial communities from Guaymas Basin, Gulf of California, Mexico - Guay16, Core 4569-2, 12-15 cm | ecosystem: Environmental > Aquatic > Marine > Hydrothermal...
TGAACCCTATGCGCGTAACAGTACGCTCCCCCGATCCCTTCGGCTGCCTAAACCCGACTCGTCCTACATAATGGTTGTCCACCTTGAGCCCGGAAACGTCACCTCCTTCAGCATGCTACCATATGGTGAAAGCAGCAGCCCATCCTCAAAGCACTACGCAGACCAGCTCCTCAACTACTACAGCAGGGACCAGCTCCACCCAGACTACTTCTACATGAACGACGTCTTAGCACACGGTGAGTCCATAAGCGAGCAGCCAGTATGCACCCTCAACGAAACAGTAAGCATGATCGAGCAGCTGCGCCAGCAGGAGCTGCTTCAAGCAGTATACTCGTTCATAATGCTACAGGGCTTATCGCAGCTTGCGGTCATGTACTCGTCCACCTCCTACCTCATGATCTGTGAAGCCACCACGGCAGTTCTAATAGTAATTGTGGTGATGGCAGCTATAAAGTCCAGAAAACCATAAGATTCTCAAATCATAATTTCCACATTTTTCCTTCCCCTAATTTTTTCCATTCAGGTTGGAATGATAAACGAGAACAGGGTGAAAGACATTTCACCCAGATCCTCAAGGGATGATCACCCTCCTTATCACGTGGGAATATGAAGGGTTCAGGGGGATCCTGACAGGGTCGCTGCAGGGAAAGATTTTTTTTGAATTATTCAAACTTCTCTTTTTTCCTTTATTAAATTAAAGAAAAATGATGTTCTTTATAGACATTTGTCGAACACCGTTCATTTCCTAATCGGTAAATTTAAATACTTTCCCCCTCCCTCACTGGGAAGAACAAGACAAGATTTCCCTTGAAAAGAACTTGAAAGAAAAACTAAAAAAGGGAGGAATTCTGTGGGAGAGGAAGGAAAGTTTAAGCAACCATGGCTGGGAGTCTTAGCTCTCCTTACGGTGTATGCTATCTCCTACCTGACTTACATTGTGTTTCTGAACCCGGTGGGTGGCTTGCTTTCAAGGCTGGTGGTGGCGGATGCATTTGTTCTATCAAATGTTTTACCTGCGATTCTAGCGCCGGTCTACGGTGCAGCAGCTACTGAAATGGCTGCGCTCCTAGCCCCGGCCCTAGCGCTTAGGTCTGCTAGCTACTCTGCCCTTTACCCGTCAGGGTACCCCCTAGACTGGCTTACGGTGGTGGTCTTTGGCATTGTTTGGTTCGTAACGATAGCTGTGCTCTGCATGCCATTTCAGAGGGAGGCGCCTCCGAAGCAGCCTCAAAGCGGCTTAGCCGTCGCAGCCATCACATTGATCCTGGCATTCCTGACCGTTTACGTTCTCTCATCGTTCTTCCACTTCACCGGGTACGAGCTACTGCTGCTCGGCACTGCAGGGTTCTTGGTGTTCCCCATATGGGCGACGCTCTTCCACTACTGGCCGTTCGTGCCGAAGAGGGCGACCGTACATCCTGTAGCTAGGGGGGCGACGTACGCCGTTATCTCGTGGGTGATAACATTCATACTATACTACGTTTTTAATGGCTTAGCATGGTCTGGGGCAACCTTCTTTGAAATGTATCTGCCGGGGCACGACCTCTTCGCAACCCTGCTCCAGCCACTGCTTCCATTCAACCACTACGACCAGTGGATATCGCTTCTCGTCGCTATAATCACCGGGATAAACATAATGGCTGTGATCAACCCGTTCGAAGGAAGAAGCCAGCCTACAAGAGGAGTAATCAACATCATAATAGCAATAATAATAGGCGTGATCCTCTGGTTCATCCTCATGCCAATCCTAGGCTCAGCCCCCCACGTCTTCGCAGTGCCGTTCCAAGGCCAGCTTGCACCCTTAATCATAAGTGTACGCTCACCCGGGAACGTCACGGTCTACCTGCTTTACGTGGTCCTGCTAATCCTGATAATTCAGCAGCTCTTCCAGATGCACTGGTTTGCCGGGAAAGGGGCGAAGGGAGGAGTTCAAGCAGTCATCTTAGCATTTATAATAGGGACGATAGCATTCTTCATCACCATAGCCTATACTCCGATAGCCATGGCTCTTTCAGGAGCCAGCTCGGCCGCGGCAGTCTCCGGCCTACAGGCTCTAGCGTATGGAGCATTAATGACGTACGCCAACCTAGGCATGCCGCTGACAGGCTTAACCATACTCTTAGAGACGCAAGGAACAGTTCAGCTCCTAGGCACGACGTTAACATTTGGATGGTTCGTGCTTGGTTCCATCATGTGGCTGCTGATATACATGGCATTCGACTTCTGGCCATGGAAGTGATCGATCAACCCCCTCCTCTTTCTTTTCCAATCTTCCTTTTTCCTTTTTAGATGGAGAACCACCAAAGGAAGCAGCTTCGAGAACATCCACATTTTCCAAGCTGTTAAGCATGAACAATGTGTTTCTAACTTAAGATTAAAGGGGGAGGAGGGTTGAAAGTAACCCGAGTGCTGGAATCATTACTAAATTGCTGGAGTAGTAATTAATATGCATCTTCATGTTAAAAGACGTTCCTTTCTACAACAAAGGAGCCGTTGTGGAGGTTGGAAACCTTCAAAAGTGGGATTTGGATTTGATGTTTTTTGCCAAAGGATTTTTATGTTGGCTTTTTCATATTCTAGGGATTAAGGGAGGGAGAAGGATGCTGATTGTGGATGCGCACACTCATATTGTGGATGAGGGGTGGATGCCGAAGAAGTGGTGGGATGGATTGGCGAGGGTTTACGTGCATGCATTGGAGGAGATGGGCATTTCCATGACTGTGGATCAGGTTAAGTCTCAGATCTTCCAAGGCTTCTTCGACCCTGACGGGGAGAAGCTTATCAGGGAGATGGATGCTGCGGGAATTGACGTCAGCGTCGTATGTCCTGTGGATTATGGCTTAGCCCTCGGCGAGCCTCCAACGCCTATAGAGGAGCAGAATCAGATATTCGCTGAGATCCAGAGGAAGTATCCGAAGAGGGTGGTAGCTCTCGTGAGCGTTGACCCGAGGAGGCCTGAAGCTGATAAGATAGTGAGGGCTGGGCTTGAGGACTTGGGGTTGAAGGGGTTAAAGCTTCACCCTGCATCTGGCTTCTACCCGAACGAGCCATGCGTCTACAAGCTGCTTTCAATAGCGAGGGAGTTTAACGTTCCAGTTCTCTTCCACACCGGACAGATCGTTCAGCCTCTCAGAAGCAAGTACTGCAACCCAATATACTTGGATGACCTGTTGATTGACTTTCCCGAGCTAACCATTCAAGCGGCGCATATGGGGTTTGGCTGGAGGTATGAGTTGTTCCACATGGGAGCAACGAAGACGAACTTGGTTGTTGACTTCTCGGGCTGGCAGACCATAGCACGCAGCAACTTCAAGCGGTTCTGCGAAGCGCTGAGGGAGTGCATAGACGAGTTCGGAGCTTCAAGGGTGCTTTTCGGAACTGATGGGCCATACCTGAGAGCTGCGATGCCGGATAAGGAGTTCGTCGACATGGTGAAAAACCTTCCGGAAAAAGCGCCTGAAGGGATAACCTTCACAAAGGAAGAAATAGAAGCAATAATAGGTGGTAACGCGAAAAGGATATATAACCTCTAAAGTAAGGGAAACAGGGAGGCTTGCTAAAATCGGTAGCATCTTCCTCACTTTTTTCTTGTAGCCGAGGCTGATAGCTTCCAAGCTCTAACGTTCCCTTTGCCATCCTACAGTTTTCACTTTAAAGATCCTAGGTGGAAGGCTGGATGGCGACGGATTTTATTTAGTTTAGTTAATCCTGTGACTTTAATCGGGTAGGTTTGCAGCTGTGACGGGTGAAGTCACTGTAGAAGTTCAATAGATAGGTGCCTCTAGGGGTTAGTGCAAGCTTATTCGGGGGGCAGACTGGGAACGACGAGGAGATGGTGTGAAGGCTCTTAGCCGCAGTCTAAACTTAACATTTCATGACGGCGTCTACCCGAAGCGGGTTGAGAAAATTCAAAGCCATCTGACTTCTTCAAGAAGGAGTTAAAATTAAGGAAATTGAAGGTACTCCGGCCAACCCTTCCGCAATCTTAGGATGATTAGGGATGGTGACTTAGGACAGCTTTAGAAGGCCAAAGCGTGGAAAGAGGCGCTATTGGGAAGAGATGGTCTGCGGCTGCTGTCAGGTCCGACTGGAGAAGGGTTAAAACGTAGTCGTTAACTTCGTCGCCGGGATATTTTACGCCCTTCCTTCATGTTCTATTACTTCTTTTTTCTCACAGTTTGTTACTGACTGGTTGAGCATGAAGCATGCTTGAGGTGGAATTACATTGTCTTGGAAGACGTGGATAACCTCCTCGTCATCCACGGCTGTTATGAAGGAGGTTATACCTCCTTAACCTCCCTCTCCACCCTCCTAGCCGCATCAAGCACCTTAAGCCTAAGGTCAACCCTATCCTCAGCCAAGACAACAAGGACGTTAGCACATTTGACGTAAACGTCTCCTTTAGGGGTTTGTAATTACACCTACAAGCATGTCCCTTAGCTTACGCCTAAGCATGAGGGAAACGTGGACATCGCTTCGTCCCGTGAACTCTTAAAAACACATAGGCGGGGCATTTCGCCAAAAAGTGTCGTGAAAGCCACCATGCAACGTTTACGTGGGGAAAGTAAAACGTTTTCTTTTAAAGGTTTTCTGGGAGGTGACCCGTTGCATAATTGGTTTCCGTTTTATTTTAGCACATTAAATCCAAGCAAGCGTAGAGTGTAGACTCCTTTTCGAATTTTGGAGTGCTGTTCAAAAAAGAGGAGGTCAGGGTATTGGAAAGGGAGGGGGCATTGGTAGAGCTGTTGGAACGGGATACTTGGCGACTCTCTGCTTTTTCATCCCGTCAATTAATTCTTCTGCTTTTGATGTGGGAACCGTAAATAGTAACTCATCGTCATGGGTCATGGCGAAAACACGGTCTCCATTTCCAGGCACTACTAACTGGTATTCACCGGTGTTAAAGGTCCGAATTATTCCTGCGGAGCATGAGGCAGTAACACCGATCAGCTCTGCCTTAAGCCTCCTCCCTTCCCTGTACATCGCTCCCTGGATGAGCCGCATAATCTGGGCGGGATTCCCGTAAACGAGGATCAGGTCTGGAAGGATTCTCGTCCGAGTAAGGGGAGAAACAACAATACCACCATATTTGCCCGCTTCAAGGCGATCCATGCTTTCAACAAGCATTTTTGCCGCCTCATCGTTTGACACGTACCCTACTCCAAGAAAGAACTGTCTAATGAGAGAGTCGTCGATGTCCGCCCATCCGTAGTTTAGGCTTGCAGCCGGACAGCCGCTGTCCTCTTTCGTCACACCAACAGTCCAGCCGTATCTTCGGCTCAGTGTGAGAGCCTGGCAGACCGCTATCTTCTTCTCGGGTCTTCTCGTTCTCTCTGGAAACTCTGATTCATCCTTAACAAGTTTTACAGCAAGTGGGTATGTGTGTGGCCGAAGCATCTCCTCAAGCGACTTACCAATGTTTCTCCACTTCTCAAGTTCTGAATCCATAAGGGTTCACCTTCTCTGTTAGTTATGAATAAGTTATGAATAAAAATAAGAAATAAATTTTATTTATCTTAAAATTATCTTAAAGAGAACGTCAAATCGGAAGAAATTGGAACTTGCACTTAATGTGTGGGCGATTTCCAGCCATAAACCTGCACAAGAATCAGGAATTTCAAGGGAAAGGCTGAAAGAAATAAATTCTAATAGTCGGATGTTAAAAGGGGTTATCTTCGAAATGAAAAAGTTCCTGCAGGCCGATAAAGTTCCCTCAATCAAACTAAAGCTCTTTGGGAAAAGTGTTATGATGGTTAAGGGCGGGTGGGTTCGGGGCTATGTGGTGCCCGCATTACCCACAGGTCGCTTAACAGCAGATATGTGGTTCGCTATCGTTCACCTAAGCCCTCGCAGGTCACATATATCCGCTGAAAGATGCTAAACTTGTGCCAAACAATTAAGGTAACGGAAAGCACCGCGTTGGCGACAAATGAATAGATCAAGTTTCTCAAGAGGATTAGGGACTGTTAACAAGAACGCTATTTACAGCAGAGTGATTTGTGTCATTTTACAAAGAAGCTTCGTATGCCTACAATTGCGTGAAAATTGCGTGAAATTTGACTGGTGTGAAGTCTAAGATCCACTAACCGTCCCCTTCGTTAAGGAGGGGGTTAGGCGATGAACCAGTTGCATTCTGGGTTCATCCGCTATGCAGCTTGTTTGCTGTGCTTTCAACCCTACGTTCTCTACTAAGCGTGCTACGCAGGAACCGCAGGATGCACAACCATACTTGATGGCTGCTTTAGCTTGTTCGCTTGGCAGGATGCCAACTCGTAGTATTTTGGATCCTTCAGCATGTCCCCTTAACATGTCATGCCAATATGCAACGTGTAACCCTGAACGAGTCTTTGGACGCCTCCCCTTCCAGCATCGTGGAGGCTAAGCTTACATATTAATGTGAGGTTATTTAAAAAAATTTTTAGTGAAAACGTGCTAATTACCGTGTTGATTTTTATTAGCATCGCGATTAATTGGAAAGTTTAAATTAGATTCCACTGACAGACATATGCACCTAATTTAGTTTGAATTAGTTTGCTAATAAGTAAGTAGTAGGTTTAATTCAGGGAAATGGGTAAAGCGCCGCTTCCTTAACTGCCATGTAGGTTCTTAGGCTTCTGTAGGAGAGTCTGCCATAAGGGGCATAGGAAGGGAACTCCTGAATAAGCATTCAAACCTCCTCTTTTAGATGATTAGTTAGAGGGAGCACTTTGACTGGTAGTGTTGGTGGTTGTTTAACGGTTCAATGCGGCCTCCGCCACCACACTGGTGAAGTATATTATGTCCTTGTCTGCCCCTGTTTTCTCGGCTGTGTACCTCATGTTGAAGGCGCAGAATGGACATGGCGTTATTATGCGTTTCTCTGGTGCTTGGGCGAAGAGGTTGGAGGCCATCTTGAGGGATAGGTCCCTGTAGAGGGAGCGTACACCCGCCCCCGACCCACAGCATGGAGCCTTCTCCCTCTTTTCAGGCATCTCGATGATTTCCACTCCGCATGCCTTAAGGACTTCCCTTGGCTCGTCGTAGATGCCTTCCGTTCTTCCCAAGTGGCATGGGTCGTGGTAGGTTGCCCTCCAGCTTATGCTCTTCAGCCCGAGTTTGCCGGCTTTAACCAGGTTAAAGATTGTTTGGGTTACGTGCTCGACCGTGAAGGGAAGCTTTCCAACCAGTTCGGGATAGTAGTTTTTGAAGCACCTGTAGCATCCGACGCATGGCAGTATCACCCTTCTAATCCCTTCACTTTCAAACCTCTCAACGTTCCTCGTGAAAACTTCTTCGGCTAGGTCGGTCATTCCTGCCTCGTAGATGTAGTTTCCGCAGCAGCCTTCGTCCCTAAGAATCCTGAACTTCACCCCGCCGGCCTTTAACACTTGATACGTTGACCGGGCTGCGTCCGTTACAAGGTACGATGCGAGGCAGCCAACGTAAAGGAGAACGTCTGAGTCCACCTCCTCGTACTTGTCCGGGAGCCAGTCAAGCCTTCTCTCGGGGTCCCCCTTCACCGAGTTCCCCAGCTTCAAAATGCCGTTTATTATTTTCCTCCCCCTCTCGAGCGGGGCTAAGCCAGCCTTAACCAGTCCCGCCCGGGCGGCTCCGACCACTTCAGGCGTCTTAATCTCGTATGGACAGACCGAGGTGCAAAGGTAGCATTCAGTACACGAGTACATGGACTCAACATCCCTCTCTGAGAGCTCCTCACTCCGCAGGATTCGGGCGGCAGACCTCAACCTCCATGGAGGAGAGAGAACATCATCGCCTGAAGCCTTAAAGGTTGGGCAGACGTCAAGGCAGACGTTGCACTCAGAGCATGAGTCTGCTTCAGCCAGGGCTTCCTCAACCTTCAACGCGACCACCCTCACAGGGAAAGTATGCCTTGTAAGTAATAAAAAGGATTCCTATTTTGCAGGGGTTCAGCGTTGATGATTGCTGGTGAGGATAAGTCTTTTAACCGATGAAGGACACGTTTCGGTTGAGGCCTGGTTTGGAGGGGTGCAAATGAGTGGCGAATTAAAGTTTACGAAGGTGGATCAGATAGGAATTGTAGTCAGGGATTTCGAGAAGACCTCGAAGTTCCTAACTGAAAAGTTCGGAATAGGACCCTTCCCCTCCATAGAGGCGGAGCATGGGTCAGCGAAGCTCAAGATAGGCTTGCTTCACCTTGGAGGAGTCCAGATAGAGCTGATACAGGTATTGGAGGGAGAGTCGATCCACAGCAGGTTCCTCAGGGAGAGAGGCGAGGGACTCCACCACCTAGGGTTCTTCGTGAAAAACCTTGATGAGGCGTTGAAGGTTATGGAGGAGAGGGGGGTTAAGGTCGCTGAAGGAGGGGAAATACTGGGGGTCAAGTACGCCTACCTAGACACCGAGAAGGAAATAGGAATCACCCTCGAGCTAATCCAAACATGAAAGAAGGATCAAAGTGAACATGTGAAAGCACGGAAACCTTGAAATACCTGATAAATTCACAAAGTATGAACGTAGGAAGAATAAAGAATACGTCGACACCGTAATCGTTCATCCCTTTAATTTTATTTTTCCCTTACGGAGGCTGTCTCCTTCGCTGGCTTAACATCGCTCTTAACCGCGTCCTATTATAGACCCTGTATAGACCCTGTAGACCTGCGGATGCTGTCCGGCAAGGCGTTTAGATGGCTTATGGGTACGTGGTAGCAGTCTAGGATTGATCATGACCTTGCGTAGCGGATTAGCAGGCGAGAATGTTTAAATAGTGGGGGAGACGGGAGGAAGGGGTTGCTGTGGCGTCAAAGGGGTTCTTGGTGAGGCTGAAGTGTTCGTTTTTGGAAGCGGCGGCAAGGGGCTGACTGGAGGAAGCAACGTAGACGTGCTCGTTGTGTTGCCAAGGACACCGGGAGGAAGCGGAGAAAGGGCAAAGGCTAAAGAGAGGCTGACCTGCCCTTAACACATCCAGTTGAGATACACTTGGTCACGCCTGAAGAGAAAAAAGTGGTATGAGAAGCATGCTAAACCCTTTTGTACGCTTGGAGCCAGCGCGGGTCTAAGTGACTTGGCAGGGTTTAGGCTACTTTTTGCCTTCTAGGAGCTGCTTGTATTTCTGGGCTAGTTCCGCGTAGCTTTCAGCGCTCAGCTTTATCGTTGCTATGTGGCGTTCCTCCAGCTCCCTCACAGGCTTAGCCGGGTTTCCGAGGACCATGCTGTTAGGTGGGATCTTGGTGTTAGGCGTCACGACTGCTCCCGCCCCTATTATGCACCTGTCCCCTATTACTGCTCCGTCAAGCACGGTGCTGTTGATGCCGACTATGACGTAGTTCCCTATGGTTGCCCCGTGAACCACCGCTCCATGTCCAACTGTGACGTAGTCCCCTATGGTGCAAGGCGTCACGCCTGCATGAACTGAGCAGTTATCCTGTATGTTGGAGTACTTGCCAATCCTTATGGTTGAGAAGTCTCCTCTAACCACCGCGTAGTCGAAGATGGATGCGCCCTCATCAAGCTCCACACTACCAGAGACGAAAGCGTTCGGGCTAACGTAGGCTTTGGGATGAATCCTTGGAGCCTTACCGAAGTATTCTATTAGAGGCATAGTGATCCCTCCACCAACCAGAAAGTTTATACACCCAACAGTACGGGGAAACCCTTCTTTTTAATTTTCTCCCATCCATCCGACGCACACCTTACCTCTTCGTTTCCAATCCTCGTGGTAAAGGGACTTGAAGGAAAAAAGGCGTTGAAGAATGATAAGAGATGTTCCCGTAGCGTTGAGAAGAGTAAATTTACGGGTTCCGGGTGTCAAGGCACCCTTGGAGGACACGATTCAAGGTTTAAACGGTTTAAACGGGCGTCCGAAGGTGAGGGTAGCTATGCGTAGCTGGTGGAAGCCTCCAGAATCCGGTGGGTTAACGTTTTGGGCGGGAGCCTCCGGCGACCTTTCCTCGCTTCACAGTCCGTTAAGGCTGCCGAGCGGGAAGATGCTTGGAGTGTACCTATTTGAAATACACATCATAACCTCGGAAGAATGGGAAAGCTGGTTATAAAAACCCGTTAAAAAGCACGTAACCATATAAGGGCGCCACCCGCAAACAGCGTTTGCTGATGGCGCATTGCCTAGGAAAACGAAACTTCTCATTGCTATGGCCTTGGATGCATCCCACGGAGCCGTGCATGTTGCAAGGGCGCTAGCCTAAGCGGCAATGCAAGCCGGGGCTACGAAGAAGGAAAGAGAGGAGGCCATGGCGGCATACTTCATCAGCGGAGTGGGAAGCTCTCCGTAGCGGCACACGCACTAAAAGGCATCATATAATGCTTCATGTCTTCCCCTGCGTCGACGACACTAGCTCCCGTATAAGCTCTCAGAAGAGGGCTTTCTCGAGGGCGAAGCCACGACTCTTTGATGTTTCCTCGCTGATAGTCAGGTGACGCTGGGTGGTGGCTGTGAGGTTGATGTCTTGAGGGGCGGGTGTTGGGTGGTTTTGCTGGTGCTGTGTGAGTTAGATTTTTATTTTTATGTTTTCTATGGGGTAGCTTATGCATGGGTATATGTACCCGAACTCTACGTCTGAGGATTTGTGTAGGGCGTATCTTGGGGTGAAGACCTTCCCGGAGACGAGCTTGGCGTGGCAGACCATGCATTGCCCTGACCTGCAGAGCGAGGGAATGATGATTCCTTCTCTTTCCATCGAGTTTAGTAGTGGTTCTCCTGCGCGCGCCCTAAACTTCTTCCTGACTCTTCCAATGACCTCCACGGTGAACGTTGCGTCTGGGGGGAGGTCTTTGGGCCATCCAGGCTCCCGGGTTACGTCATCTGGCGGACCGTAAGCTTCACACTTTATCTTTCTTTTTGGGACGCCGAGCTTCTCGATTTCAGGTATGCAGAAGGAGTACATGGCCTGTGGACCGCAAAGGTAGAATGTCTTTCCCTCGACGGGGCCGACCTGCGACTTTATTATGTCAGCTGTTATGAAGCCCTTCAGCCCCTCCCAGCCCTCCGGCGGCTCGGAGATAACCAAGGAGTAGTGTATGTTTGGGTGTTCCTCCGCTATTCTTTCCAGCTTATCGCCGAAGATCACATCGTCTGGGACGCGGCTGCCGTAGATGAGCCATATGTTGAGTGGGAGGTTCCGCTCCACAGTTTCGAGTATCATGCTCATGAAAGGTGTTATGCCGCTGCCGCCAGCTATGAAGACGAGGTCTCTCCCGTCGGTTAAGGGCTCATAGTAGAACTGGCCCGCGGGTCCCACGACTTCTAGCTCCTCTCCTACGTTGACCCGGTCTAGGAGGTAGTGGGATACGAAGCCGCCAGGCTTCCTTCTAACGGTCACCTCAATGTAGTCGGTTATTGTCGGAGGCGAGGATATGCTGTATGGCCTATTGGTTACCACGCCGTCTATGTTTACGCATATGCTCACGTACTGGCCAGCCCTGAAGGGCGGTATCTCCCCGTCCATCCTGACTAGTTTAAAGGTCTTCGTGGTTCTGGTTTCCACTCTGACCTCAGCGACCTTCATACGCATCCTAGGAGGGTGAAGAGCCTCAACCGCCTTCATCATTGAGTCGTACTCTTTAAAGTACCCCCAAGACTTGGACATTCACTTCCCCTCCTTCTCCATGCTGCTCAGCAGCTTTTGCGCAGCCATGCTTCCGGAGAGAATGCATGGCTCGTAGCCTCCACCCGGCTGGGTCCACGCCCCAGCAAAGTAAAGTCCTCTAATGGGCCCCTCATGGGGGAGCCTGATCAGCATGTTATCCTTAGGGGTCTGGTTAAACCCGTATATTGACCCGCCATAGTTGCCGGTATACCTTATGTTTGTTATGGGGGTTGCAACCTCAACCACTTCTATGTGCTCCCTTAGCCCCGGAGCCACCTTCTCGGCTTGCTCTATCATCTTCTCGGCGATCCCGGTTTTAGCCTCATAGTACTCTCTAGGATTGAGGCGCAGCCACGGGTCAGCGTAGCTTAAAGTTGTCAAGACGACCACTGACGTTCCGGGAGGAGAGAAGTCTGGGTCTGCAAGGTTATATGTTGTCACCGACATGCTTCCGGGGGGCTCGAGGGTCCACGCCTTCTCGAACTGGCGGTCGTAGTCATAGTCCTCGTTGAGGAACGTCTCGAACTCGTCTACTCCCAGCTCTGTGTAGGGGCAGTCTAGCCCCATGTAAACGTTGATCGTTGATGGTGCGAGCTCGCTGGAGTTTAAGCGTTCAAGGTAGGATTCCGGGACCTTGTCGGTCCCTATCAGCTCCTTGCA
>Ga0180301_10003522_pt1 | contig 12215 bp, 11 predicted proteins | sample GuaBasSediGuay16_FD_121797 | JGI IMG/M metagenome (GOLD analysis project Ga0180301, IMG submission 121797) | Subseafloor sediment microbial communities from Guaymas Basin, Gulf of California, Mexico - Guay16, Core 4569-2, 12-15 cm | ecosystem: Environmental > Aquatic > Marine > Hydrothermal...
GGATCGGTTAGGGTGGCTGGAGTAGACTCCACCGAGCCAGACCTAGACGATGGACACGTGGGCAGACTCGCGTACGGAATAGTCAGGAGAAGCCTTGAGGGGTTCAAGGGCGTCAGGGCAGTCGCCCTCCACCACCACCTTGTACCCGTCCCCGGAACGGGGAGGGAGCGGAATATCCCATCAGACGCAGGGGACTTCCTAAAGCTCCTCTCAGACCTGAAGGTCCACATTGTTCTCTGCGGACATAAACACGTCCCATGGATTTGGAGGCTAAATGGAATGGTGATCCTAAACGCCGGGACGGCGACGACTCTAAGGCTGAAAGCCCGCATACCCCCATCATTCAACGTAATAACGTTCAACGAAAAAATAAGGGTGGAGAGGGTCAACTCCAGAACACTTGAAAAACAGGTGATCTATGAGGCACCCATCACGTATTCCGTAGGCCAGCCGGGCACTCCACTCGACGATCCATAGCTCAGAGGCTTAAAGAGTCTCGCCACGATAACAGACGAGGCGTCTGAACCAGCAACGGTGCATCAACCCTTTCTCGCCGCTTCACTGCACCGTGAAGCGTCGCCGCTCTGAGGGCGCCTCGCCGCCCCCATAGTGGAACCAAGCCTTCCATTGGGGTCCAGAAAGCACATGCGAGGCCAGACTGGGAGGGCTTAGCGTGCTTCAACGTTGCCTAGCGTAACTGTTACGTTTTAGAAAGACTTATATGCTTGTTTGATATTATTGGCATTTATGGAAGAAAAGGGAAGAATGCTGAGAAGCGGAGAGGTTGCTGAACTTCTTGAAGTCGATAGACACACCGTTGTCAAATGGATCAAGGAAGGGAAGATTAGGGCGGTGAGGTTCCCGAGCGGGAGGTACAGGATTCCTGAGGGTGAGGTGAGGAAGATACTTGAAGGTGGCTGTTAAGTCGTACAGGATCCCCGTAGAAGCTCCGAGAGACCTAAGGGAAGCGTGTTTCGAGGCGAAGAAGAAGGCGCTGGAAGAGGTTCTGAGCCACGTCGAACACTCCCAGAGTGGTAAGGCTCACCTAAGCTTCAAAGCCAGGGACAGGAAGAAGCTAAGGGACAGCCTCCTAAAGAACTGGAAGTACTCCAGGCACTACGTCGACTCAGCAATAAACTCGGTTATAGGACTGGTCAAGGGATGGGTAAGACTGTACAACAGGGGGAGGGTGAGATCAAGGCCAAAAATAACGAGGAAAACGGTCTACGTTAAGTCAACGCTGCTCAGCTACAAAGACGGCAAGCTCAAAATCAGCATCGAACCAAACAAACGGTACCTAGAAGTAGACCTAAACAAAAGTACGGTTACTTGCCGAGGGACTTCGATGCTGTTGGCGGGCTGCTGCTGACGGAAAAAGGGCTCATAGTCTCCTTCAAGAGAAGTGTAGGGGGCGTCGAGCCCAAGCGTTGGGCGTCATTCGACGTAAACCTAACAAACGTAACAGCCCTGATCGATGGAAGGGTGGCTAGATACGACCTCAGGCAGCTGTACCACGTCCACAGGGTTTACGAGGAGAAGAGAAGGAGAATACAGAAGCTCTCCAAGCACAAGCCCAAGACGGCTAAGAGACTGATGCGGAAATACTCCAAGAGGGAGAGGAACAGGGCCAGGGACCTCATGCACAAGCTAACAACCAAGATAGCCAGGGAGCTCAAGGAGCTGCAGAGCGGGGCGATACTAGAGGACCTGAAAAACGTTAAGGACAGGGTTCTTCGCAGGTCTAAAAGCCTAAACCGCAAGCTTTCTAAGTGGAATGCAAGGCAGCTTCAGTCCATGCTCGAGTACAAGCTGAAGTGGCTCGGATTGCCCGTCAGATACGTCAGCCCTAAAAACTCCTCTAGGATCTGCCCTCTCTGCTCCGGTCGCATGGCGACCTATGATGGCAGACTAACGAAATGCGGAAAGTGTGGGTTTGTTGCGGACGGAGACGTTGTGGCCGTTTTAAACCTTCGGATGTGGGGCTCCGGGGCTACCCCGAAAGAGGACGAGCCCTCGAGGCTTATCCCTCAAGGGCGATGTGTCCCAAAGCGGACATATGTCTATCAAAAACTATATCTGCTGAACCCGCTAATCCTTCCACCGTCTATGCTTCAATTTGCCCCCGCTCGAAAACTACTTATTTTAATTTCGGTTTTTGTTGGGTGGGAAGTGAGGGTGATGGGTAAGAGGGATCGGGCTAAGCTGTCCTCTAGGATGCTTAAGCTCCAGTTAGCTGCAGGCTACCTCACATACTTCGTAGTTATAGGGATGGTGACGTTAAACATGTTTTTCATGGCTAACTGGTGGGCTCCGCTGGTCCCTCCAAGCATGTTTCCTGTTCCGCTGCATATTCAAGACGCCATCGGGATAGCCTTACTGTCCATCCTTATAGCCTTACAGACCGCGTTCATACTCTCCCTCTACCTTCTCGGGAAGGAAAGAGGGTCTGAAGGCGATGGTGAGGGAGGGCCGCGTCAGCCCTGAGTGTACTTGTAGAACGCGCAGTGTATGTCCTTCACTATGGAGAACCTTATGTCAAGCGAGGTTTTCCCCAGCACCTCTCTTTCTACGCCATTCATGGCCTCGGCGAAGAGCTTCACGTCGCCCTTCTCAAAGGCTTCGAGAAGCTTGTCGCTCACCTGGAAGACTGGGTTTCCGACGAGCTCAGGATATTTCTCTCCCTTCTTCTTAAGCAAGTCTATGACTTTTCTAGGTGGCTCAAGGTTGTTCACCATGATGGACTGCACAACCATGTCGAAGACGTATTCTGCCGCTCCCTTCATGTCCCCTCCCCTAAGCTTAGCGCTTACGGAGTCGGCGGCGCTTCTAGCCGCGTCTAAAAACTCGTCGACCCCGACGTTCCTCAACATCTTTTCGAAAAGTTCCACATCTGCATCGTCTGGAGGGTTAAGATACCTGCTCAAAAACCCCACCACTCGCATCGCCCATTGCATAGGAAAAACAAGTTTCACCCAATAAAAACCTTCCGTTAGGGATCTAAACTACCGAAGTGTTATATACTTTTCCGGCTATTCTTTAGTTGGAGGCGTATGGAGCTTGAGTGAACATAAGTATGGAAGGGTTCCTTCAGATCTGAGACAGTTACTGGACCGTTTAAACGTGGATGATGATGGGAGAATAACATTTGAAGGCGAAAGGTATGCTTTCATACCCCAAAAACTTCTGGTGAACGCCCTCTTCATTGAAGCCCTAAGTGTTCTTGGTGCATCGCTTAAAACGTTGATCTGGCCCTTCTCCGTGCTGGTAGGGGAGTCTCTGGCTAGGCATCTAATCGATAAGCTGGGTGTTCCACCTGAGAACGTACTTGAAGATTACGCTAAATTTAACAGCATACGCGGGTGGGGGGACATTGAGGTGGTTGAAGTCGACTTGGATGCGCCTAAGGTTGTTGTTAAGATGCGTAATTCCGCCTTTGCAAGGGGGGTAAGAGAAGCGGTTAGCAACGTTAAAGAGGTGTTCCCATTCTACGATTGCCCGTGGGGGTGCACCTTCGCTGGCGTTCTTAAGGTTGCTCTAGAGAAGACTGAACGGCAAGTTCCAGAATTGTCCTACGAGGAAGTTAAATGTGAAACCCTAGGAAACGAGTGCTGTGAGTGGCATGTAAGGAGGGAAAACTAGATGCCCATCGAAGAAGTCGTTAAATTGCTCAGTAAGCTTAAGCCCGCCAGTGAGGGGTCATTAATGTTTGAAGAGGAACGCGTGATATTAACGACAGCCACGTTTCTAGTGGATGCCTTGAAAATGCTTCCGGAAGAGCGTTTTGGCAAAATAGTAGAAACCATATACCATAAAGCATTCGTTAAGTATGGCCGCTGGCTGGCTGAGGAGAAAGAATTCCTTGGACCACGCGGCGTGGTAGAGGATCTTTTAAGGCTTTTTGCCGCATATGGATGGGGTAAAACGGAGCTTGTAAGCTTCGATGAAGAAACTCTCAGCGTCTCCTTCAGGGTGTACGCGTCAATTTATGGGGAAAGGTATAGGAAGCTCTCTGAATATAAAGACGAGGCGTTCACTCCTCAATGCCCCATGGGGTACGCTGTGGAAGGAGCCTTGAGCTTCTTCGCCCAAAAGAAAGGGGTTCCTCCCCCGGTATCGGAGGAAGTCAAATGTATCGCTAGAGGGGATCCATACTGTGAATTCGTTATAATAACATGATTACGAGTCCTCTTACAGCTCAAAATCACCGAGGCATGATCCAGAACCTTCAGATCTTATACAGAGTGAAGTATTTTTCTCCATTTGTGAACGTTTTGTGGAGGAGTTTAAGAATGAATTTCTGCAAGCGGTCCATCTCTACGAAATTTCATAGGTGACGCTGCTCATCAAACAACCCGTAAGTGTTGGCTGGCTGCTTAGCGTAAACGCTGTAATCTGACCATCCTATTTATTAATCTAAGATAGGTAACATTTAATTGTCACGTAAAGCAACTTCTAGTTTGAAGACTTCCTCTGCTCCTCCCTCTCGGGCTTTAACGATTTCATCATTATTACTTTCTTTGTGAGGAGATGTTCTAGCCTATGCGGTTAAAGATATTGGCTCCTGCGGGAGGATGGAACTCCCTCCTGGCTGCGGTCAAGGTCGGAGCTGACGTGGTATACCTTGGAGGTAAGGCTTTTAATGCAAGGCAGTACGCTGAAAACTTTTCCTTGGATGAGATGAGGAGAGCGGTAGAGTTCTCTCACGCCCATGGAACAGAGGTTTACGTTACCGTTAACACTTTGATCTTCGACGAGGAGCTAGAAGCCGTCGCACACTATCTTGAAGACCTCTATGACTCCGGGGTGGATGCAGTCATCTTCCAGGACCTAGCCGTACTCAAGCTGGCTAAACGCTTCAGCCCAAAGCTTAAGCTTATAGCAAGCACGCAAACCACCACCCACAATGTTGAAGCTGTGAGATTCTTCGAGAAGTTAGGGGTTGACGGAGTGATCTTATCAAGAGAATTGTCCCTAGACGAGATAAGAGAAATAAGGTCGAAGACGGATCTATGGCTGGAGACGTTCGTTCACGGAGCCCTCTGCTTTTCATATTCTGGAGCCTGTCTCATGAGTAGCATTATAGGAGGGAGAAGCGGTAACAGGGGGCGTTGCGCTCAGCCGTGCCGTAAAAGGTACTCTCTGCTTTCTTCGAAGGGGAAAGTACTTGCTGAGGGCCATCTTCTGAGCATGAAGGATCTAAATCTCTCCAAGCACCTACGCGAGCTGGTCGATGCAGGAGTAGACAGCTTGAAGATTGAGGGGAGGATGCGCCGACCAGAGTACGTGGCAACCACAGTTGACGTTTATAGGAAAGCCTTAATAGCAGCCTTGAAAGGGTTAAACCCTAACCAGAGGGATATAAAACGCCTCAGCCTTGTTTTTAACAGAGGCTTCACGGAAGGGTACCTCTACGGGGGACAGGGTAGAGAAATGATGAACTACGAGCGCCCAGATAATGTGGGAGTGAAGGTTGGGGTTGTGTCCTCTACTAAGAGAGGCTTTCTCACCATCAGCCTTTCAGAAGACTTACGGGTTGGAGATGGGGTGGAAATCGCCTGCAACGGTGAGAAGGTCGGCTTCATAGTACGTGAACTCCGCGTTGGAGGGAGGAAGGTTGAAGTAGCGAAGCCTGGTGAAGAGGCTACATTGCCATTTAACGGCAAAGTGCGGGTTGGAGCAGTGGTTCACAAGACTAGAGATGTTTTAACAGTGGAGTGGACCGAGCAACTTATAAGAAACGCTCTCAGGGAAGCAAGCCATTCAAAGGCTAAGCTGCATGGGCGAGGCCGTTCACATGGCTGCGAGGAAGCCGTTTCAACTACCCAGTCCAGTGGCTCCATATTAGCTGTCATACGCGGCGGCGTGGCGTACTCCCCGGCTGGTGAACGCACCATTCAACGTCCTGCCTCGGCGGAGGGAGAGTCGGCGTCGCTTCTGAAGCTTTCCGTCAGCGTCGGAGACTTAGAGTCCATACGGAGGGCTGTGGACGCCGGCGCTGAACGTGTGATTTTTGGAGGAGACTTCTTTAAGCCTAGGAAGCCTTTAAGCTTCAACAGGCTGGGGGAGGGTGTAGACTACTGCAGAGAGCATGGTGTAGAGTTCATACTTTCGACGCCGAGGATAACCCGGAACAGGGAGCTGCAGCTCATCAAGGAATCGTTGAACCACGTGAAATCGCTTAACCCTGACGGTGTGATCGTGGGAAACTATGGCACCCTAAACCTCTTCTTGGAGGAAGGCTTCTCCCACGTTTACGCGGACTACTTCCTTAATGTTACGAATAGTCTTTCTATTTCCATCATGAGGGAGCTTGGTGTTAAGGGGGTTACTTTGAGCCCGGAGTTAACCTTGAAGCAGATCGCCTCGCTGCATAAGGACGGCGTGGAGGTTGAATGCATCGTCCATGGACCCCTTGAACTGATGGTTTCAGAACACTGCATTTTAAGAAGCATCCTTTCCCCTAGTGGAAGGTGCTCCTCCCCATGCGTTAAGGACTCATACTTCCTCCGCGACGAGAAAGGCTTCCTTTTCCCCTTGGCCTGCGACCAATCATGTAGGCTTCACGTTTTCAACTCACGAGACCTATGCATGGTCGATGAGCTCGGAAGGGTTGCCGACGCAGGCGCCGACTATGTGAGGGTGGATGCCCGCCTCAGAAAGCCGGAACACGTCCAAAGCATGGTTAAGGCGTACAGGGAGGTCATCGATGGAAGGGTGGACTCCTTTGAAGCCAAAAAGAGGCTGAGGGGGGTGGGGGCCTCCTTTACCAGAGGACACTTCTTTAGGGGGGTCCTCTAGCTCACGTGGCACCATGGGCTTTAACAACCCTGTACACTGTTTTTCCCTTCCAAAAGATCGGCTCCACCACGACGCCCTTACCATACCTTCTAATTAAGAGTGAAAGCTTTCTAGGCGAAACCCAGACCACCTCCCCCTCATCAAGCTTATTTAGGGCTTCAATTATACCATTGTCGTAGCCAACAACCTCGTCTTCGCGAGGATATCTTCTACTCTCCAATTTCAATGCCACCCTTCAACCCCCTTCCGCGAACACCTAACTTCTTTACACTTAACCCAATTTAAATTTTTGGGGGATTTAACTCGGCGGGTAGGAGAGCACTCCACGCCCTGCAGCAGCTAAGCCACCTATCCTATGGAAGGGCTATTCCGGCAGTGCTGCCTGTAATGTTAGATGAACAGCGCGTTCACGGCATTTTTCGTTACCTTCAGGCGTAAGCTGTCCCTAGGACTGCTTAGAAGCAACTTCAGGGGGAGGACTGTGACGCATGGAAGGAACATTACTTTTCATTCTCTTCCTACGATAGATTTATATGGTTGTTCCTCCGTTTCTCTCACGGAAATTGCGAAAAATTGAATATAAAAGAACATGTTGCCAGGTTTGAATGGGTTCTAATGTTACATTAGTCAGTTCCATCCAGAGAAGTAGTATGAGGTGCTGCAGTTGCTATCAGACAGTAATATGACGGTCGAGAGAGGAGTAGATGGAGTTTTCCTTCACGGTTTCCGTGTAAGCGGATTCGGCGGCTTCCCCTCCAAGTCAGAGTGGTACATGCTTCCTAAGGGACCATTCAAGATCTCTGGACGTATGGGTGCTGGTAAAACATCTACGGCACGCCTTATCCTCTTCGGCTTGATTGGGGACCCCGAAATCGTAAAGGACTACCTCGTGGAGGCGAAGGGCGTAGTAGAGGTTGAACTTGAAGACCCCTTAAGCAAGGAAGCGAGGCTTATCAGGGTCGTCAGGGAGGTTGAGCGCTTACCTGACGGCTCCATATCCGTTAAGAGCCGCGTCTTAGACCCTAGCACAGGAAGGATAATTTCGGAGGATGGCGGGGTTCAGAGGTTCCTAGAGAAATTAACTGGTGAGCCTGTGCTGGAAGGACTTAAAGACGTTTTCATTTTGAGAAGCGACCTAGAGAAAAGCTATCAGCAGCTAAGGGAGAAGATCAGGTCTCTAACATGCCTTGACATAGTTGAAAGCTTGCAAAGCGACCTTGAGTCCCTCGCATCAGGTGCCGGGATGAGGTTTGAGGAGCTGGAAAACGAGCTTTCAAGCTTTGAGGAGTACTTGATAGAGGAAGGGTTCAAGGCGCCTAGTAGATCCAGAAGCCTATCCGACTACGCTAGACGGCTTAAAGTAGCATTCTCAGAGCTTATATCTAAGTGGAGCCGAGAGGTGGACGAGCTCAAAGGGGAGATAGAGGCGGTGGACAGGGAGCTCGAGTCCCTAACAGCTAGACTTAACGAGTTAAACGTCAAGAAGAGTAGCTTGGAGAACTTGGCTAGTAACATTAAGGTGAAGGAGGAGCAGATAGAGCTCATGAGGAAGGCTTACGAGGATGCTGCGAGGCGTGTGGGCCAGCTTGAGAAAGAGGTAAGCCTGCTGAGGGATGACCTCAATAGGTCTGAGGAGAAAATAAGGAGAACCGAAGCCGAGGTGGAATCGCTTTCTAAAAGGCTTGAGGTCGTGGAGTCCGAGCTGGCAGGGGAGAAGCCGGAAGGGGACAGGGGAGTGTACGTTGAAAGAGAGAAGCAGCTTGCCGAAGCGGTGGCTAAGCTCAAGCCGGAACTGGAGAGATTAAGGGAGCAGATAAGGGTTAAGAGGTTCAACCTTGATAAGGATCGCATTTCACTCCAGAGGCTCCTTGAAAACTATGCTTCCATGAGGGAGCGGATTAAGGATCTGCCTGAAAGCATAGATGACGCATCAGCACTAGTAGCCATCAGGGAGAAGTTCTCCGATGAGCTGGAGAAATCCGTTAAGCCGTCCCTGTCATCCTTCTCCTCGGAAATACGCTTCCTTAAGGCCTTCAAGTCTTGGCTTGAAAGGAAGGGGTTCTGCCCCCTATGCAATGTTGAAATAGTTAACCTTTCCAAGGAGATGCGTGAGCTGGAAAAGCACATAAGGGATGTGGAAAAGCAGGTCAAGCGCCTCCAGGTCCGGCACAGGGAACTGCTGGAAGTGCTTAAGGACATGGATAAGGCTATAGAGCTTCAGAGAAGCTACATGGAACTTAAGGAGTCCATTGCGTCCAAGGAAAGGGATGTTGAAGGGCTAAGTAAGCGCGCGAGGGAGCTGGAGGAAAACCTTAAAACCTACGAGTTGAGGCTGGAGTCCGTTAGGAGAAAGCTTGAAGGAATGGATGAAGCGGTTAAAGAGCTTGAAAAGGAGCGTTTCAGGCTTAAAACGGAGATTGAGAGGCTTCAGAGGGAGCGGGAGGAAAGCATAAGGGTTAGAGAGAACTTGAGGAGGAGGCTAGCTGAAGCCGAGAAGCAGCTGGTGGAGGCGAGGGGGAAAGAGGAAGGCATGAAACGTGAACTCGAAGAGGAAGAGAGGAAGCTCGAGGAGTTAAAGCACACATACTCAAGGGAAAACTATGCGTCGCTGAGAAGGGAGGCTTCAGAACTGAAGAGAAGGATCAGCTTCCTGAAGGCTTCAAGAGAGAAAATGACGGAAGAGGTTAGAGCACTCGAAATGAAGCTGGAGCGCTACTTAACACTCGCCAAGGAGCTTGAGAAAAGGGAGAGCAGGGTGGTGTCCTTGGAAAAAACTGTTAAGCTGGCAGGCTTAGCCGCCAAGTTCCTGAAGAACCTTGAGGAGGAGGCTAAGAAGGAGTTCTCAAGAAGGATCTCTAAGGACCTTCCAAGGGTAGGCGAGCTCTTAGGCATAAAGGGGTTCAAAGTCGACACGGGAGTTCTGGAAAGACTGGTCTTAGGTAGGAAGGTTTCCCAGAAGGTTCACACCCTAAGCGACGGGGAGTTCATAACCCTCCTATCCCTCGTCTCAGGCCTCTTAGGAGCTTGGAGCGGCGGCAAGAGGAAGCGCTTCCTGATACTGGACGTGCCGTTAGACGAGGAGACGGCGGCGAGCCTTTCAAAGATCTTGAAGGAGATGAATTGCCTCCAGCCTGGATTCATATTCTCCAAGCCCGGACCGTTAACCGTTGAGCCCCTCTAAAGGTGTTGTAAATTGAAGAAGTCCATGAAAGACGTTGTCCCGTACTTTAAGGCTTTATCCCATCCGACAAGAGTAGAAATATTAAGGGAAATCTTCGACAAAAAAGTAGCTAACCCTAAGTGGATGAGGAAGAAGACTGGTAAGTCGTCTAAGTACGTTTACGATCAGCTTAGGTTTCTCGCCAAGCCAGACCTTGGAAGCGTCCTCAAAGCCGTACATTTAGGGGTTGTCTTCCTCCTAAACAAGATGTTAAAGCTGAAGTTAGTCGACGTCGATGACGGATCAGTCGTGACGTTCGGTGACATGTCAGTTGAGCAGCTCGCCAAGCTAGGCTTCGCGTTGTCCCACGAGAAGAGAGCAGAGATCTATGACATGCTGCTTGAAGCCCACCAGCGTGGTCAAACCCTCTCCTTTACCACCATATCAAAGGCTATAGGGCTTGAAAGGTGGAGGGTTGTGCAGTTATGCCATCAACTCGCAGAAGCAAACATAGTCGAGATAATAGGGGATCACGACGTCAGGCTAAAGAAGAAGGTGGAGCTTGAAGTCGAGGAGGTCGAGCTGAAACCGCACGAAGTCCTCTTAACAATGCTGGAAATAGGATTCTAGCCTCAGGCATCCCCACCCAGCCCCAAGATCTCCGCCGCGTTTCCTCCAAGTATCCTCTGCTTCTCCCACTCCCTGACGGGCAGCTCCCTGATCTTATCTATCTCCTTCACCGGGTCACCCATGGGAATAAAAGGCGAGTCGCTGCCGTAAACGATCCTCTCGCAGCCGATCCTTTCAAGGGCGTACACAACCCTCCTCTTAGATGCACCCGACGTCTCCAAGTACACGTTGTCAAACTTCTTGGCAAGCCTCACGGCATCCTCAACGTAATTTCCACCCATATGAGCTAAGACCAGTGTAAACCCCTGATAGGTGTCAAGCACGTCGTAGAAATGTGAAGGGTCCGCATAGTCCGGGTCGCTCCTCCATATTTTACCTGAATGGACTAGAACGGGGATCCCCAGCTTCGACGCTACCCTCCATATTTCAGGTACATCTTGAGGGCGGAAACCTTGGTGGAGAGGGTGAAGCTTTAACCCCTTAAACCCATCAAGCTTGACATGACCCAAAAGTTGAAGGTGGGCATCGTCTGCGTGCGGGTCAACGTTGCAGAACCCGATGAAAAGGTCTGGCCGAAGCTCAACCATCGCCTTTACCACACCGTTAAGGTACGTGTAAAAGGTCGACATCACGCAAAGGCTTATCCCCCTCAGCTTCATCCTGTACTCGAAGTACCTGCAAAGGCGTCTAACACCCAGCTTTAACCTTAAGTGTTTAAGAGATCGGTAAGTGAGCTCTATTGACCAGTAGTCTCTCCAATTAAAGGTTTTCCCGTCGCCATGGTTAAAGTATGGGTGAACGTGGAAGTCTATGATCAATCCCTCACCCTCCATCACGGTAGCCATTAATATGAAATGATTTAACTAAAACTTTAAATTATTTTAGTTCTGATGGGATGTAGGGGTTTGACGATTGAAGGCCCTAGCCTTCCCCGAAGGCTTCCTCTGGGGATGCGCTGTTTCAGCCCACCAAGTTGAGGGAGAAAACACGGGAAATCAGTGGTGGAGGTGGGAGGAACAGGGGAGAATACTTGACGGTTCAACGTCCGGACGTGCATGCGACCACTACAACAGGTACGAGGAAGACTTCGACATAGCATCCTTCCTAGGCTTAAAGGTTTTTAGGACTTCGGTGGAGTGGAGTAGAATAGAGCCAAAGGAGGGCGTTATAAACAATGTTGAGGTTGAACATTACCGTAAGGTGCTGTCAGCGCTTAGGGATCGTGGAATAGAGCCAATGGTCACCCTACACCACTTCACAAACCCCTTATGGTTTGAGGATCAAGGTGGATGGCTCAACCCAAGAAGCCCTGAAATATTCGAGTCGTTCGCTAGGATCGTAGTGGAAAACCTAGGCGACCTGTTTTCCATCTATAACACCATCAATGAACCCATGATCGCCGCGACGATGGGATACCTTTTCGGGATCTTCCCGCCAGGGGAGAGAAGCCTTGATAAGTGCCTGACTGCTGCCAGAAACATGCTGCTAGCCCATGGGAGAGCGTACCAGGCAATCCATGAAACATGTAAATCTCTCGGATACCCTAAGCCAATGGTTGCTCCCGTAAAGCAAATGATACCCTTCGAACCCTTAAACCCTCTCTCTAAGGAGGATGTTGAGGAGGCTA
>Ga0180301_10003523_pt1 | contig 12215 bp, 17 predicted proteins | sample GuaBasSediGuay16_FD_121797 | JGI IMG/M metagenome (GOLD analysis project Ga0180301, IMG submission 121797) | Subseafloor sediment microbial communities from Guaymas Basin, Gulf of California, Mexico - Guay16, Core 4569-2, 12-15 cm | ecosystem: Environmental > Aquatic > Marine > Hydrothermal...
AGACGTTACAATTTACCGTATTTCTGGATCAATTCGATGACTCTATCTATGAGATCGCCCAATCCGATCTCCTCCAGCGTTTTATCTATCTTTACTTCCGTTTTTATAGGAACATTCAGATTCGCTTCGAAAGGCACTGCAAGTTTTCCGTAATATGGTATATCTACGACCACAGTTTCTTTAATTGGCATTGTAACAGTCGTATCTATGGGAATAGCGAAAGATATCTTTTCATCTCTGAGACATTCCAATTCGTCAGAAAGTTCTTCTACTCCCGAAGAAACTTTTCCCTTTGTAGAGCAGAGTGTATAAATCAAGGATACATTCAAAATCAAAGAGACAACTACGCATACGGTCAAGAGGTATAGAAAATTTTTCGATTCAGTTATTGTTTTCATAATAATTCTATCTTTCACTGAATTTAAATGTTACAGATCGTATAATAATTCATATCTCTTGGAGGCATACATAGGGAGCTGAATATTTTTTACACTCTCTTTTTAATCTATCTTTTGATATTCCTTTATAATCTTCTCTTCATCATAAGTATCCGCTTTTCTTCTTTCGCGCTTGCTAAGCCCCTCTACAAATATAAAAAATCCTATCATAGCGATTAAATATCCAAGTAGAGCTTTTGTTCTCGTTATACTCATGTACACTCCAATACATACAAACAAAATTGCCACTATTATTTCCTTTTCCATGGTGTCATTTTTGATAGTGGAGTATAAAAGTTTATTCTATCCTGCTTTCTTAATAAACTGATCTTTTTAAAGCACCTTGTTTTCTTCTTCTGCCTCTTCAATGAAACTCACGAGAGAAATCAAGTTCGCTTCCATCATTGGAATTATCTTTTTATTGATCTTAGTCATTTCCAGTATCTCGAAACAATTCTCTTTTTAAATATTTAAACTCTTCATGAGACTTCTTACATTTACTATCTTGATATTTTCATATTCAATTAACACCAATAAATCTTTATCCCCTGTTGCTATATAACCGCATTTGCCTTCAGCAGCAGAAGCTAGAATATGTCTGTCGTTTTTATCTCTGATCATGGTATAGTCTTTTATTCTGTTCTTGTATTTTTTTCTCGATATTATTTCTATGTCCAGTATCGTTAGAAGTTCATAATAAAGATTAATAAATTCTGGAAATTTCATTTCAATTATTTTTGATACCTCGTTAATCGCATCTTCTGAAGAAACGAGTTGAATCTCTTTGGAGATACTTTTTTTTAAGAATTCTCTTTCATTCCCTTCGAAAACAATCCCAGAGATAAGGATGTTTGCATCAATGAAGATCCTCATTCTTGTTCTCCTTAAGATATTGTAAGAGTTCCTCTTTTGTTATGCCTTTCTTTTTTACTGCCTCTGAAAACATCTTTGTGATTTCATCAAATCTTGCTTCTGCTTTTTTTATCAAAATATTATTTCCTATTCTCTCTACCACTAGGTAAGTGTCATCTTTTATATCCAGATCCTCTCTTATTTTTTTGGGGAGGACTATCTGCCCCTTTGTACTTATCTTGACAATCACCATATTAATAGTAAGAATTTCTTACTTATATAGTTTTTGGTTTTCAATAAACTTTTATAACCTCCCGACAAAGAGAAGTATGCTCGATCTTATTAAAAAGGCTGACAGAATCACAAGAAAATACCATAAAAAGATCAGTGTTGAGAGAGCCATTTTCCTTTCGTGGTACTGTGAAAAAAGAGACTGCAAATTTTGCTATATGTCCACGCTGAGTGCATCTAAAAAAGCTAAAAGGACAATAGAGTCTCTACTTGCAGAGATCCTGATCTGCAAAAACTTGAACTGGAATATAGAGTTCCTTTCTGGAGGATACGGCGTTTATTCTTTGCAGAAGATAAAAGAAATAGCAGAGAAAATATCGCAGACATATCAAAAAGTATGGCTGAATACGGGGATAATGAATAAGAGGGATATGGAGATATTTGGGAATGAGATAGAAGGTATTACAGGCTCTCTGGAAACATTTGATTTCGATCTTCATAAGATTGTTTGCCCGAGCAAACCTTTTTCCAGAGTTCTTCAAATGCTTGAAGATGCAAAGGATCTCGGATTCAAAACAGCTCTCACGATAATACTGGGATTGGGAGAGAAAAAAGAAAAACTTGAGAATCTTTTTTCGATAATAAAAGAATACAAGATAGATAGAGTCACATTCTATGCGTTGAATCCTCAGAAGAATACAATCTATGAGAAGTTTCCATCGCCTTCTTCCCTTTATTACTCCGAGATAGTTGCTAAAACGAGGATCGAGTTTCCGAAGTTAGAGATAATAACAGGCATATGGATCGATAAGATCTCAATGATAGGTCTCCTTCTATTATCAGGAAGTGATGGAGTTACAAAATTCTCAATGAAGTCTCTTTTAAGAAATTATGCAAATTTTAAGGAAGAGATAGAGTATGCCGCCAGAATACAGAATAGAGTTTTTGATGCCCGTTTTAAGATAGATTCAGAAAAACTTGAAAGAGATGTGGAGATATATGGAGAAGATATAAGAAAGAAGGTAAAACAGTATGTGGATGCCATATAAAGAAAATAGTTGTATTTTTACTTATAATTTTCTTAAATATGAACTGATGAAGATAGAAACAGATAAAAAAGCAGTTCTTATTGTACTGGCGGGTGTATACAGATTTAAACTTATTTTGATCTGGAAGGAGTAGATCAGACAATTGAAAAGAAGGATTTCTCAAAGTACCATATAGATCATGAAAACTCACCCGATACGATATTAACGGCAAAAGAAGATTACGTTTTTTACCAGAGCCTCTCTTGATTGAGTATAAAGAAATGCAGGATTCTTTCATAATTGGGAATCGATTTACATGCTATATTAATGGCGACAATAATTAGAGATATTAATGTTGTCACACCTATCATTTTGATAATTGAGTCAGGTTTTGGTTTTATTTTCACTCATTCTTTTTTCCACATTCTATCATTTTATAATAGTTTTATCTGGAGTATCTCCATTTTTAAAGTGCTTATCCAGCCATCCAGAAATGACGTTTTCCCGTGTATCGAAATATTTGACATATGGTTTTATATCGAGAAGAGGTGTTTCATCCAAAACATCTACCTCTGTAAAGTACATTCTGTTCCCCTTTATGCTTTTGATCTTTACAATAGAAATACCTATATGGTTCGGGCGATTGGGGCTTCTTATGGCGAATATTCCGTGTTTATCCTGTTCGAGAAACGGTTTTCCTTCTATTCTTTCTATCTGCGACTTATGAAAATAGTATATTATTATAGCATGGCTGAATTTATCTAGGTCTTTTAAGCCTTTAACATATTCATCCTTTAATTCCGCCCAGGCTTCCACATTACTTTTAAAAATCCCCTGGATAGGAATATCTTTACTCTCTTTATAGGGTGAATGGATTACTCCAATTGGATGCATTATTATTTGATCATAATTTTTATCCATTTTCAATCCCCTTCATGCTCTATTTTAGACTATGCCCGCATTTCCTGCAAAAATTTGCGTTAGCTCTATTCTTGGTGCTGCAATTTGGACAGATTTTTGTATCCTCTTCATAAGTTATTGTTTTTTTCTCTGACAGATCTAAAAGTTTATTCACTCTGTTTAAAAGAGGTTTTGCTTCATCTTTAGTTAAATTTCTCTCTTTAAAAGCCTTGATTATATTTGTCTTCACTGTTTCACAGTATTTTAGAAACTTTTCGTCACTGAATTTTTCTTTTTCATTTTCGAGAAGATAAAGCGCTTTAAGAATTTTGTCTTTAATCTCATTCATGATGATACTCCCAGTTCAAAAATATAAATCTTTTGCAGATCATGTATATCGAATATTTTGTATAACACATCTAAAAAATTAAAAAGTAATCAAGATGTAAATGGAACATCTATATCAATTACTTAAGCATTGGTCATTGATTTTTCACATTACTTACCCCACCTAATAATATTCCAAGCTCTTTCATGGAAATAGTATAAGACAATCTTGGAAATAAAGTCAGCAGCACCAATTTTAAAAGTCAAAGAAAATTCTCTACTAAATACAAATACTAAAAGCATTGTTAGTGCAGTAGCCGATATTCGAAAAGTAATGCTCTTTAACAAACTCCTAACTCGTGTCGATTCATACATCTTTTTCATTGTCATAACACTCTCCTTTTTTTCCAGTTTGCAACAACATTCTTCAGCGTCTAAAGTATTTTCATGATTTATACAGTCTACCTTAAGCAAAGTTAGACTTAAAGATAAATGCATGATCATATTTCAAAAGATCAACTTTCAAGATCGATGATCTTTTCTCTTATCTCGACAGCTTTTACAAAGTCCAGATCTTCAAATGCTTTTTTTAATTCTTCTTTGAGTTTTTGGATCTTTTCTTCTTTTTTACTGATCTTCTTCTTTACGAGACCAGAATAAACCTTCTTTTTTATTGTCTCAGGGGTTATCCCATGTTCCATATTAAACTCTTCCTGTATTCTCCTTCTTCTCTCTATCTCTTTAATCGCTTTCTTCATCGCATCAGTAGTTTTATCAGCATAAAGAACTACCTCTCCTTCTACATTTCTGGAAACTCTCCCCATTATCTGTATTAATGACGTATCCGTTCTCAAAAATCCTTTTTTGTCAGCATGAAGAATCGCTACGAGGGGAACTTCAGGTAAATCTAAACCCTCTCTGAGTAGATTTATCCCAACTACACACTCTGTTTTGCCAAACCTCAGATTTCTTATTATCTCCACCCTCTCTTCTGTATTGATGTCGGAATGCATGTACTCTGCTTTGACGTCATTTTCATTTAAATAATCTGCTATTTTTTCCGCTTCTCTTTTTGTAACAGTTATTACTAAACTCCTTCCTTTTTCCTTTATCTTCTGAACCAGATCTTCCATATCTGGCTTTTTTATTGAAACTTTTGGTTCCAGGAGCCCTGTGGGTCTCACTAATTGTTCCACTATTCTCGAGAGTTTACACTCATATTCTCCTGGTGTAGCAGACATGAAGATAACCTTTTTCATATATCCTTTGAATTCTTCCCATTTTAAAGGCCTGTTTTCAAAACAGCTTGATAATCTAAAACCGTACCTAACTAATATGCTTTTTCTAGTTCTGTCTGCTTTATACATGCCCTTTATCTGCGGAATCGCTATGTGGGACTCATCTATAACCATCAAAAAGTCTTTTGGAAAATAATCTAGAAGGCTATAAGGTTTTTCTCCCGGGGATCTATCTTCAAAGTATATCGAGTAATTTTCTACCCCCCTGCAGTATCCTGTTGCTTTCAGCATCTCTATATCATAATTAACTCTTTCTTTAAGCCTTTGAGCTTCAACAAATTTATTCTGTCTATTTAACTCCTTTAGTCTTCTATCTAAATCTTCTTTTATTTTCTGTACGGATTTTTTTACCTTCTCTTTCCTTACCATATAATGTTTTGCGGGGTATATCATGACAAAGTCTCTTGAAAATCCTCTTCTGGTAACAGGATCCAGGAGAGAGATCTTCTCTACTTCGTCATCAAAAAACTCTATTCTATAAATTTTGTCGGAATAAGCGGGAAATATCTCCAAGATCTCACCTCTCGCTCTGAAAGTTCCAGGTAAGGGAGAAAAATCATTTCTATTATACTGGATCTCCACAAGCTTTTCTAAAAGTTCTCTTCTGTTATAGTTTTCCCCCTTTTCTATGTATATCCCCATCTCTTTAAAATTGGAGGGTTTGCCTATGTTGTATAAGCAGGAAACACTTGCAACAATTATAATATCTCTTCTTTCCTGTAGAGATGCAACAGCCTTTATTTTTAACAGTTCCAAAGCTTCGTTCAATTCAAATTTTTTCTCCAAGAAAATATCTTTCTCAGGAATATAAGCCTCAGGTCTGAAATAATCGTAAAATGAAACAAAGTATTCCACACTATTTTCCGGAAATAGATCTTTAAATTCCAGATATAACTGAGCAGCCAAAATTTTATTGGGAGATATCACAAGTGTGGGTAAATTTACCTTATTGATGACATTGGCAATTGTAAAAGTTTTTCCAGAGCCAGTAACTCCTAAAAGTGTTTGATATTTATATTTACTCAATCCCTCGGATAATTTCTCTATAGCATGTCCCTGATCGCCCTTAGGAGCTAAATCTGTATGAAGCTTGAACATCAATACTACATTCTTTTCAAAGATAAAAAGTTAATCCTCAAAAATCATTTCCCCTGTTTAAAAGCAGAGCTTATGATTATCCCTATAAAAAGACCTATCAATCCCGATCCTAAGATCAGAATAAGCTTAGATCCTTCCTCTTTTGGTATTTCTGCAGCAGTGGGAATAGGCGTCTCTGTAACAATAGAAACTGGTACTTCACTAGTTGATAGATGCTTATAAGCAAGTGCAACTTCTTTTGAGTACTTATACATTCTAAAAGCATTTGCCGCATCTTCTTTTTCTTCAAAGTTTGTACCATACTCGTAATAGCATTCTGCAAGCATTGGTTCGTATCCTTCCTCTCTTGACAACTGGATAGCTATTTTGGCATCATCTTTAGCTCTCTGTATCTTTTCACCTATTATGCTGGGGTCATTTCCGCTCATGCTTAATTCTATCGTTATACTTGACCTGATATTGCTTTCTATAGCGTAAAAAAGAGCAGAAGTGTACCTCTCGGCCTCATACTCACTTTGAGCAGCATTTAAAGATTGAAGAGCATCTGACACAGGATCGTCCCCAACTAAACTCTCCACATAAACATAAACAAGCTTTGCTTCTTCTATCCTCTTCCATGCATCTGCTTTTAAGTTATCCAGTGATATCTTGTCGCCTTCAGAATATTCTACAGCCAAATCCAGCCATAGTTTCACTGTATCAGCCCTTTTATCTGCGTATGCTATCGAATGGGCTGCATTCGCAGTGTCATTATAATTTTTAGCTTCGTTTAAATAATCATAAGCCTCTTTCATCCTCTTTTCAGCAGCTGAGAGAAATTCCAAACCTATTATCCCTCTAATGTCCTCTCTTTTTTCCTTCAATTCTGAATCAATACTCTCTATCTTTCCTTCTAATTCTTCTATTCGTGTATCAAAATCATCTGTGTGGATATATTCATCAACTACACCTACATATATTTCCGAATTAAAGAGGATGCTCAGGGCAGTGTAATATTTTCCATTATTCACATTATCCTTTGCATTATCTATAAAATCTTCAGCGGTATCAAGATACCTTTCGAGATATCTTTTTTCATATTTGCTGATATTCAATGAATCCAGATATTCCTTTATTGCATCGTGATATTCTACGTTCCTTTCTAATGCTTCATTTGCTTTTTTTGAAAGAAAATCTGTCTTTATCTCTATTTCACCTTTTATTTCCCTTTCGGCAAAATTTTTTCCTGTGAAATAGAATATGGCATCATTTATATCCTTTACTTCAATAACATCGACATCGTATTTTTCTTTGGCGTATTCCACAACATTTACCTTTTTAGGTTTTGTTATGATCTGGATCATTCCTCCAGTTTCTTCTCTTATTGTTTCCTGCGTGGTGATTATTGTCTGTCCCCACGGGACCAAAAACTTCTTTATCCCGAGCTCAGCAGAAGCATCTAATTTTTCAATGATCCCCCCTACTGGACCTATTGTGCCGTCTGGGTTTATCATTCCTGTCATCATAACATCATTATTCAATTCCCAGCCTTCAAGTGCAGCTATGGTAGCCACAGTCATTGCGCCTCCTGCAGATGGTCCACCTATCACAGGCGAATCTGATCTTATTATATAATAAAAGTTGTATTTAGTGACATCTTTTCCTGTCATTCTTCCTGCCACCTCAACAGCTAATCTCGCCGATGCCTGTGTATCCAACTCTGTTAAAGGCCATGTGTCCACATAAATATGTCCATCGCCAGGAAGTGCGGAAACGGTAATGGATAAGACTGCACCGATATACCCAGTGGATGTTTTACTGACAGCAGGTGCACGGATAGTAACACTGGAGTCTGCACTGATCCCCAACATTGAGAAAAAAACTAAAAACACTAAGAATGTAGAGATTTTTTTATTCATTTTATCGCCTCCTTGAATTTCTGTTCATTGCTATACTTCTAACAATACCTTATTCAAGAGTTCAATAAGTTGTTCATCAGTTTTGTATCCCGTTATCCTATATAAAGGTTTTCCTTCCTTATCCAAGATCAGGATTGTAGGGAGGTATCCTTGAATGTATTTATGATATTTCTGTATATATATCTCTTTATTAGCTTCTATATCGAGATCGAAATATACAGGCACAAAATTCTCATTTACAAGTTTTATGACATTTTCCTCTCTGTACGTTATTTCTTCCAGTTTCCTGCACCAGCCACAATTATCAGCATTGAAATCTATGAAAATAAGTTTATTCTCCTCCTTTGCTATTCCTTCTGCTTCTTCTATATTGTATACCCACGCAATTGAGGTTTTTTCCTTAGGCGTTTCGATACTATTCTCCTCGCTTATACATCCCAACAAAAGACTGAAGATCAAAATTAGAATTATTTTTCTCATATTACCACTCCATTATTCTCTCTTTAACGAGTTCTGACCATGTTTCTACATCTTTTAATAAGTTCTCCTTTATCTTTTCTTTCGATATCGAATAGTATACAAAATTGTATCCTCTCCTCATGTTAACAGCTTTTCTCATTATCATTCCTCTGTTAATGAGCTGGCTGAGTGTTTTCTGGATAGATGTCCTGTGTTTACCGAGGGATCCTGATATTTCTATAACTTTTGAGTTAGGATTTTTAAGAAGAAAAAGAAGTACCTTTCCTTCCAGTTCATTTAAGCCTAAAAGACAACGAATAAGTTCATCCTTATCTAAAGAATCCAGTTGCATTTTTGAGCATAGATTCTCGCTTAAAAAGAACCTCATCCCATCACTTGTTTTAATTTTTCTTCCAGAACGTGTTTTGGAACTGCACCGATAATATTATCGACCAAATGTCCATCTCTGAAAAATAATACTGTGGGAATGCTCATGATCCCAAATTTTGATGCAATGCCTCTGTTCTTATCCACATCAAGTTTTCCTACAGCTACTTTGTCTCCATACTCTTCAGCTATCTTTTCAATTGAAGGGGCTATTATTCTGCACGGCATGCACCATGCTGCCCAGCAGTCTATTATTGCGTATTTTTTTCTTGTTATAAAATCATTGAAAGTATTCTCTGTAATTTCTACGGGTTTTTTTATTACAGGATTTCTTACCCTTTTCATCATCTTTTCCAGTTTTTCCTTTTTTATCCTTTCAACTTCATCCATTGTATCACCTTCTTATTTTCAGAAATATTCATTTAAAAGCTTTTCTCAAATATGTTCAACACTTTTGCACAGACATTGGAAAACTTATTTAAATAGAAGGTATAAAATATAGTTTAATGGTTTTTTCGAGAAGATCAGAACTCTCCATTTGCGTGAGTCTTTTATTCTTTCCGATTCTTTCATTTCTATTTATTAACAGATTGGATAATAAAATTATTATTATCTTTCCAGTTAATTTATTTTTAAAAAGGCGACGGGGATGTTATTATGAATCGAAGACATGAGAGAGCAACAAAAGCGATATTGGATATCTCTGGGGATATACTTGAAAAGAAAGACCTCCCGGAGATTTTGGATAAAATAACATCTACGGTCGGGATTCTTTTTGAGTATAAAAGAGTTGTTCTTACACTCTGGGACAAAAATTATAATGTCTGGTACTCCACATTCTATGGTCTTAAAGAAGAGGAAATAAAGGCTCTGAAAGGAAGAATAATGTCCAGGGAAGAAAGGGCACTTGTACTGAATGAAAAGTATAGAATGAGCAATTCGTATTTTATACCTGAAGAAGACAACCCTCTGATAAAGAAAGTGCTTCCTGGAAGTTCTGTTGGAGAGTGGAAATCTCTTGACGCTTTAATAGTTCCTTTAAGGATTAAAGGAAAGATTATTGGAATAATCTCCTTAGATGAACCGATTTCCGGGAAAAGACCTACAGAAGAAAGTTTAAAGAGTATTGAGATCTTTGCTGATCAGGCTTCTCTGGCAATAGAAAATGAAAAAATGATAAGAAAAGAGATGAAATTTGCTCAGAAACTTAAAACTCTTAATGATATAAGCAGAGAACTGTCTAAACTCGTGGATTTAGAGAATCTTTTTTATAGGATCCCAGAGTTAATCAGTGAAACATATAACCTTCCTTTTGTTGGATTAGGTATCTTTGATGGAGAAAATATTACTTTCAAACATTACGCCACTCAATTTAAAAAGATCGATAAACCTCTCATTTCAAAACTTGAGAGGGGCCTTGTTGGCTGGGCAGCTCATAATAAAAAAACTCTATATGTTAAAGATGTTTCAAAAGATCCCAGATATTTTAAATATTTTGAAGAGACTAGATCTGAGCTTGTGATACCTGTATTAAGTGAAGGAAATTTATTGGGTGTTCTGGACTTCCAGAGTAATGAGGTAGATTATTTCACCTCTGAAGATATTTTGATTCTTGAAAATTTGACAGATCAAATTGCTATAACTTTAAAAAACTCGCAACTCTTTGAAAAGATCAAGAATGAGAAAAAAATGCAAGAATTCTTTATTTCCATGATCTCTCATGATTTAAAGACACCTCTCCAGGTCATACTGGGATATACTGATCTGTTAAAAAATGATAAATATTCTAATATTATACAGGAAAATGTAAAAAAAATTAATGAGATACTGAATAAAGCAGGTATATACTCAAAATTGGAAGTGGGATACAAAGAAAACCTGGAAAGGAGAAACGTAAAAAGAATAATAGAGACTCTTATTACCAGTTTTGAAAAAGATTTGAATAAAAAGAACATCGAAATAATTTTGAATGTTGAAGATATCTATATTGAATCTTTCAGTGTCCTGGAGAATATCTTTCAGAACTTGATAGAAAACTCCATAAAATTTTCGTATGTAAACAGCAAAATTGAGATTTATTCTGAAAATTACAAGAGACATATTGTCATCAATGTAAAAAATTATGGTAAAAATATCCCTGATGAAATGAAAGAAGAAGTATTTGAGAGGTTTAAGAAATTGGATTTCAAAGCGAAAGGTACAGGTCTTGGACTTGCAATTGTAAAAAAAGCAGTGGATTTACACAGAGGAGAAGTATGGATAGAGGACTCTCCTGACGGAGGAACTGTGTTTAAAGTAAAGTTGCTGAAAAAAATTGATCGATAAATTTATATGAAACTCGTATCAATTTCTAATAATGAGGTTAAAACTTGATATAATTCCTGAGGAGGATTTCTCTTACTGGGAGATAAACAAACACACAATTCAGGGCATGATATACTCACACCTGTGGAACACAGAATACAAAAAAATGCATGAAGAAAAAAAGTTTAAATTCTTCTCTTTTTCAGATATTTTTCCTCCAACAGATTTTAAAAAAGGTGAAGAGAAAAATTTTATTATTTCATCTCCAGATAGGGAGTTCATTGAAGTTTTGTATCAGGAGTTAAAAAATGAGAAGTATCTCTATTTTGGGAAGAGAGGATTCATGTTGAAAAAAATAAATAAGTTCAATCTGCCTTTGAAAAAAAGATTCATCACTGGAAGTCCTATAGTTCTCTATCAGGACAATAGAGAAAACTTATACTTCTCATTTGAAAGAAATCCCGATCTATCTTTCTTCTTGGAAAGATTAAAAGATAATGCTTTGAAAAAATATAATGCCTTTTATAGAGAAAACTTCACTATGGAAAACATGATCTTCGATAAGATAATCTTCGGGAGAGAAGTCGTTGTTCCACTCACAAAAGGAAGAAATAAATTTATAATTATTGGAACTACCTGGAAAACATTGGAAAAGTTTAAATATGATAGGGATGAAAAAAGGGTATATAAATTTATAATGGATTGCGGACTCGGAGAGAAAAATTCATTGGGGTTCGGGTTTCTTAATCCTGTGAGGTGAAGATGTGCTAGATGCTATAAAGGAGTTGGGTGAGTATGTTAGAGAAAAGGAAAATTTAAGTGAGACTGAAACATTTATTAATGTTGCAAAACTAAAGAATACGAAAAAAGTTTTATGTATCGTCCTTGAATGTTCTAAAAGTAAAATTTTATTTAAAAAAGTTCGTATGGAAGATTTTGATCCTTATAAGTTAAAGTTATATCTTTATAAAGAAGGTTCTTCACGAGGAACTGATA
>Ga0180301_10003524_pt1 | contig 12214 bp, 15 predicted proteins | sample GuaBasSediGuay16_FD_121797 | JGI IMG/M metagenome (GOLD analysis project Ga0180301, IMG submission 121797) | Subseafloor sediment microbial communities from Guaymas Basin, Gulf of California, Mexico - Guay16, Core 4569-2, 12-15 cm | ecosystem: Environmental > Aquatic > Marine > Hydrothermal...
CCGCCTAAATAGCCTAAAATTAAACTCCTATCCAATGAATGTACTTTAACTTCATTTTTACTCAAATTTATCCTAAGAATTTTGCCAGCATAACCATAAAATTTACTCGACATTTAAGCCCCACCTCTTAATAAGCTCTTTGAAACGACTAATTGCATATTGATATGCATTATCGAATACCTTGAAATCTTCCTTTAGAAAAGTAATAATCTCTATTGGATAGAGTTTCAATGCATTTGTTGGACATTTAGAAATGCATACTGGATTACCATCACATAAATCACAGATTAAAGGCTTAGATTTAATTGGATGAATCTTTACTGCTCCATATGGACATGCATCAAAACATAATTTACAGCCAATACACTTATCCTCAATTAACCTTATTATGCCATGTTCATCTCTCACTAAAGCATTTTGAAAACAAGCCTCTATGCATGGGGCAGGATCGCATTGGTTACAAACCACCGGGTAGTCTAAGCCAATTCTATCATCCTTTACAATAGTTATCCTTGAAAGTGAAGAACTAAAAACTCCTTCATGAGAAAAGGAACACCAAAGCTCACAGTATCTACAACCAGAACATTTAGAGTAGTCCACAACAATTCTCATTCTAGATATAGGAATCACCTTGTAACCTTATTTACATGAAAGAGTAAAGTAAGTTTCGCCTAAACTTCTTCAATTAACCTTTGAAGTAATATTTCAGCTCTCTTAGGATTAAATATGCCACAAACACATTGCTTCGCTAGAATTGAAGCTGCTTGACTAAGACTAATCCTATTATTCTTTATGTCATCCAATAATTTCTCAACTAGTCTAGGACCTATTTGATGATGACCACACATAGTCGTTATTTCTAATATTTCCTTCCTAGGAAGCAACTCAGTTTTTCCATGCACACCCAGCGAACATTGAACTGTATGTGGCTTTAATCCCACCTTCTCTAATATTTGATTAACATAATCAAAGACACCTGTCACTACTACAGACATTCCTAAATCTTCTCTTTTAAGATCGCGTAGATAATTTAACAATTTATCCTTATCATCAAATACAATATGAATAATTGAAGTGTCCGTAATAATTTTCCAAGATTGAGTCTCTTGAAGCAGAAAACTTATTTCCAGTTTTAATATCACCATAATTAACTGGATTATACTTGAAAGATAATTCTAAGGCCCTTTTCAGCTTAACTGCTGAACCCTTATCAATAAAGCCCTTCGCAGACATAACTAACACGACATAGTCATTCCTCAAGTTTTCATAATCACCTAGTCTATGAAGAGAATGAGTCATCTCATCATCCTCCCATAACTGGTCTTCCTAAACCAATATTCGTTTTCCCATTAATTCTAGGCTCAAAACCAAACTTCCCCAACACCTCTTGAACTTCTTTTAAATCCTCAAAAACAGTGATACAACCCACACTAAAGACAGTGTCAACTTCACTTGATAACTGTCTCAATACTTTAAGCACATGGGGTAATTGTTCCTTTTTAACTTTAAATTCAACAACCACCGATCTCACCCTCTCATTTAAGATATCTTCACGTAGTTTTCCACTAGACTTATCAATCATGAGCAATGTAATAGGATTCATAGGTTCAAATTCAACATTAACCTTCGCAAGTTTCATGGTCAACTTGTTAACTTCACTCAGCTTCGTTCCTATTCCAGGTCTCCCAACATCAATGGAGAAACCAATTTCTCCAGGTTTAAATCTACCAGTTACATCATTAGTCTTCATCTCCTCCGTACCTCTACCAGGCACCCTCGTGTCCTTATGCTCTGAAACTACACCACTAAATAAGTGGCGTATTATTCTAGGCCATTCTAATGGATGTTTTTCAATAGCATTTGTAGGGCATATATTTGCCCTTATGCAAGCATAACACTCTACACAGACTTCTTCATCTACACTTGCCTTACCATTCACATTTAACGAAATTGCACTGTCAGGACAAAATGGAATACATTGACCACAACCAACACACTTTTCAAGATCTATTCTAACCATTACTCACATCATTGAAATATCAAGAAGAAGATAATTTAACCATTATTATAAGTGTAAAATTAATTTACATTCATTTCCACAATAAATCTACATTGAATCGTTATATAGGATGTGCATGATAGGGTATTCAGTATTGGAGGAAAATTAAATGGACATAGAAAGGAGAATTATAGAGAAAATTAATGGAAAAACAAATGAAATAATAGAGTTATCTCAAAGATTAATACAATTCAAAAGCATAAACCCTCCTGGAAATGAGGAAGAAATATCGAATTTTCTAGCCGAAAAACTCAGGGAATTAGGCTTCAATGTAAAGCAAGTCGACTATGCTAAAGGTAGACCAAACATCATTGCGGTTATGAAGGGAACTACAAGCGAGAAAAAACTATTATGCTACGCACATTTAGATGTTGTTCCACCAGGAGATCTATCCAAATGGATTGTAGATCCCTTTGAAGGAAAAATTATTGATGACAAAATTTATGGTAGAGGAAGCCAAGACCATAAATTTCCAATAGCCCCATTCATCTACGCTTGGAAGATACTAGACGAATTAAAAGTTAAGTTGAAAGGAGATTTAATTCTAACCTTCGTTGTAGATGAAGAAACTGGAGGCTTCTATGGATTTAAAAGATTAGTAGAAGATGGATACTTTGATGATACAGATGCAATGCTATATGGCGGAATAGGAACACTAAACAGCGACTCAATAATCATTGGATGCAATGGATCAAGAACATATAGAATAACAGTTAATGGCAAAGGTGCCCATACAGCCTTCCTCGAAGAAGGGGTAAATGCAATAGTGAACGCTGCCAAGTTAATCATCAAATTACAACACCTTGCTGACAAGGTAAATGTTAGAAAACATCCAATCACTGGTCGTGCAAGAATGTCTATAAATCTAATTGAAGGAGGAAGCAAAGAAAACGTTGTACCAGACCAATGCATAATAACAATTGACAGAAGAGTTACGCCATCCGAAGACTACAACGAGGTCACGAGTGAAATACTAGAGGCGCTTAAAGAAGCTGAACAGGAAATTTCAAACCTAAAGTTTAAGCTGGAAGTAATAGATGGAATGCCTCCTGCAACTTCTGACCCAGACTCAGAGATTGTTAAGGCTATAAAATATGCAGCTAAAAAAGTTGCTGGAAAGAATTTGAAGACTAAAGGAATACCTGCCTCAAGTGATTATTCATGGTATGTTAAGAGAACAAATAAACCAGTAGCCATGTACTCCATGGGAAATGCGCCTCCCCTTGCACACTCACCAAATGAACATGCCCTAATCTCAGACTTGATTGACACTACCAAAGTATATGCGCTAACGATGATAAAATTTCTAGGTTTAGAATAACTTTGCGAACAATCAATGTAGCATATGAGCTTTCAGCTTAAAACTAGTCTCCTAAATCATAGATGATAAACAGAAATCACTTATGCTTTATATTTCTCAACAATTTCCTTAAAATTAGCTCCAAATCCTTATCTTTTTCAAATTTTAATTGTCTTGAAATATGAAATCTTAATACTCCCTCCGGATTATGAGGATATTTAGTTTGATATATTCTTAGCAATCTATTGTATAGCTGAATTAAATTTCGATCAGATTTTATTTTTATAGTAACTTCATCTTCTTTCTTTAAAAATTCAGGTTTTTCAAAAAGTATATCCATGCTGTAAAATTCAGTATATCCACATTGTTTACAGACAATAGCAATATATCCATACATTTGTAAGTCAAAAATTCTAGTTAGTCCAACCCCAGTAAATGCATGTTCATTTATAATTTTCTCTCTAAAACCACATTTAGGGCAACTCCATTCACTAAATATTCTATCTATATCAACCATTGCACACACCATGAAATCTAAATGTAAACTAAATTAAATTTATTATGTTTAATGATATTATGAAAATTATTTTTAATTATCAAGCTAAACTTAATCAACATTATCAAAGCATACATATCAGTGATAAGAGGATTTAGTCAAATATTTCACTTAACAACACTTCTTATAATTCTCCAAGTTACATAGCTTATATTTTATATTAAGTCTCATCCATGCCACTTCATGATAAAATCCAATATTTTAATTCCATTCTTTTCAGCTATAAAACTTCATAATCCCTCCCTTCTTAACTAATTATGCCTACTTTTCAAATTTCTAAGAATATTAAGCAAGCCTCAATGCTTTTCTAAATATATCTTCCAGCATCACTATGCTTAATCTCCCTGTATTGACGTTATGAGGACTTGGATGATATGAAGCTAGAATAGTGTACTGAAGCTTATTATCTTGATATACCTTTGCCATTGCTCCATGTCTAAACTTTTCAGCATGTATATTGTAGCCTAATTCTCTATAGGTTCTAAGTAAGTTAGTATATGCAATGAAGCCGAGAGCCACTGCAACTCTCACATTTCTCAAAAGCTTAATCTCTCTGGATAAAAATTCCCTACAATTATCTATCTCCTCTCTTAAGGGCTTATTAGCTGGCGGTGGACAGCGTAAAACAGCAGTTATATACAAGTTTCTAAGCTTTAAGCCATCATTCTTGGAAATTGAGTATGGATGATTTGCTAATCCAACATTATATAGAGCCTTCATCAAGTTGTTTCCACTTCTATCGCCAGTAAATACTCTACCAGTTCTGTTCCCTCCATGCGCCGCTGGAGCTAAACCCACAATTAATATACTTGCATCCTTGTCACCAAAGCCGGGAAGAGGCTTAGCCCAATAACTCCAATTCTTAAATCTTCTCGGAGGATTTAATGAAGCGGCAACTCTCCATTTGACTAATCTTTCACACTTTTTACAATTAATAATATCTCTTTGAAGTTTAATCCATAAATCCTCATACTCCATGCTGCAACCTCAAAATAGATTAAATTGACAACTCATTTAAACCATAATTATTTATGACAGTTATATCGATATAAAGCCAATTAACAAATAGTGAAAATACTTTTAATATAACTCAACTAAAATCAACTACGCCTGAGATATGATAAGACAGCTGCAAAGAAACCTGCGAGAATATATAGTATAGCTTGAGGTATCATCAACAAACTATGAATAGCAATACATGATAGACATGGTACTTTACCGTTGAGAATATCAGATAAAAGGAAGCCTAGAAAACTGCCAAGAAATATCCCTATAACAGACCCTAAGCTCAATGCTTTAAGCAACCCTTTATATTCGTTTTTGAGACTTAATGGTTTACATAGGAAATATACTAGTAGAAGAAGTGCAATTAACAAAAGCCAACTAGATATGGATAAAGCTAATTGTAGTTGCACATGTCTAATTGCAATTTCCTCTGGGGAAAAACCGTTTTGAAGAAGCATGCGTAGAAACGGCTCCAACCCAGAAATTAAACCCTTAGCAAAACTAGTTAGAAATATTACTAAAAATAATATTTTGAATACCATGAGACTATATCCTCCTCCAATTTCATCCACATAACGATTTATTTCTACATTATATTAAATTAACACCATCCGCTATAGCTCCTATTAAAAATATTAAGAAGGAGGCAAATAAATCACTAAAGTAAGCATAAGCTTTCAGATTCCAAACAGCTATACTAATCATGAAAAATTGGATGAGAATACCTTCTTTCCCTCCAACTATCACATTGGTCACCCTCAAGTCGATTCAGAAGATATAGCAAATAGATAACCTAGATATTTCCATGAAAATTACCTGGTTTTTAAATAAATATCATATATTTTAAATGTTTCCATTGACCACTGAGTTGAAATAACACTTAATAGGTAATAGAGAAATGTTAGAGTGAAATGGAGGCATTTATGTTTTGAATCTTGAAGAATTATTATTGATTCTTTCTCAGGGAAACATTTTACTGCTAGCTCTTTTGGGTGGATTGTTTACAACGCTTCTTAACGCGTTGGGTGCCATTCCTGTCTTATTCTTTAAGGAAATGCCGCAGAGGGTTAGTGATGTGGGATTAGGTTTTGCGGCGGGAGTTATGCTTGCTGCAAGTTTTACTAGTTTAATTGTTCCGGGGATAGAGTTGGGTGGAATAATTCCAGTGATTATTGGGATTATATTAGGAGCCATCATGGTTAATCTTGCAGATGCTATAATTCCTCACATGCATGTTATTATTGGTAAGGAGGGATTAGCATCTAATAGATTGAAGGGAATTTGGCTTTTCGTTTTGGCAGTAACGTTACATAACATGCCTGAGGGACTAGCTGTTGGAGTTGGATTTGGATCTGGAAATATAAGGGAAGCTATAGTGTTAATGTTGGCTATAGGATTACAAAACATTCCTGAAGGACTTTCAATAGGTTTCTCTATACTGGCTATGAATAGTAAAAGTAGAATGTACGCTTATTTAATTGCTATTTTATCTGGATTTGTAGAGGCGCCATTAAGCTTAGTGGGTGCAGGAACTATTTTCATAATGAAACAAGTTCTCCCTTATGCTATGGGTTTTGCTGCTGGAGCTATGATATTCGTCATAAGCGATGAAATAATACCAGAAACCAATAGGATTGGACATGAAAAATGGTCTACTTATGGTTTAATAGCCGGTTTCATAATCATGCTCTATATGGATGTAATTTTAGGTTAAAGTAAATTAACTTTAAATGCATTACGCTTCGAGAATTTCTATGTAAATTTTTCTAGTTCTTGGGCCATCAAATTCGCATAGAAATATCCCTTGCCAAGTACCCAAAGCGAGTTGTCCATTTTCTATTAATACAAAGGTACTGTGACCTACAAGTGTTGATTTAATATGTGCTGGAGAATTACCCTCTAAGTGCTTATACCGCCAATCTTGTGGAACAAGTCTGTTAAGAGTATCTATGATATCTTCAACTACACTTGAATCAGCATTCTCGTTTATAGTTACACCTGCTGTAGTATGAGGAATATAAATATAGCAAATACCATTCTTAACACCACTTTCTCTAACTATTCTTTTAATTTGACTTGTAATATCAATAAACTCGATTTTCCGTCTACTTCTAACCTCAAGAACCTTCATATAGTAAACTTCGTCTCTCTCATTAAAAACTATTGCCAACTAAGCTATCACCAGTTTTATATGGAGCCTAAACTTGAGTTATATTTGATGTGATATGAGGATTGCTGTAGCTAGCTTCTCTCATGAGACATGCACCTTTGTACCTAAAAAAACAACGTATGAAATGTTCAAAGACTATATTTTAAGAGGAGATGAAATATTTGAGGCAGTTAGGGGCATTCCAACATATATTAATGGCTTTATGAAAGTTGCAGAGGAGGAAGAAGCTGAACTCATCGGTATTTTAGCTGCAGGAAGAACAAAGGCTGTAGGTTTTACAGGATGGATTACTAGAGATGCCTTTGAAAAAATTATGGATGAAATGCTACAGAGATTTAAGGAAGCTGGAGATCTTGATGGTGTTTTACTTGCTCTTCATGGAGCCATGGCGGTTGAGGGTATTCCTAAACCAGAAGCAGAAATCGTTCGAAGAGTTAGAAAAGTTGTGGGCAATATACCTATTATGGTCACCTTAGATTTACATGCAAATGAAGATCATGAATTAGCTGAAGCTGCAGATGCAGTCTTCATACTAAAAACATACCCCCACGTAGACTCTGAAGAGATTGGAATTATTGCAGCTAAATGCATGGTTAAAACTATTAGAGGAGAATTTAAACCGACTATGGCCTTTAGAAAGCCAGGTGTAGTTTCCGCAAGTATATTTCAGGGTACAAATTATCCACCAATGAAGATAGTCTATGATAGATGCCGTGAATGGGAGAGAAAGGGTGTATATTGTGCATCAGTAGCTGCAGGCTATGCATACGCTGATGTACCGGATATTGGAGCATCAGTGTTTGTAGTTACAAATAATGACAAGGAGTTAGCTGAAAGAGCTGCACAAGACATCTCAGACCTAATATGGAGTTTAAGAGAACAATTTGCCAGAAAGCTTCCAAAACCAAAAGAAGGAGTAGCAGAAGTCCTAAGACTTGTAAAAGAAGGTAAGAAACCTGTTTTAATAGCTGAACATAGCGATAGATTAGGTGATGGAACGCATGTTCTAAGAGAACTAATACTTCAAGGAGCCAAAAACTTCGTTGTAGGAGGAATAGCCGATCCAAAAGCCCTAGAATGTTTAAAGAAAACAGCAAAGGTTGGCGATATAGTTACAGTTAAAATTGGAGGATGGGCGCATCCAATTTCAGGTGAACCAATCGAAATTACAGGAAAACTAGAGTATCTAGGTGAAGTAGAGTATACACTTGTCGGCCCAATGGGTAAAGGAAGAAAAATCCATGAAGACCTAATAGCAGTTATAAACATGGGAGAGGGAAGACATATCATAATATCTCAAAGACTAAGGGCACCCTTAGATGATCAAGGCTTCGTAGCATTAGGTATAGATCCTAGAAAGAAAGATATCATAGTATTGAAGGATAGAGTTCATCATAGAGCTTTCTGGGACCAGATAGTTCAAGTAGACTATCCAATAGATGCTCCGGGATTAGGTCCAGCAGATCTAACAACACTAGAATATAAAAACGTTCCAGACCACTTCTATCCAATAGGCAGAAAATGGAGAGAAGTAAAGAAGTCTAAATAAATTGAAAGTAACATGAAGTCAAAGCAATGCTAGAGAGTAAGCTTCAATGGTAAGAGTGTTAGGAACTTAGCAGTTAAAACAAGACTTCCCACATCAATTTTTTCATCAATTCCATGGGCGAGGTTCATTAATTCATTATAATTTACTTCAGGATTAATTGGACTGAAACCATAAACTATAGCACCCAAACTCCTTAAATAGCGGCTATCAGATGAACCGGGCATAAGAAATGGTGCAACCTGCAACTTATAATTTGGAATAATTTCACTTAAGACTAGCTTGAAGTTTTTAAGAAGAGTTTTATTTACTGGAGATGAAGAGGCAGGAGAACTTCTTTCAACGTCAATTTCAATATTAGGAATATCTTTCAATGCCTGCTTAACTATTGAGAGAGCATAATTTCCATCCTGTCCTGGAAGAAGTCGGCAATTTACAATTGCTTCACATTCACTTGGAATCACATTCTCTTTGACACCACCCTTAACAATAGTAACTGCTATAGTCATCCTAGTTAAAGACCTTAAAAGTCTCCCAAAATTGGGCTCAAATCTGTCAATCAATGAGAAAGCAAGACCTTCTAGTGGAGAGAGGAGTAATTTCAAGAATAATTTACCCTTAACACCCATGAGAGTGGGGAATAATGTTTCAAACATTTCCTTAACTGCATCAACATAAACAGTTGGGGATTGAAAATCATAAAGCCGCTTAACAGCTAGAGACATATTATATAGCGCATTATCCTTAATGAAGGGCACTGATGAATGACCGCCCTTTCCATGAAATTTCAATTTAATTCTACATGAACCCTTCTCTGCAACATCAACCAAGTAAATAAGCGTATTATCTCTCCCTTTAATAGGTATTCCACCACCCTCATTTATCACAAAATCAGCTTTAACTTTTTCAGGATATTTTTCTACAATCCATCCAATACCATTTCTACCACCAGTTTCTTCATCAGCAGTAGCTGCGAAAATTAGGGTATACTTAGGCTTAATATTTAACCTCTTCAGCAATATTAATGAAAATGCCTCAGCAGCAACAAGACTTTTACAGTCTAAAGCACCCCTACCATAAATCCACCCACCATCCATATCAGCTGCAAACGGATCATGACTCCAAAGATCAATATTCCCCGGAGGAACCACATCTAAATGCGATAAATATAAAACACGCTTAGAATCAACCTCCCCCTCAAGTCTAGCTATGACATTTCCTCTATTCTCACCAGACTCTATAACTTCACATTCAATTCCCTCCTTAGAAAAAACATCATATAGATAGTTGGCCAATGGAAGTTCATTTCCAGGAGGATTAGTAGTATTAAATCTAATAATTGAACGGAACAACTCAACTAGTTCATTGGAAGCTTCATCAATATTTTTTAGAAGGGATTGAAAGCTCATAGTCCATCCCACAATGTAATGATATAGACATATATTCCAAGTTACAAATAAATCTTTGAAATGACATTAAATAAAACTGTTCCGAAAGAATTCTATTTAAATGATCCTAAAACAGTTGCAATAAAACTACTTGGAAAAATCATTTTAAGAAAATATGGAGAAAAAATTCTCTCCGGGTATATAGTTGAAACTGAAGCATATTATGGAAGAGAGGATCCAGCATCAAGAGCTAGAAGAGGAGGGCAACTAGCAAGGATGATGTATGGCGATGTGGGGGTAGCATTAATTTATGGAGTACATGCGAAATGGCTATTCAACATAGTTGCACATAAACCAGGAGATGCAGGAGCAGTCTTAATTAGAGCCATACATCCAATAAAGGGGATAGAGTTAATGAAAAAACTTCGAGAAACCAACAGAATAGAAATATTGACTAGTGGGCCTGGGAGATGGACTCAAGCCTTCGCCATAGATAAGAGCTTTCATGGAGAACCAGTTTACTTATCGGAAGGAAAAATAAAGATAATTGAGGGGAAAAGCCTAGACATAAATGAAATTATAAGTAGTCATAGAATTGGAGTTACAGAAGATTTAAATGAACACCTGAGATTTTACATTAAGAATGATCCATTCGTATCAAGGAAATAAAATGCATTCTACCAAAATTACATTGTTACATTATATGACATAAAATGGAAATAAAGAAAGATCGATAAAAATCTAAAAGAATAAAATCACTTAACACTTAACTCTGCGCATAACATCACTAAAGAAAAATTCAAATTCATTAACTACTTGACTAATAGCAGTCTTATTCCATTTACCTGCAAAGTGAATTCTCTTATAGAAAGAATAAAATTCTTCATCACTAGATTTAAGAGAGCTAAGAGCATCAATATGATTCATCGAATCATATAGGTTTGCCTTCATTCTTTTACCCCTATTATTGAGTATTTGAAAGCATAGCCAGTAGGAGGCATATCTAGCAGATAGCAATGCAGCTTCAAAATTCCTTTTCCTTAAAAGATTCACAGTATTCATATATTCAGTATATGGACCCCTAAGTTTACTTTTACATTCCTTGTTAATCCAATGTCCAAGCTCTCTAATTAGTTCATGAAGCAAACTTTCATTCAAATCATCTAAATCATTTATCAAAGTGAAAAGTCTAGAGAAACCTACCTCATCTCTTATTGCTAAAAACTCCTGATAGAAGTCTTTAGGTCTAATGCTAGGTATGCGATTAAAAATCATTAAATAAGCAGAACATAAACAGTAGGATGCATCTCTAATGGAAATTAATGAGAAGAAGGAATTTTTACTGAGAAAATTCCTTGTAACATTAAGATTTTTTATTGAATAATTTACAGCACCATTAATTTCTTTAATTGTCCAGTTCCAATTTTGAGCCTTCCATTTCCAATCATGTAAAAGATTCTGTCTATCAAATAGAATTATAGAATTCTTAAGTAAGTTTATCCATAATCCAGCCCACATCCAAGTATCTTCCCTATTCCTTAACCGTTCACTTTCAAAATAATCTCTAAAAACATCCATAGGATAATTCCAAATTTCAACCTTAAAACCTTCAATAAACTTTACATCTTTTCTAAACGAACCATCATGAATTACAATTAAGTCTATATCACTTTTTTCATGAACTTTACCTAAAGCAACCGAACCTGACAAAAGTATACCAATTACACTAGGATTTGATGAAAATTCTTTTGATAACTTAACTGCTATCTTTCTCATTAAATTAACTTTTTCCATTAAGACTTCGCCTCATAACTAAGCATTACATGAAAAGTTTAGTATAATACACTATGAAATAAATTAAGTTGAGGTAAATAAGTATTTATAATCTTCTCTTGGTGGCATGAAAACATCTAACGCTTTAAACGGCTTTTCTAGAACTTTAACTCCATGAACGATGTTGGAGGGAATATAATAGAAAGAACCTCTCCCAACTATCTTAGTTTTATCGTCAATCGTAAATTTGACCTTCCCACTTAGAACCAATCCAAACTGCAGACTACTATGACTATGCATTGGAACCTCATTTTCAACTTCAAAGAGAATAACCATAATCTTATCATCACAGTATACTGGCCTTGCAGAAATTCCGCTAATCACTTTAATTATAGGAGAATTATCTAAACTAGCGAA
>Ga0180301_10003526_pt1 | contig 12212 bp, 6 predicted proteins | sample GuaBasSediGuay16_FD_121797 | JGI IMG/M metagenome (GOLD analysis project Ga0180301, IMG submission 121797) | Subseafloor sediment microbial communities from Guaymas Basin, Gulf of California, Mexico - Guay16, Core 4569-2, 12-15 cm | ecosystem: Environmental > Aquatic > Marine > Hydrothermal...
GCTCTGTGCCATCGTTCTTAAAAATGTGCAGATTATTCCCGGCGTGAACGACGATTTCCACAAGATTATCCCCGTCGAAATCCCAGAGAACGGGTCCCGCCGGACCGGGTGAATCCCCGACACTATACGGGTCGAAAGGGGAATCGAAAGAGAGAAAAACCGGGTTGCCAACATAGAGGTCGCCGTCCTCGGTGATAACGACTATCTGCTTCGGGCCTCCGCTCACGGGGCCGTAAGCAATGTGTGTCCGCACATTGCCCGAAAGCGGCGGAGAGTAAATCACGTCCATACTGTCCTTGTGGAGAACCCGAATAAAACTGTCCGGGCCGGCGATAAAAATCTCCAGCGTGCCGTCGTAGTCGATATGCTCGGTTACGAACGAGCCGAAATAGTAGTCGTCGTAAGCCGATGTCGCTATCGGCCAGCCGGGAAGGTCGTCGAGAGCGAACGCCGCGCAAACGAGCAGAAGCAGGATTATCGTATATTTCATTTCATCTCCTCCGTTATTTTCTTGGATAAGATAAGGATATCGATGTGCGCGCGCAACGGATAAGTTGAGGCGATAGAAATAGGAGGGTCGAGGGGGGTATTGCGGATTACGGAATTATAGAAACGAATCCGCGTAGCGTTCTCGTTTTCGATTCGCAAGGGTTTGACGGTAACCGAAGGAAACCCCACGGGCGGTAAATCTGTTTGGGAATTCGCGCCGATTCGCTCTTTGCTATTTGCTCATAAGTATATAGGTTCGTGGCATCTCAATATAATCGGTGCCCGAACGAATATAATAACCTTTTATTTTGTCCTTGATACGCCGAACACATATCGGTATATTGAGTTTTGCTAACCGGATAACAAACGAAAAGAAAAAATAGGAGTTAGTATGCGGGATAGGATTTCCGAAGCACTCAAATCCGCCGAGGGTTACACCGAAATCCGGGTGCAACAGAAACAGTCCACATCGCTGGCGTTCCGGCGCGGCGAAACGGATAAAATCGCGGCTTCGACCGATGTCGGCGGCTGTGTCCGGGCGCTCGTTCCCGGTGGTGGATGGGGGTTCGCTACATTTAACACTCTCGACAATCTTGCGGATAGGGTCGAAGAGGCTGTCGCGAGCAGCAAGGCTATCGAGCCGGAAGAGCCTATCGAGCTTGTCGAGGCCGAACCGGTCGATATGGTTATCCGCGCTGTTATCGAGGACGACCCGCGCGAACGAACGATTGCCGAGAAGATGGAGCTTATCGAGAAATACGACGGTTTGCTCCGCAGCAGGGACGACAGAATAATCGATACCAGCGTGTCCTACGGCGATAGTTTCTCGACGGTCTGGTTCGCCAATACGGACGGGTCGTTTTTCGAGCGGGAGAGGCTGGATGTCGTTTTGCGCGCGGTCGCGATGGGCAAGGACGGTGATAACGTTCAGACCTCGCACGATTCGTGGTCGAGCCGTAAGGGTTTCGCTATGGTGAAAGACCGCGAGGACGATATCCGTAATGTTGCGGAAATTGCCGTCGGTCTTCTCGATTCGGAGCAGGTCAAAGCCGGGAAATACACGGTAGTTCTCGACCCTATGCTCGCGGGAGTGTTTATCCACGAGGCTTTCGGGCACCTTTCCGAATCAGACCACATCGTAGATAATCCGCAGGCGCGCGAGATGATGACGCTTGGCCGGCGGTTTGGCCCCGACGAGTTGAACGTTATCGACGACGGCACGGTAATTCCGCACCTTCGCGGAACGGTCGAAATCGACGACGAGGGTGTGCCGTGCCGGAAGAATTATCTTATAAAAGAGGGAGTTCTTGTAGGCAGGCTGCATAACCGCGAGACGGCAGCGAAAATGAAAGAGGGTTTGACCGGTAACGCGCGCGCCGAAGACTACTCGTATCCCCCGATAATCCGGATGACTAACACGGCGATAGAGAACGGCACCGTTTCGTTCGATGATATGATTGCCGATATCAAAGAGGGTGTCTATTGCATCGACGCTTTTGGCGGCCAGACGATGATGGAGAATTTCTCGTTCTCCGCGGGGCACGCCTTTATGATACGGGACGGTAAAATCGCCGAGATGGTTCGTGACGTTGTCCTTCAGGGAAATCTGTTCCAGACGTTGATGAATATAGAGGCTATCGGGAGCGATTTCAGATGGAGCTATTCCGGTGGACAGTGCGGTAAAGGGGGTCAGGGCGCGGCCGTATCGTTCGGGAGTCCGCACATAAGGATTAAAGACGTAATCATCGGCGGGAAATAGGAGGAATTATGGAGAATATACTCGATAAGGTCAAAAATCGCGTGGATGCCGCGGAGGTCTCTTATGTCGAGTCTCACAAGACCGAGATAGAGTTCAAGGGTTGGAAGCTGAAGGAATCGAGCGTCGCCCAGACGGAGGGTTATTCGCTTCGCGTAATCAAGAACGGACGGATAGGTTTCTCGGCGACGACAGACCCGAACGGTATCGACGATATGGTCGAGAATGCTGTCGCCACCGCCGAATTCGGCGAGCAGGTCGATATTACTTTTCCCGGAAAGCGTGAATTCGTGGTGCCGGATATCTATGACGAGAAGCTCGAAAAGTTAACGATTCCGGAGATAATCGAGTTCGGTCGGAAGTTTATAGGCAAATGCGAGAGTTTCCGCGGTATAGCCGACCTGGATTTTAGTTCGGAAAGGATACTAACCGAAAGAAAGATAATCAATACGAGTGGTTTCGAGGGAGGATATCGAAAATCGTATCTAACCTGGGGCGGTTCGTTAAACAGAGTCAAGGAAAACGATGTGTTTCTTATTTGGGACGGTTCCGCGGCGACATACCTTCCGGATATGGACGAAGAGATAACGAAGATGACCGGCCCTTTCGCCGAAAAAATCGAGCTGGCGGAGAATGTTATCGATATTTCCACCGGCAAGATGCCGGTAGTTTTTCACCCGCGAGGTGTTATGATTGTGCTTTTGCCCCTCAACGCGGCAATCAACGGCAGAACGGTGTATACGGGCACCACGCCGCTGGTCGATAAAGAGGGCAAGAAGCTATTCGACGAGAATTTTACTGTCGTCGACGACGGCACACTCGACCGTAGGATTGGTAGTTCCCCGTTCGATACGGAGGGTATCCCGAAAAGACGCATACCGATAGTCGAGAACGGCGTTTTCAAGAATTTCCTGTTCGACCTCGTAACCGCCGCGAAAGCAAATCGAGAGAGCAACGGCGCCGCGACGCGGAGTATTTTCGGTTCGCCGTTTCCCTCCTCATCGAATATCGCAATTAGAGCCGGGAACACCCCGAAGGACGATATAATCGGCTCGGTCGAGAACGGCATATTAGTCGAAAGCGTGCTCGGCCTCGGACAGGGGAATATAATCTCCGGAACGTTTTCGAATCCGTTCGGGACGGTTTTCAAGATAGAGAACGGCAGACTCGTCGGACGGGTAAAAGACGGAACAATCGCCGGGAATATCTATGAGGACCTCAAAGAAATAACGGCTATTAGCGATAAACAGGAGTTAGTCTGGGGCAGTTACCTTGCGCCGTATATGCGAGTGGACACGTTGACGGTTACGGGGAAATGAGGAACGCGAATTGGCGGGAAACCTATAATTGATTAGCGCATTTTCTATTTAAGATAGACTATTCGAATAGTCGAATCCATACCCTTCGCACGTATCAAATAAACTCCCGAACCAAGCGATTTATCCGGTTGCCATATCAGGGGCGTCGGGCCCCGCGCTAAATCCGGGAATTCGGTCGGCGGTTCTTCAGAGAATCGCGAACCGGATTTAGCGCGAGGCAACGGCAGGTCGGCTACGAGTCGTCCGGTTAAATCGAAAATCTCTATTCCGACCTGCCGTGGCGACCGTTCGGTCGCACCGACGCCCCGGTATGCACCGGAGTCGATTGTGCTCAACTCCTGTGGCGATTCGCTTTCGAAATCGAAGACAATCTTAACCGAGGAATTAAACGGATTCGGATAGGCCGAGATTTTGGGTTCGACGGGCAGAAAAGTTTCCTCGACATTAACACCAGTGCGATAGCGGATATAGGCCCTGTCTATCATCCAGAAAGGGTCAGTCCGGTCGGAGGAGCGCATATCTACGGCATCCCACCAGGGAAGAGCCGTTACATCCCGCCAGGTGCTATCTTCCATAGTAATTAATATATCGAAAATACCCGTAGGAGGGAAGGAATCCAGGTCCCACCAGAGCCAACACGAATCGCCAAGCGGGTTTGTATTCGAGTAGATATATTTCCAGACCACACAATCACTGGTGTCGGAACGGAAATCGTCCTGAAGGAAATCGACTCCCGGATAGTCAGGGTCGTCCACCGGAAAACAACCGTATCTGCCGGACGGCGGAGGGATAAAAGGAATATCCATCGTGTCGATAAGATACGAACTGCCCTCTTCGGTTCCTATATGGAGCGGCTGCGTCCAGCCGGGGTCTTCTGTGGAATGGATAGTGATTGGTATCTCCCAGCCGGCGATTGCCGCAGATACACATATAATAGAGAATAAAAGGCTATGAATGAATTTCATTTACACTCCGGTCATTTAAGATATATCAGTTTAATTTCCATAGGTTCTGCTTCGGTGGTGCATCGAAGTAAATAAATACCGCTGCCAATATCTTTCCCCGGATTCCATATTGTCGAGCGATTCGGTAAGGGCGATTCACGAATTGCCCTTACGAGCTGCCCGTTAATGTCGTAAATCTCGACCGGGCCGGGAGCCGTTATCCGGCAGGCCGAATTGAACGGATTAGGTTGTGCGCTCAATTCGACATTTTTAGGAAGATTAGATTCCCCGACATAATAGACAGTGTCCAGCATTACCGTAACCTCGATTGTGCAGGCCGGGGCATCATAGCCGACAAAAATGGTCGTTTCTTCCGGTTCGATAATACAACTATCGGCGGAAAGAAGAAAATAATAGCTGTCCTCGGCGCAGGTCGTAAATGTAAAGATGCCGTATTCGTCTGTCCAGCCGGAGCGGCTCGGTATTTCGCCCGCAGGTCCGTAGTTGATATATACGGACTCGACCGGGTTTCCGAGCGTGTCATGCGCGATAATAACAGCCTTAAGAACCGATTTTGTTAAAGGTGAGTCCGGCTCGCAGGTTACGATAATCCAGTCGGATGTTGCGATATAATCCCTGTAGATAAACCATTCGTCGATAGGGCGATATGCGGGGAGCAGGTTCGCGGTAAAATCTGCTGCAGCGACCCTGTCGAAACAGTCTATTACGATAGGTGCTTCGGGTCTTGCCCAGCCATTATCGACGAGGCCTTCGATTTCTGAAGGAGGGAAATACGCCGAAATATACGACCAATCGGGCGGGCAACCAGCCTCGATAACATCGACCACCCCGGCGAAATCGGTAATCCAACGCCGCGTAGCGATTAGCAGTATATCCGCCGTGTCGTCAAAAGCCGAATAGAGCGGCGCTAAATCCCGACTCTCATTGGTAATAGAGAGCATATATGTATATATGTCGCCGTCGCGGGTAATTACCGTGTCGAGGCGAATACCAGGGTCGACCAGCGGGTCGGTTACATACTGATGTGCCTTGCGTCGGACGCGAGCTATTTCGCCGTCGGGGCCGATAATCGGCGCGGACTCGAAACAGCGGTAGTTCGTGTCGACCTCCCAGAGCGTGCCTGGGATTATCGTTATCTCGTAGCGCTCCGCGAGTGTTTTCGCGGCGACCAGAGCGTTATAGACTTCCCGGCTGCGTGTAAAGGTGTCCGCCGGGGCTAAAGTTATTATTCCCGAAGTATCCGAGAATATTATCCGCGCCTTGTTCGAGTCGCCGCCGAGAGCCTCGGCGGGCCCGAGTATCAAATCGATTGTTGTATCGGCGGAGATTAAAGCGTCGAGAGCTGTAACGAAGTCGCCCACACCATACGGCTCTGTCAGCGTCAGCGCGGCGATTTTGATGTCGGTAAAAGCGGAGAACGATAAAATAGTCACCAGAACGATTATTGCGATAAGTTTTTTCATAGTATCTCCTCTATTCGGATAGCGCGACGACTGTTTTTTCGCCGCCCGATATTATCGTATATTTCCCCGGCCGATATCTTCGGTTCTCGATGCCCTCCCAAACGGTAAATTCCGGCTTCGGTTCGAGGGTTTCTACCATATCGCCGTTTTCGGCGTATATCTCGATTACACTTTTTGCCGCGAAAATAAAAACCGGACCGGTGCTTATCTTCGGAAGCGCTGTTAACCTATCGAACGCGGGCTCCCTCGCCGGTCTCGCGCGGACGACCGGCAATGTATCGCTGACATCGGGGATGTTGCAGTCGATAACAACGTAAGTAGGGTGTTCCTCGACCCACGCCAGCGGCTCATAAGCGAGCGGGTCGCGGTCGTTGCCGTAATTGTCGATTCCCATCGCCGTCCACTCGGTGCCGTAGATATCGGCGGAAATAAGAACGGCGTCGCCTGTTACCCAGCCGTCACTCGGAATTGACCATACGCCGGAAAGGGTTATTTTCGAGGGGTTCCATATCCAGCGCTGGGTTCGATAAGTCATATCGGGGTCGCCCGCCGCCGACCAGGTGCCATGAGGTAAAAGCCAGAGCGGCGCCGGCGGTTCGACGGGGTCGAGAAGCGGAGCCAGCGCGCTGTTTTCGTAGCAAATCGTCGTCATCACCGCGATTCGCCCGCCAGATTTTGTGTCGATACTGTCGCAATGAATAGTAGTATCGCGCGTCGGAACGTGGGAACTATAAAGGCATTTGCGCCGGATGCGGTATATCTTGCCGTCTGGAAGATATATCGGTATCGAGTTGTAGTTAACACCGTCGATAACCTCGCCGCAGCTCGACGCCCAGATATAGCACGTTTCCGACATTGCGATATATCGCATCGAGTCGAGATAAGTCGCTGCAAGTATGTCGTTGGCGTTGGTCGAGTCGTAAGGATGCGGGCAGAAACCGAGAGAATCGTCCCAGGTAAAATATACCGCCGGATGGTCCCAACTTGTTCCGTCTCTTCCTCCGAAAGCGAATTCGGGCAGGAGTATAATGTCGATTCCGTCGGCGTGCGCCGCCAACTCGAGCGTCCGGTGATACGAATCCCGCGAAACGGTATTTCTGTTGTAAGACATATATCCGCGAATTACGCCCACTCGGACAGGAACCGCAATACAACACGACGATAAAACGACGAGAGTAAGGAAACGTTTCATAATAAACCTCGCTTAAATTCGGTCTTTTTGTAAATGTAATAAAAAAATTGAGTTAATCAATACATATTTCGGAGAGGAGTTTCCCGAAAAGATTATGAAGTGAAGAAATTTCCGTCGGGAAATAAATGCGTTCTTTTCGCCGATACGCAAGGGCCTGGATAAAAACGTTCAGGATAACCGAGGGGCTTCGCACGGAGCATAACAGTGGGCAAACCGCGATTTAATCCGGAATTCTGGTCGATTTCTGATGTTCTATAACATAATAACTTTAGACAAATTCTCGAAAACACACAGTCGCACTTGACGTATCGATTCGAATTCAATATATTTCCAAATCTAAAAAAAATTATCGAGAGGAAACGAAATGACCAGAGCTTCTGCAGGATTATTACTCCTTTCGGCGACCGCTATTCTGTCGTTTGCGCCGACGGGGAAAAACGGCTTCTGCTGGAATACGCCCGACTATATTAGCACGCCGCCGAATTCCCAATCTCGTTCGGCACTTTCCGAGTTGATAGCCGAAACCGGCGTCCCTTGGCAGGGAACCTGGAATGCCCAAACCGGATTACCGCACAGATTGATGAGTGGCGGTTTTGGTTTCACCGTCGCGGATTCGGCGGATGCTGTCGCGAAATGCCGTGACTTTGTTGCGGGAAATCGAGCCATATTCGGCTATATAAATCCGGAAGAATTAGAGCCGCTCGCGGTTCGTAAGAAGCTGGATATCTGGTATATCACATTTCTTCAGACGGTAGCCGGGATTACTGTCGAAGGTGCGCGCGCCGATTTCCGGATAAAATCCGGCAAACTCGCTATGATAGGCGCGGACCTCGTGCCCGGTCTAACAGAAGACTCGCCGTCGATAAACGCCTCTATCGCCGCTGAGTTGGCGAAATCCAAATTCGACTTCGATAACTGGACCTCCGAATTGTATTTTTTCGCGCCCGCAAACGGACGACTCGCGTGGAAAATAACCGGCGAGAACCGGTATCCGCGTCACCGCTGGATTTGCTATATCGACGCGCATTCCGGCGAGTTGCTCGCAGCCTACGACGATATCCGAACCGAAGTCTCCGGGATGGTCTACGGGAAAATACACCCGATGTTCGGCGCGGATATACCTGAAGACCGCGCGTTGGAATATCTTATCGTTGGACTCGAAGGTTATGCTATAGATACTACCGACATTTCAGGTTACTACTCGGCGGATATATCTCCGGGGGACGGCTGGCATATAAGCGCGGAACTCGAAGGGCCTTTTGTCCATTCTATACCTATCGGTGCTGCGCCCGTCGAACTGTATGTTCTTGCCGATACAGCTATATTGGACATTCATTTCGAACCTCCGGACGCCGCACTCGATGAAACGGACGCCTTTTATCATGTAAATGTAGTCCACGACTGGGTAAAAAGTATCGACCCCGATTTTACCGGTATGGATTATTCTGTTCCGTGTTATGTCCGCGAGGTCGAGCCGCCCTGTCCGAATAATGCGTTCTGGGATGGGACGGCTATACACATGGGCGCGGGAGCGGCCGGTTACGACAACTGGGGTTACTACGCCGACGTCTATTATCACGAATACGGCCACGGTATAACGCATCATCAATATCCAGCCGGAACGTTGCCATACACCGGGGAATCGGGCGCAATCGACGAGGCCTGTTCCGATTATACAGCCTGCACAATCACCGACGAACCGGATATCGGCGAGGGCGGCCTTTCGCCTTATGGTATGCTCCGTTCGATGGAAAACGACCTTATGTATCCCGACGATATCGAGAACGAGGTTCACGCCGACGGTCGAATAATCGGCGGTTGTTTCTGGGATATGCGCGACACGCTCGGAGCATGCCTGAGCGATACCCTGGTTCATTTCGCAAAATATGGTCTGCCGACCGATTTCGAGGCGTTCCTCGACGAGGTCTTGCTTGTCGATGACGACGACGGCGATATCCTCAACGGGACGCCTCATTTTCTGGAAATCTACGCCGCTTTTCAGAATCACGGCGTCGGCAGGTTCCGCGTGGATATATACCACGAACCGCTCGCGGACACGGAGGACAGCCTCGGGCCGTATCCCGTGAAGTGCATCGTTGCGAGCACGCTACCGCCGGATGAATCGAGCGTTACGTTGAGTTATTCGACCGATTACGGTTCGGTCTGGGACGATATATCGATGTCGCCTACGGGCATCGAACGCGAATACTCGGCAGATATTCCCGGTAGCGGATTCGATATCGATATATGGTATTTTATCGGCGCATGCGATACTCTCGGTATCTGCGGGACGCTACCCGATTCGGCGCCGGCTTATTATTTTTCGTTCGCTGTCGCGACAGACACTATCGCACCGAAAATCGAACATAAACCGATGATGGCCGTGGCCGCGCCGGCGGCGCCTTATGATATTAAATTCAAGGTTGAAGATAATCTCGGTATCGGCGAAGTATCTTTAATCTGGGCGCTTAACGAGGGCGCGCCGGAAACGCTCTCTATCGAACCCGATTCATCCGGCAAGTGCGTAGGAATAATAGACCCGGCAGCGGTTACCGTGGGGGATTCAATCGGCTATAAGATAATCGTTACCGATGGCGCCGGTTCGCCCAACACGACTGTATTCCCCGAAGACGGATATCACTGGTTTAATGTCGTCCGGTCTGTCTGGCTCGATTTCGAGGCGGACGACGGCGGTTTTACCGCGACGTCCGGGTGGGAATGGGGAAACCCGGGAGCGGAAATCGGCGCACATTCTGGTGACAAGGTCTGGGGAACCGTCCTCTCCGGAGATTACGCCAACGATGCGGATTACGAGCTTGAAACGGAGAGTTATGATATTTCCGACTGGGACGCTGTAACCCTCGAGATGTGGATGTTTATCGGTTCGGAGATGTCGTTCGATGGCGGGAATATCTGGGTCAGCTCCGACGGTGGCGTTCGGTGGGTTTTACTTACACCTGTCGGCGGATACCCGGCTATGCTCGTCGAGGCGCTGCGCGAACCCGGTTTTTCGGGATACACCGAAAATTGGGTGAAAATCGAGTGTGATTTGACACCGTTCCTCGACGACCTGTTCGGAGTGCTCGCTTTCAAATTTGTTTTCAAGTCGAACGCGGGAAACACTGCCCCGGGCTGGTTCATCGACGATGTCGCGCTCCTCGAGCGGCAGATTATTCTCCCGCCGAGCAGACTTATCGCGGAGTCGGGTCACGATTTATGCGTGCCGTTGCATTGGAAGCCTCCCGACCCGGAGGCTGTAGAGGGGACACGCACCCGGCCGATGGCGTTCCTCGGATATAACATCTACCGCGCAGACAGCCCGGGAGACTATCCGCCTGACCCGATAAACTCGACGCCCGCTCCGGATACGTTCTATTCGGATACTGCCGTGATAAACGAAACGACCTATTATTATCGAGTTACGGCGACCTATGCCGAGGGGGAAAGCGACCCGACACTCGAACAGTCTGCGACACCGTTTAACGCGCAGGCTTTGGTTATGCCGGATAGTATGTATATCGAGGTTACGCAAGGCCCGACGCCGTTCGATACAACGATGGTTATCAGCAATATCGGCGACGGCTGGCTCGATTTCGAGATAACGGAATATAATTATCGCCCGGACGATTCGCGGGCGCGACCCGCTCTCGATTGGGGGAGTTTCGACCTGCCCGGTCTGCTCGAAAGATTATATGATTCGGGGCTTCTGGTTCCGCCGACCGAGGCGCCGACAATGGTCCCACCCGACCCGGAAAGCTGGCGGCACCTTATACACGACCCGGACGAATTCTTTACAACGAAAGATATCAAAAATGTTTATGGGCAGCACGATGTCGCCAATGTCTGGCTAAAATTCGACAGTTGGTCGGATATGGGCGACCCGGATGAGCTTATCGCCGGTTTTGCTTTCGATGTCGACCTCGACCCGGCAACCGGTAGTCCCGATTTGCCCGGTGTCGAGTTTATCGCCGCAAGCGCCGGACCGTTTATGCCCGGTATGTCGGTGATTCTCGAATACAACCCGAGTAGCGAAATGGGGTGGGACGTAGTAGGATTTCCCCATTGGTTCGTATCGTCCCCGGATTCAATAGGTATCGGCATCACAAAATCCAATATCGGGAATCCAGCTTCGGTATATGTTTCCGCCGCGATACTCACAATTGTCGGCGAAACACCAATACCGCAGGATATAGCGCCAGATTTGGGCGAGGACCCGGTCTTATATATTCTAACCGACGCCTGGTGGCTCACCGAAGACCCAATCACAGGGACGGTTACCGGCGGAACCGCTCAAGACATAAATCTGCACGTCGATGTCCCGTCGATGGCGGTCGGCGAATATTACGCGTGGTTGTATATCGAGATGAACGACCTGAGCGACCCGGTAAGAGTCGTCCCGGTGGTCTGTAAAGTCAATCCGGTAGGAGTCGGGGAAACCCGGAAACCTACGGCGCTCGCGCTAAATGAGCCGATACCGAATCCGTTCAACGCGCGATGCGCATTGGAATTTTCCGTTCCGGGAGGTTCTGTCGAACTCGATGTTTTCGATATTTCCGGGCGTAAAACGAGGGCACTTTACTCGGGCAAGCTCGAACCGGGTTATTATAAAGCCGCTTTCGACGGTCTCGGCGATTCGGGCGAAGTTTTACCGACGGGGATTTATTTTGCGCGGCTCCGTTGCGACAATAAGAGTATCGTTCGCAAGATGCTGCTTGTAAAGTGATTTGTAGGGACACGGCATCGATGTGCCATTGCCGGTTCGCCACCGGTAAACCATTACTGGAGGGAATAGATGATAACTATTAAGGCAGTCGTATCGAAAAACGATATCGGGGATTTCATCCAGGTTCCTTTCTATATCTATAAGTTCGACGACAACTGGGTCGCGCCGCTTCGCGCAGACGAGTTCAAGAAACTCGACCGAAAGAGACATCCTTTTTACGACCACGCCGAGGCGGAATTGTTTGTCGCGAGAAAGGGGCGGAAACCGGTTGGCAGAATAGCCGCTATTGTGGACAGGCTTTTCGA
>Ga0180301_10003527_pt1 | contig 12212 bp, 17 predicted proteins | sample GuaBasSediGuay16_FD_121797 | JGI IMG/M metagenome (GOLD analysis project Ga0180301, IMG submission 121797) | Subseafloor sediment microbial communities from Guaymas Basin, Gulf of California, Mexico - Guay16, Core 4569-2, 12-15 cm | ecosystem: Environmental > Aquatic > Marine > Hydrothermal...
CTCTGTTAGTTTTTCCTCTTCTCTTGTGTCTTACAATGTACCTTATCTTCCTCTCTGTCAATCTGCCGTAACCCATCAGTTGTTTGAGGGTATTTAAAGTCAAATTTTTTGGGACTATACACAGCAGATTTCTGATTGAAAGCTTTAATAACAGTGGCATTTCAAAAAACCTGTCAATGTTTGTTTTGAAAATCTCAACGTGTCCTCTCAAAGCTTGGGTAATCTCAACCTTTGATGCGTTGTTTGCAGCAACAAATCCTGATAGTAACGGTGTAACCACACCAGCAACAAATCCAAAGAATATGATGTCGTAGTGAGGTTTTGCAACGTAATAAGGAACGTTCAGGGCGGATGTGTATTGAACCGTCAGCATTACTGCCATCAGATAACCCACAATTACACCAGCCATTGACCCGGCAACACCTATGAACAAGGAATGTTTTAAATAGTGCTTCAACACCGTTTGCCTTGAAATCCCTAAAGCCCTTAATACGGCAATACTGTTAATCTGCTCTTTTATCAGTCTTGTTAGCAAAATATAGACTCCAAATATTGAAATTAGTAGAAAGAATGAAGGAAACAGGATTGCCAATTGTTTAAATCCATCTAAATCCATCTGCAACGCTTTGTTACTCGGTTGGTTTTCAGATGTGTAATAATTTGTAATACCATAGTTTTTTAGAAGGCTCAAAGCCTTCTTCAGTATCTCATCCTTTCTCTGATTATCGTAAACAGTGATTTTAACTTGATTTATCGTATTCTTGTAACCAAATTCTTCTAATACGCTGTGTGGCACAAAAGCAACGCCAAAAGTTCTTGGAGATGTCAATAATTCGCCACCTTCAACAACCCAAATATATTCGGGGCTGTAAGCCAATCCTGAAACCCTCAGCCTAATTTTTTTACCACCTATTTTAACGTGCACGTAATCTCCAATGCCAATGTTGTGATAATTTGCAAACTTTTTCAGCAATAAAACAGACTTCGATTCAAGATATTCACCAACAATTATGAGTTTGTCAATCTTTGTTTCTTTGTCAATCTCTCCCACCGAAATCAATCTCAATACGATGTGTTGATTTTGCAATTCCGTACTTCCTTTAATTGATATCCTTCCCTCAACGTCTTTAACCCCATCGATTTTTTTAATTTTCTTGATTACATCCTTAGGTGCTTTCGATATATCAATTGAGATGTCTTCAAAGTTTGTTTGCTCGTAAAAATAATTGTAAGTGTTTTTTAGGTTTAAATATGACATGTAAAAAGATGAAAATATCGCAACTCCTAGAAATACAAGAAAAGTTACGGCTAAAAACATTCCCTTTTTAGCTTTTATATCCCTTATTACCTTCAAATTTAGGGTTTTCATGCTCGTTACCACTTAAGCTCATCAGCATCCAATGGCTCTTCATTTTCAACGATTCTGTCTATCTTTCCGTCTTTCAGGTAAATTATCCTATCAGCCATGTTTGAGATTACTGAGTTGTGTGTGACGAGGATAAATGTAATTCTTTCTTTCTGATTAATCTCCCTCATAACTTTAAGAATTCTCTTACCAGTTTCAAAATCCAAGCTACCTGTTGGCTCGTCCGCCAAAATCAAAGGCGGATTTTTTACCAGAGCTCTGGCAATTGCCACCCTTTGTTGCTCACCACCACTTAACTCAGCGGGGAAGTGATCTTGCCTGTGTTTTAAGCCAACAATTTCTAAAACCTCTCCAACATCTTTGGGCTTTTCAACAAGCTCGGCAGCAAGCATAACGTTCTCTTTAGCCGTTAATGTTGGTATTAAATTGAAAAATTGGAATATAAAGCCCACGTTTTTCCTTCTATGCATCGTCAAACCATTCTCGTCAAGTTTGGATATGTCCGTATTATTGAACAATATTTTACCCTTGGTCGGAGTATCAATTCCACCTATTAGGTTTAGAAGAGTTGTTTTTCCAGAGCCTGAAGGACCGAGAACAACTATGAACTCGCCACTGTGTATTTCCAAGTTGATCTCTTTCAAAGCAATAACATCAACAATTCCCATCTTGTAGACTTTCCAGACATCAACGAGTTCGAGCATGTTGATTCAATCACTCTGCTTTTTCTTTCTTCTATTCCAATAGTAGTATATTGCTAAAGCAATTAGGAAGGCGACAATTCCATACACCTCTGAATAACTTTTTGGAAAGACGTAGAGAGAGAATTTCTTTGTGACTTCATGCCTTTCAAATTTTGGGTCCATGTAATCTATTACAGCCTCAACATTCTGCTCTCCAGAATTCCCAGCTTTCAGCTTGAAGGTGGCGGTTGCTGAATCTCCACTTTCCAGACTTCCAATGAAGTAGTTGTTTTTACCCTCAAACCCCCTTGGGAGTAAAAGATATACGCTAACAGCTTTGGCATCCAGCTTACCACTGTTTTCAATCTGTAATGATAGTTTGAAGGTCTCTCCAGACACAATTGTTTGTGGAGAAGTGTAAACACCGGCGATGTCTAAGCTTATAATTCCAAGCTTGCTTACGAAAATTTGGAAATCGTAAGAGTTTGTGTATCTTTCTTTACCATTTTCATACTGAAGTGTTATTGTGAAGGGTAGCTTTTACTCTCAGTTTTGTTATCAACGTTTAGCGTAAACTCAGCATTCGCATAACTATCTCTATCTATACTTCCCAAAAACTTCTCGTTCTCACCAGAAAATCCCTCTGGGATTTTCAAGTTACACACAACGTTTTTCGCTTCAGCATTGCCAATGTTCTCAATGTTGATGCTTAAGCTGAATTCAGAATCGGGATAAATCCTTTCGGGATTTGTTGAAAAACCGGCTAAAACGAGCTTTGGAATTCCATACACTTTCAATGCAATCGGAATGGTTTCAATATTTTTATTCCCAAACTCATCGATGTAGCTAATTTTCATGCTTAAGGTGTATGCTCCCACCTCCGCATTTTTGTCTGCGAGTAGTTCAATCCAAATTTCCTTCTCCACATTCACATCCCACACATCAAAAGCTAAGTTAGTATCACAAACGATGTTTTTTGGGCTTACAAAGCTAATTCTCACTTCTTTAGCCTTACCACTTACATTTTTTATTTTAATTGGGAATTGCTTGTTTTCCGATGGTGCAATAGAAATGTTCGCATCAACAACAAAACTTGGCTTTTTAGAAACGACAATGGCTATAATCTTGTCAATACTGCCTTGATATCCAGTGTTGTTGATGAAATACGTGTATTTTATCTTAACATTAACTTGATAAATCCCAGATTTCTCAGCAAAAACCTTGAAGGCTGCTGATGTTGTTCCAGCGGATAAGTCGCCTAAGTCCATGTACAGGCTTGACACCTTTCTGTTGTACTTGTCTACCAAAGCAAAGTCTTTCTCATTCTCATAAATCTGCATCTCAATGTTCTTAGCATTGTCTCCGGCATTAGATAAATCGATGCTTAAAATAAAATAGCCAGTGGAAGGGTTTTCAGGAATTGTGTGGTGATTTAGTGTTATAACTGGTTGTGCTGAACTAATAGCTACTAGCATTGCCAAAAATAAAAACAAAATTCCAATTTTCATGATTCTCATTTTTTCAACCTCCTACACTCAACAAATTCGATTGCAATTTTCCTGTATTCTTCAATATTTAAATCGTAAAATAAGGAGTACAACCCCAAACCATCGAACAGAGCCATTAGGGCAATTGCACTTTTTTTGGGATTGCTAATCCTTTCTCTCTCAAAAATTGGGACAACCACGTCAACAAACTCATCAAACAAACCTCTGAAAAATTCGTATTCTCCATGATATAGTAACTTCCCGCTTATATATACCCAAAACCTCACAAAATTGGGTAATTCCTTGAAGTTCTCCACCATTAAATCTATTAAGTCTTTCGTGCTGTTAATCTTTCCCCTCCACTCTTCCATCAGTTGTTTAAATGTGTAGTTAGCCACTTCCTTCTCCAAATTATCTTTGTTTTTGAAATAGTATAAAACTAGGCTTTTTGAAACTCCCGCCTCCCTTGCAACTTCTTCAATTGTTACCTCGTGTGGTGGTTTGGAAGTATAGATTTTCAATGCTGTCTCTACTATTCTTTTCTTCGTGTCCATTTGACTGACTAGTCAGTCAAAATATTTAAAGTTTGTTGGGGTTATCAAAATTATAGGCCTAAATTTATTGTTTACAACACTAACATTCTATTTCCAAGCCAAAAGAGTTATTACTGTGCTTGTTTATAATTATTACAAGGGATGTCTTATGAGGCGTTTTAAGTGGAGATTGTTTAAAAGAAAGGGCAAGAGAAAACTGCAAGGCAAAGATGAAAGAGCTTTGGTAAAAAACGTTGAAAGTTTGAAGGAAGATGCTTTGAAAAAGGGAGACATTAAACAGATTGCCAAAGAGGTTCTTGTTGATGAGGAATGAAAATCAAAGTTAAATTTATTGGTTTTCAGAAGGAGGAAGGATTTGTTGAGATTGAAAGAAACAAGAGGTATGTTGATTTACTCAACAAGCTTGACATAAATCCTGAAACCGTAGTTGTGGTTAAGGATGGATTACCGGTGCCAGTTGATGATGAAATCGAGGAAGGGGAGATAAAGGTAATAAGGGTTATTTCTGGAGGTTAACCTATTTTTTATTTTTAATTCGTCAATTTACATTCTGTTCTAACATTTAAAATAATTAACAATTAATTTATCATAATTATTCATTTGTAATTCCCTCCATTTTGGCTGTAAATTTGTATGCTATTGTATGTTCATATATAGTTCAAGCAATAAGTTTTTTTAGTAGTTTATCATGGTGATTACCAATTAAAGCAGGTGATACCCATGCATAAAGAGGAGATTGTACTTCTGCATTTGACGCTGTTCCACATTAAAAGGCTTTTTGAACAAGCGGGAATTGCCAACGGACACTTCAAGTTGTATGACAGCTTGGATGTACAACCAGTACACATCCACAAAAGCAAGGCTGACCATAAGAAGGCAATTTTGATGTTGTGTAAGGGTATAACAGAAGTTTTTAAGGAAACTCCGCCCGATGAAGTGCTAAGAAATCCAAAAATGAAAGAGTTGCTAGAAGTAGTTGGTTAGTCGTAGCTCCATTAGATAAGCGTCTTCCCCGTCACTGTAGTAGGATGGCAAGATGTCAACCGTTTCAAATCCATTTTTTTTATATAGCTCTTGAGCTGCAAAGTTTGAAACCCTAACTTCCAGCAATATCCGCTGTTTTCCTTTCTCTATACACCTTCTGATTACCTCCTTTAACAGCATACTACCTATACCTCTCCTTCTGAATTCTTTTTTAACGGCAAATGACATTATCTTACTATCAACACCCATGTCCATCGTAACAATATAACCGATAACTTTACCGCCAACATCTGCAACGAGAAAATTTGAGCTGTAAGTTAGATAGATGTACACATCATAGGCTGGATTTCTTGAGTTAAATGCTTCCGCATCTATCTCCAGAACATCCTTAAAGTCCCGTACACTGTATTCCCTTATAGCAACTGATATCACAAAGAATATTAGCTTTAACAATATTTAAAAAATGTGGATGTGATAGCAGATTACATACTTGAAAATTACAGCGGAAAAGTTGTTGAAGTGTGTGTTGGGAATTACTTTAAGGTTGCTGAAAGACTCGCAGAAAAATTAGATGTGGTGTGTGTTGACTGGAAAAAGCCTGTTAAAAAAACAAAATTGAAGTTTGTGATTGATGATGTGATGGAGCCCAATTTATCAATCTATGAAGGTTCTGAGTTGATTTACTCTTTAAGACCTCCCTTGGAATTGTATTATTACATTGTCAGAATTTCAAAGATTGTTAAAGCTGACTGCCTGATAAGACCCTTTGGAAATGAATTTTCAAATGAGGGTAAATTGGTTAATTACAAGGGCGAGAGGTTCTACGTTTGGTTAAATAGGTTATAATCCACAGTTGAACTTCACGAGATACAACTAAACAAGAAATTCAATAAAAATTAATAAACCATAAAGTGAAATCCAAGCGATGAAAAACATATTCTGGCATGGAATGGCTGAGGAGGAAAAGATTAATTATTTGAAGAAATTCAGTGTTGCAGTTATTGGTTCAAGGCTCGTTATGGAGTTGCTTTGGAGGAGTAGCGTTGGTTGCATTCGATACATTGGTGATTTTGTAACTCCAGTTGATGTAAGGCTTGACGTTAGCATAAAACCTTTAGAGGCTAATGATTACGATGTTGTGCATCCAATGAGTAGCGACTCGTGCGTCATATCCTATCCATACCCAAAAGACTACAGGGAATTGAAGAGGCAGTTGAAAGGCATAGATGTTATCGTTGCCCACAAACACATCGCAACAGCAGCAAGGATTGCTGAGGAATTGGGCACACCTTTCATCCCAGACATAATAACGACTTTCTTACCGGATGGCGTTTCATTCTTTGAAGTTGAATATCCGAGAATTGAACATGACCCAATTTCTTACGCTTTAACGTGTTCAATTCAGGCTGGGGAGATAATAAGGATATTTACAGGTTACCACTTGCCAGCAATTGCCCCAACAGCGTACATAGTTGATACGAGGATTCAGAATTATTTGAAGAAGATTGAGTTGAAAAGAAAGGATTGATTGGATGTTTCAGTCATCATGTTACAACAATCTTACAACAACCTAACCAAATGCCTCGTTAAAACAACCTCCACTTCTTCCCCCTCTTCAATCCCCTCCTTATCTTCTTCAATAATAACAAGCCCGTTTGCTTTAATCATTGAAGTCAAAACTCCAGAACCCGACGTTCTTAAAGGCTCAATAAATCCATCTTTGTAAATAACCCTTGCAAACGTTCTTATGCCAGAAGATGACGGTATTCTTCTTTTTGTTACTGCTTTCACAACTTCTCCCTTCTTTCCCAACACTTCTACATCCAACAATCTTTCAACTATTTTTGGCATGAACGTGTAGAATGATAACAAGGCTGCCATCGGAAAGCCTGGGAGTAGCAAGATTGGTTTGTTGTCAACAACTCCCAAACCTGTAGGCATACCGGGCTTCATCGAAACTCCATGAACAATTAAACTACCCAACTTTTTAACAACAACAGCAACGTAATCCTTCTCACCAACTGATGTTCCGCCTGTAACAACAACGGCATCAGCAACCTTTAACCCTTCTTCAATCTTAGTCTCTATAACCTCTGGATTATCCTTGGCAATCCCCAACGATGTTGGAATGCATCCAATTTCCCTAATTGCCGCACAAATCATAGGACTGTTGGAATTTATTATCTTACCAACATCCAACTCCCCATAATCTTCAATCAGCTCATTTCCCGTGGTTAGAACAGCAATTCTTGGTATCTTAGCAACTTCAACCTCCTTTATGCCCAAGGAAGCTAAGATTCCAATGTCTTGGGGTTGTAAAATCTCTCCTTTGCTAAGCACAACCTCTCCAGCCTTTACATCCTCCCCTTTCCTTGACACGTTCTTAAAGGGAGATATTGCACTCAATATTTCAACGTAATCTCCTAAATCGTTTGTGTATTCTAACATTACAACTGCATTCGCTCCCTTTGGAATTGGAGCACCTGTTGCAATCTTAGCAGCCACTCCATCCTTAATTTCAAAATCGGGCTTCTCACCAATGTCAATACTGCCAACCACCTTTAGCAAAATCGGGTTCGTTGTTGACGCTCCAAACGTATTTTCAGCTTTAACAGCATAACCATCGACTGCCGACCTGTCAAAATGTGGGACATCGTATTTTGCTACGATATCTTGAGATAAAACCCTGTTATAAGCGTTTAGTAAATCAACTTTCTCGGAATCCAATTTTTTAAGATTTGCTTTTTCAAAGTACAGCTTTAAAGCCTCATCAACCCTCATTCTCTCCTTGAACCCACGCATCCTTACGTCCATTGATTAAATTACGTGAAACGCTATTTATTAGTTTGTTCTGTTGATTGTGTGACTCCTGAATTAATTTCAATCAACCACCTCTCATTCGTTTGAGGATAACCTACCTTGGATATTTAATTAAAAGCCTCTGGATGCAGAAACTTTGCAACTGTTTCAACAGCCTCAACAATCCTGTAAGATGGTCGTGAGATTATGTCAGCATCAATAACGTAAACTCTTCCGTTTTTTACAGCATTGATGCCTTTAAGCCTCTCATCACTGACAACCCAATCGTAAACCACGTTTTTCTTACCTCCCATTCCCCCACCACTGCTAACAATGATTACACCAGGATTTTTTTCAATCAAATTCTCAATGTTTATCGCAACGTATCCATCCAAATCAGCAAATACGTTTTCTCCCCCAGCTATTGTGATTATTTCGTTGATAAAAGTGTTGTTACCACTTATGTAAATTGGGTCATGCCATATTATATGTGCCACCCTCACCCTTTTCTTACCTTCCACAACATCTTTAACGGCATCTATCTTTTCGTTAATCTGGTCAATCAGCTTCGATGCGTTTTCTTCCGTACCGGTAACTTTACCTAACAGCTCAATATTCTTCTTTATGTCGTCAATGTTTTTTGGGTTTAAAGCCACAACAGTAATATTCAAGTTTCTCAGTGTCTCGATATTCTCAATTCCATTGCCATAAGCTGCAACAACCAAATCGGGTTTTAATGCAACTATTTTCTCAATGTTGATTGTAGAATAACCTCCTACTTTCGTTTTATTCAAAGCTTCGGGTGGATAATTGCAATAGTCTGTTACTCCAGCAATTTTGTCGCCTAAACCCAAAGCAAACAGAATTTCTGTGTTGCTTGGAGCCAACGACACAATCTTTTTTGGGACTTTTTCAATTGTTACGTTATAACCAAAATCATCTGTAACTGTTATTGACCCTGTTTTTTTAACCGCATTGTACTTTTCCATTTCCGATATACAACCCGTACAAAGAACCACTAAAGCTACAAGAAGTAGTAGTGGAATTCTTTTGTTCATGAATGCATTTCAAGAGCACAATATTTAAAATTATTCGTTTGTTTTGATTTCTTGACAAATTTTTTGTAATTTTGAAATACCATTTTCTCATGCATGTTGGTTGAAAATGTTTATGCAAACATAATTTTTAAGTATTCTTCGTTTTGCAAAAAGTCAAATAAAATGGATGTGAGAAAATGAGTAGAGACCATTACGTTGGGTTGGGGATTGTAGTATTCATTTGCCTAACCTTGTGTTTTATTGTGATTGCAAACGTTTATGATATTGAATTTAACACCCTTATCAAAAATGATAAGAGCCTTGCAACAAACAAGCTCAATGAGGTTTTAATTCACTTCAACGAGACCTTGCGAGACTCAATAGTTAATGTTGTTGTGAAAGATGGAAAAGTCTCGAAAATAGAGAAAATTTAAAGGAATTAAAAGGATACAATCAATCTCTTCTAAAATTAAGCCTTTAAATGTAATGGAGCAGACATCCAGAACTTTGTTAATAAATCTCTAAAACATGCAATTTAAATATATCTTTCATAAACTTAAAAAAATAAAAAGAAATATAAGTGTTATGGTCTAACAATTGTTGTCGTTTTTGCAATCGGCTTATCTCCACCTTTTTCGTAAATCTCGATGATGACTTTTTCACCAATGTATGGAGACGACCAAGGATTTTTACTCCAAGTAGGATAGAAAGGATTTGGATTAAACACATCAGACCAGTTTATTTTAAAGAATTCACCAGTTTCGAGGACACCATTATCATTTCCAATTTCATGGAACGCATCTGGAACTTTGTCATTGTCTGTGTCAGTAAGATTCACTTTCCAGCTTACATCAGCATAATCTCCCTCTGGGCAAAATATTCTAACCTCTATTGCCCCCAAGCTTATTGGGTCTCCACTTTCATGATGAACAACTATAGAATCTCCAAATTTAGTTTTAGCAGAAATTGCCAATTGTGGAGACTTTGATTCATCAGTTGCAAGTCCACCACTGAAAGATGAAACCACTGCAGCGAGTATTATTGTTACCACCAGCATTAACATTACGCCGACTACTGGCGAGACAGCCTTCTTATCTTTAACAAACCTCATTTTCATCACCTCACTGCACAACAACATCCTTACTGAATATCTTTGCATTCGTGTTCAGGTCTATCAGCTCGACTGTTACAATGTCACCCGGCTTTAGGTAGGTTGCGTTGGCGATTATCGGCGTCCTCTGGTTCTGACACAATCCAGTTCCCGTATTCAAGTTGATCTGTGCCTTTATGATGTCACCCTTCTGAATCACGTAGTTTCCGAACCAGAGTTCAGTTTCCTTACCGCTTCCGTCAGCGGGCATATCTCCCGGAACGACTAGGTACGGTACGTGGTAGTAAGTGTAATTAGTACCATCCGAAGTGTATTCAGTATTAACATCTGTATAGTTTGTGTATGCACCTCCATTGCATGTATCATTTGTCTTATCGTAGAGATAATAACATATCTGCCCACTGTCATTCCATGGAACTGCCGTAGTCTCTTGCACTTCCCACTTGCCAGTGCTTTCGTTGTACCACTTCGTAACCAACTTGACATCATCCGTATCAACTGGGTCTCCGCCCAAGTGCTTCATAACAAATTCTGGTGTCCATCCAGTGGTCTCTTTACTTCTAATCTCTACCGCAAAACTCGCCTGCGGTGCTTTTTGCTGTGTTCCAGCTAATCCGCCAGCATAGCTGCTCACTACCGCTGCCAACACTATTGTCACCACCAGCATCAACATTACTCCAACCACTGGACTTACTGCCCTGCTATCCCTTACCATTTTTTTACCAAACATATTCACACCCCACTTAATCCAACCTACTTTCCTACCACTAAAACAAACTTGACATTTCTGATATTTAAGCTTATCCATTTTATTTGATTTAAAATCAAATTAATTTGATAATAATTGTGGTAATACTCATAGATGATTCATAATAGGCTAAGTTGATATAAATATAATTATTTTCTAAAAACATAGCATTTTACAAATCAAGTACAAGCAATTCCTCACCAAAACTCTTAGCTTCATAAACAGCCATAGGTGTCACAACTGCACTTTTAACGCCGATATTATCAATTATTCTGGAAACCTTTACAACTGTGACATTGTACTGCCTTGCAATTCTTTCTGAAACAGGATGACCCTCAACCTTTGGATGGCTTGGATCGGTCAGTGAGATGGGTAAAAACACGATATCGTTCTTTTTTGCAACTTTCTCAACAATATCGTTATCCAAACAATCCGCACAGATTAGTATACCGACTCTACCAAATTCTGTCTTGATGCCTGTCGTGTCTTTACCACGACTTAATCCCAATTTTACCTCATCATCGACCAGATTTATTTTCCTATACTTTGCTATAACTTCCCCATCTTTAAACACGAAGCATGTATTGTAATACTTGCCTTCGTCTTTCTCAACTATACTGCCACCGATGATGTAGCCTTTGAATTTAGTTGATGCCTCTTTTAGCATTTCAATAGTTGGCAATGACACCTCCACCCAAGCATCTTCTACAGTTTTACTGTTTTTGTAGTCAGACGGAATTGGAAAATACTCAGGCAAACAAAAGAAGTCAGCCTTTGTGATTGTGATTTTAGAGAAGGCTGCATTTATATTCAATCTTATATCCTTTCTGTCTCTCATCTGGTAGAGAGCGACTCTCATATTCAAAGTTTAGCAACGAATTATAAAAACTTACACAAAAGTAATTTCAAAAAAGTAATTTTAAAAATACAGAAAAAATTTATGTATATCTGACAATATTCGAATATCATGGACGTGTACAAATTGGGCAAATTCGAGAATCCAACGTTTATAATCATATTTGCAACAATTGCATCCCTCTGCTCCATGGATATTCTGACAACTAAGTACGTTATCTCAAATTCAATCGGATATGAGAGCAACGAACTGCTATCAAACGCTTTAAACAACGTATTTTATTTATTCAAATACTTTGCAACGATTTTCGTTGTTTTAGGGATAGCTTTGTTGTGCGACATTAAACACAAAAACCTTGAACTCGTGAGCTATATTACTTTAATTTCCTTTTATGGAATCGTTGTTTTGAACAATTTATTAGTTATATTTGCAAATACTGACCTAAATCTCAACCTATCAAAGCTTTTTTTGATATTCGCATCTTTATTTGTTTTTTACAGCTTTGTTGTTACCCTGAGTGACAAACACAAGGACAACAATAAGTATTAAATTTAGTTTTTATTAGAGTATAAAAATAACTTATTATA
>Ga0180301_10003528_pt1 | contig 12211 bp, 9 predicted proteins | sample GuaBasSediGuay16_FD_121797 | JGI IMG/M metagenome (GOLD analysis project Ga0180301, IMG submission 121797) | Subseafloor sediment microbial communities from Guaymas Basin, Gulf of California, Mexico - Guay16, Core 4569-2, 12-15 cm | ecosystem: Environmental > Aquatic > Marine > Hydrothermal...
ACTTCCCGGCACGACTGCTGTCCCACGTCAACCGTTTTCTGACCGGCGTAGAGATTCACCCTGGGGCGAAGATTGGGAAAGGGTTTTTTCTCGACCACGGTACGGGGGTGGTCATAGGGGAAACGGCTGAGATCGGTGACGACGTGCTCATGTACCAGGGCGTCGTCCTGGGAGGAACGAGCCTGGAGAAACGGAAGCATCACCCAACCATCGAAAACAACGTGGTCTTGGGCGCGGCGGCAATTCTGCTTGGCCCCGTGACCGTGGGGGAGGGAGCCAGGGTTGGTGCCAACTCGGTGGTGGTCAAGTCCGTACCACCTAGTGCTACAATCGTTGGGGTACCAGGGCGCATAGTGGAAGACAGACGACCGGCAATCGTAGACCTGGAGCACGGCAAGCTGCCCGACCCCGTCAACGAAGCTATCGGCCTTATGCTGGAGAAGCAGGGCGCACTGGAAGACCGGGTAGAGCAACCTGGAGCGGTTGCTGAAAGGCAACAGCAGGGTCAAGCATAGTAGCTCAGAGAGCCAGGTACGAGACGGCAACGAGAGATAGCGGGGCAATTTGCGGTGTGTAGCCCAGGCGAAAGAAGTCTCTTTGGGGGGTGCAAATGTCCAAGACCATAGCAGAGATCAACGAGAAGATACGCAAGGGACAGGCTGTTGTGGTAACTGCAGAAGAAGTGATCGACATCGTCAAGACAAAAGGGGCTAAGAAGGCCGCAACCGAAGTGGACGTGGTGACCACAGGCACTTTCAGCCCCATGTGCTCTTCGGGTGCTTTCTTGAACCTGGGTCACACCACGCCGCGGATCAAGTTCGGAGGTGGTACCGCATATCTCAACGATGTTCCCGTCTACGCAGGTCTGGCGGCGGTGGACGTGTTTATTGGTGCCGGCGCTCTACCCGACAATGACCCCCGGAACAAGGTCTACCCGGGCGAGTTCAGCTATGGCGGCGGTCACGTGATCGAAGATCTGCTAGCAGGAAAGGACGTCAGGTTCGCAGCCACGGCGTACGGCACGGACTGCTACCCCAGAAAGAGGGTCGAGACGCTCATCAATATCAACGACATCAACGATGCAATCCTTTTCAACATTCGAAACGCCTATCAGAACTATAACGTCGCGGTCAACCTGTCGGACAGGACGATCTACACCTACATGGGAGTCCTCAAACCCAACCTGGGGAACGCCAACTACTCCTCGGCAGGGCAGTTGTCCCCCCTGCTCAACGATCCTCTATATAAGACTATCGGCGTGGGGACGAAGATATTACTGGGGGGGGGAGTGGGATACGTGGCCTGGCACGGCACCCAGCACAACCCCGATGTCCTTCGGAGTAACAACGGAGTACCTCGGCGGGGGGCCGGGACCCTGGCCCTTATCGGCGACCTGAAGCAGATGAAACCAGGGTGGTTGCGAGGAGCCAGTTTCATAGGATACGGCGCCACCATGGTGGTGAGTATCGGAGTACCCATACCTGTGCTGTCCGAAGAGATTATACTTCACACCGCAGTGAGCGATGAAGAGATACTTGCCCCTATCGTGGACTACTCCGATGCTTACCCCAACATGAAACCAGACATCATGGGAGAAGTGAGCTATGCCCAACTCAGGAGCGGCCGAATAACCGTCCAGGGAAGAGAGGTGCCAACGGCTTCGCTTTCAAGCTATCCGAAGGCAGTGGAGGTCGCCCAGACCTTGAAGGGGTGGATAACCCAGGGCAAGTTCCTGCTGACCGAGCCGGTCGCACCGCTCCCGGGAGTGGAGTCCGGCATAGCCATCAAACCGCTGAAGGAACGAGTGGACTAGAGGGGGCGAGACAATGGCAATTTCCAAGAGAGTCGTACTGCACTTTCCACGCCCTTTGGTGGACCAGCCGATAATCTATCGCCTGGTCAAGGACTACAATCTGATGTTCAACATCCTCAAGGCGTCCGTCACGCCGAAAGAGGAGGGCCTGCTGGTGCTGGAACTGAGCGGCAACAAAGAGGACTACGACAAGAGCATGCGCTACCTGGCAGGGGTGGGAGTCGACATCCAGCCTCTCAGCCGCGATATGTATCGCAACGAAGACAAGTGTACCCACTGCGGTGCCTGCGTGACCATCTGTCCCACCGGAGCCTTTCTCGTCGACCCGGACACCAGACGGGTGCGGTTCCTGGACGATAGGTGTATTGCCTGTGGCCTGTGCATAAAGGCTTGTCCGCTGAGGGCCATGGAGATGCGTATCTAGTGTATGTATGAACCACGTTTCTATCGCAACTGGACTCACGCCAACGACCTGGTGTCATTCAGTGTGGTGCTGAAGGAGACAGACCTGTTGATCCAGGCAAAGCGCAACTTGCGAAGAAAGGCGCTGAGAGCAGTCACAAAATACCGCAACATGTTGGAGCGATACGTTGAGCATCACCCCGAGTTTCTGGCGGCCCTGGAGCCCGTGGCGGTGGAGGAGGATGCTCCACAGATCGCCAGGGCGATGGCCAGGGCAGCAGCAGATGTACACGTTGGGCCGATGGCCTCGGTGGCGGGGGCCATTGCAGAGAGCGTCGGTAGGGAATTGTTGCCCTTCTCCCGAGAGGTGATCGTGGAGAATGGAGGGGACATTTTCATCCAGACGCAGAGGACCCGGCTCGTAGGGATATACGCCGGCGAAGAATCGCCCATCACCGGCAGCATAGCCCTCCAAGTACAGCCACAACAGACGCCCCTGGGAGTGTGCACCTCGTCGGGAACAGTAGGGCACTCTCTCAGCTTCGGGCGGGCCGACGCCTGCGTGGTGCTCTCGCCCTCGACAGCCCTGGCCGACGCCGCGGCAACGGCTATAGGCAATATGGTTACGGAGGCAGGTGACATCGGCCCGGCGATAGACTTCGCCAGGTCCGTGCCCGGTCTGACCGGTGTGTTGATCGTCAGTGGCGAGCAGATGGGCATCTGGGGAGAGGTAGAGGTGGTGCCTGTGGGAGGTTAGATGAAACGGATATACCTTGACCACGCAGCAACCACCCCGACACACCCTGCAGTGGTGAAAGCCATGCTGCCCTATTTCATGGACAGCTTCGGGAACCCCTCCAGCGTCCATTCCACAGGCCTGGAAGCGAGAGAGGCGGTGGCGCAGGCAAGGGACAGCATAGCCCGCCTTATCGGTTCCCGGCCAGATGAGATCGTCTTCACCAGCGGCGGAACAGAAGCAGATAATATGGCCATCAAGGGCCTGGCGTACGCCAACCGTGGCAAAGGCAATCACATCGTCATTACTTCGATCGAACACCACGCAGTCACCGAGACGTGCACCTCCCTGAAGGATCAGGGTTTCGAGGTGACGTATGTGCCGGTAGACAGCGAGGGCATGGTCGACCCGGACGACGTGAAGCGGGCCATCACCAGCAAGACCGTCCTGGTCTCGGTAATGCATGGCAACAATGAAATAGGCACCATAGAGCCAATCAGTGAGGTAGCCAGGATCGCCCGTGACCGGGGTGTCAGCTTTCATACTGACGCTGTGCAGACCGTCGGCCATATTCCGGTAAGCGTGGATGAACTTGGAGTCGACCTGCTGGCCATCTCAGCTCACAAGCTCTACGGCCCAAAAGGGATAGGCGCCCTTTATGTTCGGGCAGGGACGCGGATCGCCCCGCTCATCCATGGCGGAGGTCAGGAGCACGGACGGCGGGCAGGGACGGAGAACGTTCCTGCCATTGTCGGTCTTGGCAAGGCAGCGGAGATCGCCCGAAATGAGATAGCCAACGAGGTTACAGCTATCGCCAGCCTGCGGGACAGGCTTATCCAGGGGCTTCTCGAGCGTATTAACGGTGCCCGTCTCAACGGCCATCCGTTGCACAGATTGCCCAACAACGTGAACGTGAGCATCGAGTCTGTGGAAGGCGAGGCGGTCGCCAGCAGTCTGGACCTGGAAGGCATTGCCGTCTCTACTGGCTCAGCCTGTAGCTCAGGTGAACGTGGGGCGTCCCACGTGCTGCTGGCCACAGGGCTGCCGGCAGAATTGGCCCGCGGCTCCCTGCGGCTCACCCTGGGAAGAGACACAACCGACCGTGACATAGAGCGGGTGCTCGAGGTGGTGCCTCGGATCGTTTCCAGGCTCAGAGCTAGCTCTCCTCTGGCCAGGGGCAGAGGGTGAGACGGGCGAAGAGGTCGTCTTGGAGGTCACCCAGATCGGTAAGGAGTGCCATACCAGGTGCGCCATCTTCCGCGAGGTCGGTAGCTGCATTATGCCCCAGCAAGGTGTATTCGCCAGGGTACTCCGTGGCGGGTTGGTCCAAGCAGGAGACGGGATAGAGTTGAGGAGAACAGACGACACTAATGGATGAGGCGCAGAAACTCACCGTTTGGCGTATCACTGGCGCGGGTCAAAGCAACGCTGAGGACATGGTCGTTAGCGAGTTTGCCCTGACCATTTCCTTCAACAACCAGGAGCTGGTAACCTTGCTGTGCTCTCCCACCAGGCTCAGACAACTGGCCATTGGCTTCCTCCACTCTGAAGGGTTGGTCAAGGGCAAGGAAGACTTGAAGAAGGTGGTCGCCGATGAGAAGCGCGGGCTGGTCTGGGTGGAGACGCACGATGGCAGGGACGCCGACCGCGGGGTCTTGCTCAGGCGGGTGATAACATCAGGCTGCGGAAGCGGGCCCTTCCTCCAGGGCATCGCCGATCTTCACCACGAGATGAGAGTGGAATCAGGACTCACTATATCCCCCGATGACGTATTCGGCCTGGTGCACCAGTTCCAGGACTACTCCGACCTGCACAGGGCAACCCACGGTATCCACAGCGCCGCCCTATGCGATGCCGGCCGCATACTGGTATTCAGCGACGACATCGGAAGGCACAACGCCATCGACAAAGTAGTGGGTGAATGCCTGTTGAGCGAAATCCCAACACACGACCGGGTGATGGTCATCAGCGGCAGGGTGTCCTCGGAGATGCTACTCAAGGTGGCCAGGAAAGGCATACCAGTGCTGGTGTCGATCTCGGCACCCACCGACCTTGGTGTAAAGCTGGCCAATGATCTGGGTATAACGCTGATCGGCCTGGTCAGAGGAAAGAGAATGAACGTGTACTGCGGCAGATGGAGGGTAAGGAGCGATGAACGAAGGACGTGATCGCCTGGTCGAGAGAATCACTGCCTTGAAGGCAAGAAGAAAGGCCATCATCCTGGCGCACAACTATCAGCTTGGGGAGATCCAGGACATAGCCGACTTTGTGGGCGACTCTTTGGAGCTCAGCCAGCGGGCGGCCGACTCCCAGGCGGAGGTGATCATTTTCTGCGGCGTACACTTCATGGCTGAGACGGCCGCTATACTGTGCCCGGACAAGGTAGTACTGCTGTCTCACGTGCACGCGGGCTGTCCCATGGCCGACATGGTCACCGCCGAGGCCTTGCGCCAGAAGAAGGCCGAGCACCCTGGAGCCACAGTTGTCTGTTATGTCAACAGCTCAGCCGAAGTCAAAGCAGAGTCGGATGTATGCTGCACCTCTGCCAATGCTCTCGACCTGGTACGGGGATTGGACTCCACGGAGATACTCTTCGTGCCCGACAAGTACCTGGGCCACTACGTGGCCGCACAAACCGGGAAACAAATGGTCCTCTGGCCCGGCTACTGCCCCACTCATACCCGCATACAGGCCACTGACATCGCCAGGTTGAAAAGCCAGCATCCGCAGGCGGAAGTCATGGTGCACCCGGAGTGTCGGCCCGACGTCATCGAGTTGGCCGATTTTGTTCTGAGCACCGGTGGCATGTGCCGCCATGCACGTGCCACCGCCGCCAGAGAGATAATCGTCGGCACCGAGATCGGCCTGGTCTACCGCCTCAGGAAAGAGAACCCGGAGAAGGTGTTCATTCCCATCTCAGAACAAGCCATCTGTCCCACCATGAAACTGACCAGACTGGAAAATGTGCTCTGGTGCCTGGAGGAGATGTCCCCCCGGGTGGAGGTACCTCAAGAGACTCGCCTGAGGGCCAAGGCGGCTGTAGACAAGATGCTCGGTGGCTAGTGCACTTCTTTCCGCTGCACGGCCCAGACGGCCAGTCCCATCGCTACCGCAGAGATTGTCAGCCAGATGGCTGTGGACATGACAGGGCTGACGTAGTTGGTCAGCTCAAGCGACGGCGGAAGGGCACCGATATCGGGGTCGAAGCTCTCTTGCATCCCTTTGTAGGTACCGGCAAAGACCGTCATGAAGGGCTGGTTCTGGGGCATCATCTGGCCGGCTGCGGCCTGGTCGAGGAGCATGGTGAAGGTGTTGCCCAGGTGGTAGCCCCCATCGAGGTAGTACAGATAGAAAGACTCGTAAGCACCGCTGAATGTCGTCCTGGGCACTATCCCGACAAGGAAGACCACCATGATGAGGAGCATGGCCACCATGGTGATCTTCACCCTGCTTTTCATCAGGGCGGAAAGGGCCACCGCGATAGACCCGAAGGCAAGAGTCACCAGAAGTGAATAGAGAAGCATCCAGGGCACCAGGCTGAAGACCGCATCGAAGGTCTGGGGGTCGATGGGCAGCACGATCCATAGTATCACAACGCTCAAGAGCAGCACTATCGTCTGTATCAGCATGGCGTTGGCTACCAGGGCGAGGAACTTGCCCATCACGAAATCAACGCGGCTTATGGGCTTGCTCACCATGATAAGAAGAGTGCCCTCGGTGTCTTCCTTGGAGATGAAGCCAGCGGCGGTGGCGGCCACCGAGATCGCTAGGAACAGACCTGCTATCCACATGAAGGCAAGAAGGGTGAAGTTATCAACCAGGTAATGAGTCTGCATCTGGAGAGACATGGGACGACTCATTCCCTGACTCCAGACAGCTGACATGATGCCTGTGAACAGGACGCCAATGACGACGAGTGCTGCCGTCCTCTTCAGACTCAGCAGGTCATGCAACGTCTTGGCAAAGATGACATGAAACCTCATTCCGCTTCCAGTCCCATCTTCCTGCGGTAGATCGTCTCCAGGGTTACCTCTTCTTGGCTGAAGTGGTCCAGCAATGCCCCTCTTTCACGGATCACCTCCACCACCTGCCGCTTCAGAGAAACTCCGTCTTGACTCACCAGGTGAATGAAGCCTCCCTCATCAATCCAGCTATCACTGATCAGTGACCTGGTTCGCGCCTTGATGGCATCCAGTACAGCGCCATTGTCGGACGTCTTCAAAACGTACCGGTCCTTCGAATAAGCTTCCTTCAGGTTCTGCATGCTGTCCTCCGCCACCACGCGCCCCTTGTTGATCAACGTAACCGAGTCGACCAGATGCTCCAGCTCACCCAGGATGTGACTGCTGATGAAGATGGTTACACCCCGTTCCTTCGACGTCTCCCTCAGCTTGCCGAGAATGGACATCCGTCCCGTCGGGTCAAGGTTGGCCGTCGGCTCATCCAGAATAAGCAACTCCGGATCGTGAATGAGGGCCTGGGCCAGGCCCAGTCTCTGCTTCATACCGGCGCTGAAACCTCCTACCTTGCTTTCCGTGAACTTACCTAACTCCAGCCAGTCCAGCAGATCGATGGCCTTGCGCTCCACATCCCCTGCAACACCACAGACACGGGCCATGTAGACCAGGTAGTCCAGGGCACTCATCTCGCGGTAGAAAGCGGGGTGCTCTGGCGAATAGCCGATGAGTCTCTTGGCAGCCACTGAGCCAACAGGTTGGCCCATGATGTAGCCACTTCCCCTGGTGCACCTGATGGCGCCTATCAGCATCTTGATCGTGGTCGTCTTTCCGGCACCATTCGGGCCGATGAACCCATGGACAGCGCCCCGCTTGATCCTGAGGTCTATGCCATCAACAGCGACGAACTTGCCAAACTCCTTGGTCATTCCCTTGGTCTCGATCATCAGGCTATCGCTCATGCCGCAACCTCCTGCGTCGAGACCTGAACCTCTTCCACAGAATGGGCGACGCCGCAGCCAGCAAGGCTACCACAAGCGCAGAAGAGGCCGTGACTACAGCCCCAGGGCCCTTGTGGACTTCAAAGGTCACCGCTGCATATATGGCCCTCCCGTACTCGTCCAGAGAACGAATAACCAGCTCGTGCTGGCCGCGAGCAACTTCCAGGAGAACCGTGTTCTCATTAGTGCGGGCCACCTCGGCACCGTCGATGAACACCTGATTGAAGGCGCCACTCAGCACGCCATCCCAGGCAAGAGCAACCGGGGAGGACTGGTCGCTTCCCTCGGCTGGAGTGGTGATACTGAGACTGTTGAGCACGTTCAAGAAATATATCCCCCCACCTGGCACGAGGGCGGCGAACTCACCCTCGTTTCCTGCTTCCAGTATCTGACTACCCAGTATGTTGAACTCGGCAATAACCCTTTCATTCGCCACATCAACCACCACCAGCCACGCTTCCTTGGGCCAGCCGGTTCCTCTATCGCCACCTGCCGCAGTCTCCGTCAGCATGGTCACCACGGCCAGATCTCTTACCCCGTCGCCATTGCAGTCTCCGATCTCCCTGATGGAGGCGCCAGGGTGCCAGCGGCGCTCCCATTTCACATTCTGGTTGATCTCTTCCAGGGCAATCTCCTTCAGCAACTCGTTGTGAGCCACGTCGTATAGACTGACTATCGCACCGGGCTGGTCGTGGAGGAACCTGATGACAGCAAGGTCAGGCATTCCATCGTCATTCACATCGGATATACCCCCGGCTGGCATGAGTCCCCGGAGGCCTACGCTGTCAAACAGCCATGATTCCTGGAAGTCACTGAACCGCCACAGAGGACTCCCGTCTCTTCCGCTGGCGACCTCGACCTCTGGTCTATCGCTGTCCGGACGCCATCTCCAGAACAGTACGTGATCCGCGTAACCATCGCCATCGAAGTCGGCTGACGAGAGGTCGTGACTGAAGTCACCTTCGCCTCCGTGCATCTCCCATTGCAGAAAGACCTGGCCGGTCACCGGCGATGCTATGGTATACACGGGAGCCTTGTTCTCCTCGTTGCGGGGAAAGACGACCTCTTCCACGCCATCGCCATCAACGTCCCCCACCAGATCGATCTGCGAAGGGTTCGTCCCCTCGTTTGCCTCTGCTATGAACAGCACTCGGCTCCCTGCGTCCTCACTACTGAAAACTAGCCGGTTCTCCTCCAGCACGCTGATACTGGTGAATATCTCTCCCCAGCCACAGACCAGGAGATCGCCCACGCCATCCTGGTTCAGATCGCCTAGCGACCTGTACCATCTCTCCCCTCCTTCTTGACAGGCCCATTCCTCAGGGATGATGCGCAGGAAGGGGTCTTCATACACCCACGGGTTGTAGGTCCTGAACCAGAGAAGATCGCCCGCCGTGTCCAGCATGAACACATCCTGCCGGCAGCCCACCAGCAAGGCCGGGCTTCCTCCCAGGTCTATGACGTCCAGTGACCTTATCCTCTTGTTGATCCTTCGCCACTCACTGCCGTCATTCAGCCATTCCTCCAGATCGGCGACCCACTGCGGGCTGTTCAGCCAGCCCTGGTCATACTCGCCCCTTTCGTCAAGGACGCGCCCAACGAAGTCATCCACCTGCTTCTTGAGGTAGGGCTTGCTGGCCAGGCCTGGAAACATATCATAGTAAGCCTGCTGGACACCCTTGGCCAGCGTCGCATTCACCAGAGAGACAAACTCCTCCGGCGACGACTGTTTTGCCTGGTACAACTCGTCAAGCATGCCATAGTAGGTCTGGCTGACTACAGGCTGATCAAGCAGCACGGAACCGTCAGCGCCACTGAACGCCGCTAACCTGTACCCCTCCCCGTAGCTCCCCTCCGCATGCGGTTGAACGTAGCCGACAATGTCCTGTTTGCCATCGTTATCGAGATCAGGTGCCACCAGTATGTTCGCTATGCCGGCAATTTCTGCCAGGTCGTCATAGGGTACCTCGTACAACCAGGGCCTTTCCCCGGTGGCTCCATCCACCACGTAAAGGACTCTAGCAACATACTGCTCTTCCCCTCCAGGCAAACGCTGCTTGGACCAGACAAGCATGTCCGGTGTCTCATCGCCCGTGAACTCGCCCTCCGCCACACCAACATCGCCTATCCTTGGGTAGTGCCACAGCACTTCGCCCTCCGTGGAAACACACAGAAGGTCATCATAGTCCGATGCGACTATGAGGCTGCCATCCTCGCGCTGATGCACCCAGTACCTGCTCTTCTTGGCCGATCCACCAGATACGAACTCCAACGTCTCTGCTTGCCCACCATCTACCAGGGAAACCAGCGCTAAGGTTGCCCTTGAATCACGGGGCGCTTGAGGTACAAGCAGAAACTGCTCTTCATCTATGACAACCGTGCTGATGCGGGCTGCAGATCCCAGGCTAAACGGCGCCTTGTCCCACAACACTTCGCCCGATGCCGAGTCGAGCGCAAACAACCCTGAGTTCATCGCCGGTCCGCTCTGGGTCGTCTCCTGCCCGAGATAGGCCTGGGCCAGCAGGTCTCCAGTGCCATCGCCGCTGATGTCCGGCACCAGCGACAACCTGAGGTTGAAGAAATTGGCATCGCCAGGGCTGGTCGGCATCTTGTTCTTGCCGCTGTAGTACCGGTACAGAAAGCTTGAACTGCAGTCAAACAGGGCGGATGTTTCCCAGTCAACACTCCCATCCTCGAGGTCCACCAGGCGGACCTTGCCGTCCTCAGAGCTCAGGGCAATCTTGCCCCGGCCTTCGATCGTCACGGACACGATGTCCCACACAGACCTGTCAATGGTGGCCCACATCCCGCCCTGCTCGTCAAAGACTACACACTCTTCCGCTATCTTCCTCTCCCAAAGCAACTCGCCCGTCTGCCCGCTGAGCAGGTAGATGACCCCAGCCTGGGCACCCGTCACGAAGTCCTCTACGCCATCGCCATCCACATCGGGTACAGAGGTCACCTTCCACAGGTTGCCCCCGGCATCAAACCGCCACACCTGATGACCATCGCGCCCATCCAGAAGGTATAGACAGTAGCCTGACGTAGCCACCACATCCACGTAGCCATCATCGTTCACGTCAGCGGCAGCTTCCAGATCAAAGGTGGAAGTCTGCACCTCCGTCCACAGTACGTTCTCAAGAAAGGCGTCCTGTCTGGGAGCAAACTGCCACACCTTGTCGCCGTCCACCCCATCATAGCAGCGGATGTTGGGGAAATGGGTATCATCAATGGCCAGGGCTATCTCCGCCTGACCATCTCCTGTCGAGTCGGCCAAGCTGACGACATCCGTGACCGTTCCCGGGGTGGGGATGAAACAGAGCAATTCTCCTTCGGAGACGATGTACAGCCCCTTCGATGTCCCCAGCAAGACCGCCTGCTCACCGTCCAGTTCCATAGTGACGATGCCGGTTCCGATCGTGCCTGTCAGCCCAACTGCTAGAGACACCACAGATGGGTCAGGGTCGGCCGCACTACCGGAGAGATCCGACGCAGCCGCTATCGCTGCCGGGCCACCTGAGCGCAGCGCCGGACCGGTCAGGCCCAACACCGGCCCGACCAAGAAGGCCATCAGCAGGAACGCCCTCAGAAGCTTACCGTGAAGCCGAAGCGCTTTCGCCACTCTCACTGCCTTCAGGTACAATCCCCAAAAAGCGACCTGTCCTCGCCCAGAGGATAGAAGGGGCCGTCTGTAGTCACAACTAGGGCGGCACCAACTTTTGCTGGGGGAAAACAAGCAAAATTGCCTGCCCCAAAACTTCGCTCGTTCAATTGATGTGCCGTGTTCGCGGGTGCTATAATTCGGCTTGAACCCCACAATGGACGTCCTCCAAGGCTTGAATCCCGCCCAGAGAGAAGCCGTAGAGACCATCGAGGGCCCTCTACTCATTCTCGCGGGACCGGGGAGCGGCAAGACCCGGGTCATTACGCATCGCATCGCGTATCTCGTCAAGGTCTGGCACATCAGCCCGCGTCGAATCATGGCTGTGACCTTCACTAACAAGGCAGCCCGCGAAATGAAGGAGCGCCTGCACAGGCTTGTGGGACGCTCCGCGCAGGAAGCAACCGTGGGAACCTTCCACGCCATCTGCGCAGCCATCCTGCGTCGCGATGGCAGGGTAGCGGGCATTGACCCGAGCTTCGTCATCTACGACGAAGAGGACCAGATCGGCCTGATAAAGCGCAGTCTCCAGGACCTCGGCATCGACCCCAAGCGGTACCCACCAAAGGCCTTTCATTCAGCCATAGACCAGGCTAAGAGCCAACTCATCACGCCCGAAGCCTACGACAGGCAGCAGCAAGG
>Ga0180301_10003530_pt1 | contig 12210 bp, 11 predicted proteins | sample GuaBasSediGuay16_FD_121797 | JGI IMG/M metagenome (GOLD analysis project Ga0180301, IMG submission 121797) | Subseafloor sediment microbial communities from Guaymas Basin, Gulf of California, Mexico - Guay16, Core 4569-2, 12-15 cm | ecosystem: Environmental > Aquatic > Marine > Hydrothermal...
AATAAAAAGATTAAAAAAGCTTAATCTTCGCGATAAAGTTCTTATTGAGATTTCTGGTGGAATAACTGAGGAAAACGTAGTGGAGTATGCTAAACTTAAACCGGATGTGATCTCAGTTGGCGCACTTACTCACTCGGTTAAATCTATTGATGCAAGTCTAGAGGTTATTGAGGTCGAAAAGTTAAAGAGTTAGTGAGCGCTTTTCATTACAGCCTCCTTTATTACTTTAATTACGTTTGATGCTGGCGCGTTGGTTTTTATTCCCCTATCATGGAAATGTGTGCGTACGGCTTTAAAGCCCTCCCTCTTAATGCCATCAATGACCTTTTTTATTGGCGGAATTGGAATATTCATCTTATCGCTTATCTTATCAACAACATAGTATGTGATTGGGGCATCTGCTTCATTCTTAATTAACGATATAATTTTAGCGACCCCTTTGTCCATATACCCAAGATTTTTTAGATTTCCCTCCATAAGATTACAAAATTCTTTGCTAGCTATTCTCCCAAGCCATAAAGGTCCAGCAGCTTTTAGATTTGAACCGCATTTAATACACTTGATATTCCATTTTATTAGTGGTATGCCGTAATGAACCTCTCTATTAAAACATTTAAAGCAGTGAAGTATATAGCCCATTTTCTCTAATGTTTCATCTGCTTTTTTAGCACCATAACTGATTAATGCATATAAGCGAATGTAATGGTCTGTACTGTGACTAAACAACACTTCTATGCCAATGTTATGTTTAGCCGCTACTGTTGCTAGACATCCAGCTAAAAGCCTTATGGCGATTTCATGGCAATATTCGGTTCTCAGCGATACGCCCCCATATTTTCTGAGTGCAACTTTGGGATAAACACCGCATAATGGAGCCATATCTGTAGCTGTTAAAGCTAATAGACCTCCATCCCTTAAAGCTCTAAGAGCAGAATCAATGTACGGAACTGGGGATCCGAAGGGATCTATATCTATGAAATCAAATCTCCGATTCGGCGCAGCATACTTAGATAAAAATAGATTTGCGTCTTCATTTGCCACAAATACTTGATCGGTGAGATTATTTAATCGAACATTATATTGAGCCATTTCATAGGCTCTCTTATTTATGTCATTAATGTAAACTGTGTTGATTCCTTTAATCTCTTTAGCGAAACGTATTCCCCTAACTCCGCAACCAGTTAAAGGTTCAGAAACATTTAATTCTCTCTTCACAATATCCCGATAAGATTTAAGAGCTAAAACCGCTATATCTCGGCAAGTTTTCATGAGCGGATTATAAAAGACTGGTGCTTTGGATGGCGCATAATCCCAGAATCCCCTTTTAAAAGATTCAAGTTTAGGGATAACTAATTTAACCATGCCTTCATTAATGATTTCTGTTGGAAAATCGAAGCTCAAATAAACCCCTTCATACATTCTACTGTATCATTACTAAAAATATTTGGGTGGGGATTAAACTTTTATAAGATCTCCTATTTTGATATTCTTAGATAATGGTGAGAGGGACAATTGAAGTTTAAAGAATTAGGTTGGAATGGCTTTCTACTTGAGATCCCGGAGGAAATGCGCTTAACGAGTGAAGGAGGGAACATAAAGTCAGGTTATTTAAAGTTTGAGATGGAAGGCTTTTTAATAGAAATCAGATGGGATCCTTTCGAGCCTAAAAAAACTAAACCTCTAGCTGAAATAGCTAATTCATTCATTAAGGAGATCAAGAAAACTATTGAGAAGAAAAGTAAAAAGAAGATCGACCTAAAAGTTGAGAGTATGGGTAATGTTCTAATATCTTCTCATAATGCTTACTCCATGAACATTAAATCTGGAACCGGAAAAGATCTGGTTTACATATGGGTTTGTAAAGATAGCAAGCGTGTGATTATAGCTCATCTAATCTCCTTACTTCCAGAAGAGAAGAGTAAAGAAATTATAGAGCATACTCTTAGTTCATTTAAATGTCATTTTAATGAGGAATCCATTCCATGGGTTGCCTTAAATTTGCGATTTCAAATACCAGATTCATTCCTGCTTTCCGAGAGAAAAATAGCCGCTGGCAGAACTTATTTAACATTTCGTGAGCGAAAATTTTCTGTTTTTACTGAAAAAGGTAGAAATTTAGTTATTGAGTACTTTTCCATGGCGAATCTAATCTTTGAAGATACTTATAAAAATCCTGAGAAATGGTTTCAAGATAAATATTGGAAAGACCTAAAGAAGCGTTTAAAAAATATTGCCTTTCAGACTAGTGAAACCAAAAGATTCATGCGGCATAAAGCAGTATATAAGCGTGGAATTAAAAAATCTGGTTTATTATCAAGAAGAACAACAGTAAGCGAAAATCTAACATGGTATTGTTCAAAATCAAATCGCATATATTCAATAACCTACGTGTCTTATGTTAATAGACCCTTCTTTCTAAAGCGGAAATTAGATGAAGAAGAAGATAAAAGAATCATGCAGGATTTCCTATCCTCATTTAAATGTCACTTTTAAGGCACTTATTGAGTTTTTATTATGCTTATAATTACAATTACTAGGATAATCGCTCTTCTTACATCATCTTCCATAGTGCTCTTTTAACTATTATTTCCAACTAAAATAATAATGATGCTTCCTAATACTGATGGCGCTGAGAAAAATATTTTAGGAGTAACATACGAGAGATATAACAGCATAATTCTCTTAGATCTTTTAAGGGAGGGCTTTGTTAGAGTGAGAGAAAATAGTAAGATTGAAACTAATGAACTTTCTGAAAGCGAACTTGAGTTTTACTCGCGGCAAATAGTTCTTTCAGAGATAGGTTACGGAGGGCAACTCAAGCTCCGTAACTCGAGCGTTTGTATTGTTGGATTGGGCGGTTTGGGGTCTCCTACAGCCTTACAGTTGGCAGCTATGGGTGTTGGACATTTACGCCTAGTTGATCAAGATGTTATAGAGCTTTCGAATTTACATAGACAGATACTCTATGGGGCAAAATATGTTGGATATCCTAAAGTTGAGGTCGCTGCTAAAAGATTGAGAGAGCTTAATCCAAACATAAAGGTTGAGCCTCTACCAATATCAATTAATGCTGAAAATGCTAGGGAAATAGTTAGAGGCGTAGATGTCGTTGTTGATGGACTTGACCGTATGGCTCCAAGATATGCAATAAATAGAGCTTGCCAAAAGCTTGGCGTTCCATACATTTTCGCTGCGGCTTTAATGACCTTCGGTAATGTTTCAACTATAGTGCCGGGTAAAACTCCATGTCTAGAATGCTTTCAGGGCAATCTTAATGATGAGCTTTTGCCCACATGCGCTACTGTCGGAGTTCACACCTCCCTACTAAGCGTTATATCTGGTATAGAAACTTCGGAAGCTATTAGAATAATTCTCGGTAGAGAACCGCGCTTAGCAAATAAACTTTTACATTGTGATATCAATGATTTAATTTTTGAGGAAATAGATGTTTCGAAGGCTGAAAGCTGCCCAGTTTGCGGTTCAAAACCATCAGGTCCCCCCATGCCCCTAACGAGAAAATTGGTTACTGAAACATGTAGTAGAGGCGGCAGAAGAGTTTTTAGAATAATTCCTAAAGAAAATCTTAACCTTGAATTAAATAGGGTTGCTTCAATTATCGAGAATAAAGGCTTCAAAATTAAAATTAAAGCTGAGCTCGGAATAACATTTAGGAATGAATTTGGCGGCATAACGAGCATATTGAAAAGCGGCATAACAATAATTGAAGGAGCTAAAAGCGAAGAAGAAGCCTATAAATCCTTCTCGGACTTAATAATTGAGGGTCTTAAAATTCCCCTTTCAAAGGTTAAGATCTAGGGTAGGAACATGATAATTAAATTAAATGGGGATCAGATTGATCTATTAGTAAAGGAAGCCCAGAGAAAACATCCCATAGAAATCTGCGGTGCCCTTTTTGGAGATATAAACGATAAAAAAGAAGCTCGTGTGAAGAGGATGGTTCTGCTTAAAAACTTACTTAACTCTGAAACTAGATTCCAGATAAATCCCACGGAATTTTTAGAAGCTCTATTAAACGCTGAGAGAGAAGGCCTACAACATATAGGTTTCTTTCATTCACATCCCACAGACATAAAACCATCTGCAATAGACTTAAAGTACATGAAGTTGTGGCCTGAGATTGTGTGGCTTATAATCTCGCCTTCAAACCGCAAAATAGCAGCTTATCAGATAATTAATGGACGCTTATGCGAAGTATATATTAAGATGACGGAACAACAATAATAAATATCAAAGCCTTTTTATGCGTTAGATGAAAGAAAAAGAAATAAAAATTTTAGACGGAATAAATAAGAATTTAATGTTGGGCACGTTATGGGAAAGCTAATCGTAGTTAAGGTTGGTACAAGTAGCGTAACTAAGGGTGATGGTAGTTTAGATTTTGATGCAATGCGTAAGCTTACTGATCAAATTTCAGAAGCCATTAGAAGAGGCTATCAGATAATACTCGTTACGTCAGGGGCCATAGCTTCAGGAATAAGAGAACTCGAAGTTAAACCTAATCCAAATGATATAGTCTTCAAGCAGGCATGCGCCGCTGTTGGTCAGGCAATTCTGATGGAGCACTATCGTCAATTGTTTAGGCGACATGGTTTAAAGGTTGCGCAAGTTCTTTTGACAAAAGAGGATCTAGCGAATAGAGTTTCTTATGTTCACACCTGTAATGTTCTCGATAAATTACTTAGTTTAAATGTTGTCCCAATAATAAACGAGAATGACGTCACATCCGTTGATGAAATAATGCCCATTATGAAGGGCTATAAAGTTAACTTCAGCGATAACGACATACTTTCCGTTTTAATAGCTAATGCTATCCAAGCGGATTTAATTATTATATTGTCCGATGTTGATGGCCTTTATGATGCCAATCCATCAAAAAATAGAAGAGCGCAAATAATCCCTATAGTTGAAAAGATAACACCTGAGCTTAAGAAAATTGCTGAAGGTAAAAGTACTTTCGGCAGAGGCGGCATGAAAACTAAACTTGAGGCTGCTGAAATAGCCATGCAAAGCGGCATACCACTTGTAATAGCTAATAGCCGCAGAAAAAATGTTTTGTTGGACATTCTAGAAGGAAGGCATGTTGGAACTTATTTTAAGCCACTAGGCAATAGAATGCCTAGCATAAAAAGCTGGATTGCTTATGGCGCTGGCTCCAAGGGACAGATTAAAGTTAATGAGGGTGCCAAACAGGCGATTATCAAAGGTGCAAGCCTACTTGCTGTTGGAATCGAATCTGTCTCCGGCCAATTTAAGATTGGCGACGTAGTTAGCATAGTTGGTCCAGATGACAAGGAGTTTGCACGTGGCATAGTTAATTATTCAAGTGAAGAAATAAATCTGATAAAAGGCTTAAAAACATCCCAGATAAAAAAAGTTTTAGGCTATATAAGACGTAAAGAAATTATTGTTAGGAAACTCATGTATATAATTAGCGAAGAGGCGGGTTAAATAAATGAGCGAAAAAATAAGCGAACTTATTTTAAACATATGTAAAAAGGCTAAGGAAGCATCCTATATTCTAGCTAGACTACCGACTGAAACAAAAAATAAGGCATTATATAATATGGCTGATGCCTTAGAGGAAAATGCTGAAGAAATACTTGAAGCCAACAAAAAGGATGTTGAAGCATCTAGGGCTAAGGGTGTTAGAGAAGCATTACTTGACAGACTAATTTTAACCAAGTCTAGAATCTCAAAGATGGCGCAATGCTTAAGGGAGGTCGCTGAACTTCCAGATCCCATAGGCGAAATAGTGAAAACATGGGTTAGACCTAATGGCTTGATAATTGGACAGATGAGGGTTCCATTAGGTGTTGTAGCAGTGATCTACGAATCCCGACCAGATGTAACATCAGATGCGGCTGGAATATGCCTAAAATCCGGTAACGCCGTCATTTTAAGAGGGGGATCAGACGCTATAAACTCCAATATTACTATAGGAAGAATTTTGAGCGAAGCTGCCGTAAAATCAGGAATCCCAGACGGCGCGATACAGGTTGTTCCAATAACTGAGAGAAGCGCAGCTTTAGAACTCATGAAAATGAGGGAATATGTTGATGTATTAATACCGAGAGGCGGAGCAGGTCTAATTAGAGCGGTAATAGAAAACGCTAAGGTTCCAGTTATTGAGACTGGAACCGGCAACTGCCATATATACGTTGAAAATGACGCGGACTTAGATAAAGCCATAAAGATAATAATTAATGCTAAATGCCAGAGGCCGGGTACATGCAATGCGGCTGAAAAGCTCCTTGTTCATAAAGACATTGCTCAGGAATTTCTTCCGAGAGTTATTAGCGCATTGCGTGATCACGGCGTTGAGGTTAGAGGTTGCGAGGAGACATGTAAAATTGTGCCAGACGTTAAACCGGCAACAGAGGAGGACTGGTATACTGAGTATCTAGATTTAATAATAGGCATTAAAATTGTAAGCGGATTGGAGGAAGCAATAGCTCACATAAACAAATACGGAACAAAACATTCAGATGCAATATTAACTTCAGATTTCAATAAGGCTTTACGTTTTATTAGGGATGTTGATTCAGCGGCTGTCTATTGGAATGCTTCAACACGTTTTACTGATGGAAACCAGTATGGACTTGGAGCAGAAATAGGAATAAGCACGCAGAAACTGCATGCACGTGGACCAATGAGCGTGCAACATCTAACGAGCATTAAATATTTCATTCTTGGGCGAGGACAAATAAGAGAATAATCAAATGGATACAAAAGCATCAACAAGCCTCAATACTCTTTTCCCTTTTTTAAAGGGAGGGTCCAGTTTTTATTTGTTTGAGTAATGAAATCAAATGATTCTCTAAACTAACTGAGGAATCGATAGTAACTAAAATTAATTTCCCAATTTCATACTATTTAATTAGGCATGTCTGTAATTGAAAGGGAAATCTTAGTTGCTATTTTGAAGGCTACTGTAGAGGATAATCATGTTAGAGTGGAAGATATTAGTAGAGAGGCTAGAGTTCCTCGTGAACTAACCAGAAGAATTTTAATAAATTTTCATGAGAAGGAATTTTTGAAACTAGAAGATGGTGATAAAGTAATTCTCAGTGATCGACAACGTTTAAGGATAGCTGAGAAAGCTATTATTTTAGGTGCGGATATTGAGAGAGTGGCGAGATTTTTAACATGGCTTGAATTTGAGAGTTTCTCTAAATCAGTTTTTGAGACGAGCGGTTTCAAGGTTAAAAAGAACTTACGTTTCACATGGCTAAAGAAGAGATGGGAAATAGACATATTAGGTCTTAAAAGGCCAATAATTATTTCAGCTGACTGCAAACATTGGCATAAGAAATGGAGTGGATCCGCAAGCATTAGAGCTGCAAGGGATCAGATTAAAAGAACAAGGGCGTTAGCTGAAGCCTCTAAGAACATAATGGATAAGATAGGCATTGGCGGATGGAAACACGCGTATTTCATACCAATAATTTTATCGCTCTCACCATCCCAACATAAATTCTATAAAGGGACTCCTATAGTTCCGATTTTACAGCTTAAAGACTTCCTCGAGAACGTTATAGTTCATCTATCTGATGTAACTAGTTTTCATGTGCTGTATACTCCCCTGAACAAGTTTTTGAACGAAAATAATGAATACTAATTAAGACCGAAATTAATCTTTCAAAAATTTGCGCTCCTAAAAACATCTTAGTCATCTAAATAACCCATTTTTCAAAAATGATCATATTTGCAACTTTCCCATAAACAAAAAGCTTTCTTAAAGAATATTTTGAAGAAGAGAAATGATTATGTGAAAAATTTTATAAATTTTTGAGGGGATAAAATTTTCATCCAAAAAGAGGTTTAAAAAATGCCTCGATTGAATGAAGAACTAATTAAGATAGTAAATGTATCCATGCCTTTTCCAGCAGAAGTTATAGCGGCCTACTCACGTTTAAGTATGGTCTTTACAAGCGGCGATCTTGCAAGGGAAGCTGGCATCCCCAGATCAACCGCCAAATATTACGTAAGAAAAATGCTTAAGATGCATATGATCTCTAAAGTTCCCTACAAAAAGAAATATCAGAAATATGCTAATGCAAAAAACTTCTCAGATTGGCTTATGGATCTAATAAGGTTGGCTATAAGGCCGCTTGAGGAAAGTAAATAAGAATCAGCAGAAAGAAGAAGGGCAGTTGATAATTGTCACTAAGAGATTTAGCTGCAAAAAGTAAGCGGAAAGGCAAAGGTAGGCGCGGTAGAATTCTAACAGTAAAGGAAATTAGGCGCATAAGAAAACGTGGCTATCAAGCTGAAAGAGACCTAGTAAAGAAGCTCCGTGAAGCAGGTTTTAAATCCGTTAGAATCCCAGTATCCGCTCCCAGCAAGGAACCTCTACCAGATGTATTTGCAACAAAAGGGAACTGTATAATAGCTTTTGAGGTCAAGGCTCCGAATGCTGAAAAAGCCTATTTCCCGAGAGGTCAAATTAGAAAGCTGTTCGATTTCTTGGAGATGTTTGAGGCCTACTCTATTAAACTCGCGGTAATAGGTGCGAAATTCCCCTATAAATGGGTCTTTAAGAGAATAGATAAAATTGATGATTACTCAGTTCGTAGAGATGAGAAAAGTAACATAAATTTTGAAACAATGAAATTTAAGAAATGCTGAGGGATAGTAAAGCGCTATTCGTAACTTCACGGACATTTTTATGATCCAAAATTCAGACATACCATAATTCATGAAGTCTCCAGAAAAATTCTCTTCCACAAAGAACTTTTTCTTTCCAGCTATTTAAAATCCCTATGAGAAAGGACAAAAAATATGTATGAAATCAGCAACTAGAGAAATCTCGGGAGAGCAGAAATTATAAAAAAGACAGAAAGTTGATCCATCCGCGGAATCATTCATAAAATTTATTAACTTCTATTTAATCTCCTATGATATGGTGAAAGGTAGTAATTGTCGTTCGAGATACAAGATTTAGTAGATGTTTTAAGAGTATTTATTCTCATTGAGCTTGATGAAAATCCATTGTCAAAGCGTAGTTTAAAACGTAAAATAGATAGACTCTGTAGAGGACGTTTTTCCATTGAAACGAAAGATCTGGATGAGACACTGAAGAGCATGGTTAATGAAGGTTTAATAATTGATAGAGATGGATATGTCCAGCTAACAGAGAAGGGAATTCAAATAAGCGACGAATGGCGAAATCTTCTTCTAAAGGATGAACCAATCTTAGAGATTGTCGCTGGCATCGCCGATGGATCAGTGACCGGCCTTGTAGTAATTCTTTCCTCTCTTATAGCCAGATTGACAACCAGTATAACAATTGTTGCAGCTCTCCTAAGTTTAGCCACCGTCGCCATAACAAACTTTTCAAGCTTCTTACTAGGTGGAATAACTGAAGACATAGCGGACGTAATAACCCTACAGAATTTAATAATCTACAGCTTAAGCGATATACCTGACATTAGAGAGAAAGAGAAATCACTTTCCCTAGCTAGAGAGATGCTTAATTTACTACGGAAAAAAAGAGGTAAAATGAGTATTTTATCCGCTTCAGCATGCGGGATAACCACATTTCTTTCAGGCATAGCTCCCATAGCCTCTTACCTAATGTTACCCCCACCCCTCAACATAATAGTCTCCATGTCCATAGTTGGAGTGATAACAGGCATCTTCCTAGTATACTATCGCTCCAGTAAAACAAAAATACCTTGGAAGATGACACTTCTCCAAACAATCGTCATCATGACCGTAGCTATAATAGCCTCATTAATTTTGAGTGCAAGCATATAAAATTAATTTTACCTAATAATCATCACTTTTTAAGTTAGTTAGGAAAAAGGAGGGGAACTGTTGAAGTCTAGGAAGATTGGTTTAATAGTTAATCCCATAGCTGGCATGGGTGGAACCGTCGGTCTAAAAGGAACAGATGGAAAGGAGATACTGGCTAAGGCATTAATGCTTGGAGCTAAACCAGTTGCACCATATAGAGCTGAGATTTTTCTTTCACATCTTAATCCTTTAAGTGGAAAAATTGATTTTTTAGTTGGAGCCGGATTAATGGGGGAATACGAAGCGAAAAAGACGGGATTTAAGAACATATTTCCAATTGGTGAAAGAAAAAAGGAGACGTCGGCTGAAGACACTAAGCTAATCGCCAGAATTATGATGGAGAACAATGTAGATTTAATTGTTTTTTGTGGTGGAGATGGTACAGCAAGGGATATCATGGATGCTGTTGGATTAAATTTACCAGTTTTAGGAATACCAAGTGGTGTTAAAATGCATAGTGCCATTTTCGCCGTCAACCCTAGGGCGGCAGCTAACATAGTTACGCGGTTCATTGATGAGGGATTGCCCCTAAGAGAGGCTGAGGTTATGGATGTTGATGAAGAATCATTTAGGAGTGGACGCTTATCTGTTAAGTTGTATGGCTACATGTTAGTGCCATATGAACCAGAATTAATTCAAGGAATAAAAGAAGCCAGCGTCTTAACCGATAATGAACTACGCAATCAAGCTGCAATTGCAGTTTATTTTATCGAGAGAATTATGGAACCGGATACAATATACATCCTCGGTCCGGGGACAACAACACGCGCGATAGCTGCCATTTTAGATGAAAAGAAGACTCTTTTAGGCGTTGATCTCCTTCTTAATGGTAAGATAATTAAACATGATGTGAATGAGATGGAGATACTTGAAAGCATTAGTGATAAAAAAGCTAAGATAATTGTTACGCCGATAGGTGGACAAGGTTTCATCTTTGGCAGAGGAAATCAGCAAATAAGTCCGAAAGTTATCAAAAAAGTCGGCATAGAAAATATAGTGGTTATAGCCACAAAACATAAGCTCAAGGGTCTAAAAAAGCTTAGAGTCGATACTGGCGACTTAGAGATTGATCAAAAATTAAAAGGTTACATACGAGTAATAGTTGATTATGGCGAGGAGCATATGATGCTTATAGATTAAATTTGGCCAAAAATTTAACCATTTTTTAAATCAAATAAAGAAAGCTTTTTCATTCTAAAAATGGTCATTAAAAATAACCCAAATTTTAATAACCTAAAAACTAAAGTTTCTTCTGATGGAGGATCATTCTTCATACTCCTCAAAAAAGTTGTCCTTTAAGAATTATTAAAAAAAAAAAGGAATACTCGCTTATGACGATGACTCACAGAATCAAAATCGTTTTATTCTTCTAGACAATGTTTTAGTCCAAAAATATTTGAGAAAATTCCTCCTTTAGTAAAAAGAAATTTTTAGGACATTTTTAATATCCATTATAATAAGAATCTATGTTTCCTAATGAATCTCCCACGTATGTTTATGTAAAAACCGCACTTTGGGCATCTTTTATTTTCCGTGATATTGTAACGTATAATTTTGAATCCATATCTTTTTATAAGGGGTTCATGACAGTTAGGGCAGTATGTATGCTCATATTTGTGGCCGGGAACATTACCTATATAAGGATACAGGACCCCCAATTTCTTAGCCATCTCATACGCTTTCTCAAGGGACTTTATGCTTGTTGAGGGCTTATCAAACTTATATGCAGGATAATATCTTGTGAAATGAAGCGGAGTGTCTGGGCCAGCTTCCCTGAGTGACTTTTCAATCACATACCTAATACATTCTTCATCATCATTCACATCTGTAATAATTAAGTTTACTAGTTCTACATGGAAACCTAGCTTTTTCGATTCTCTTATGTTTCTCCAAATTTTCTCAACATTAATTCCACCGCAGAACTTTTTATAAACTTCAGAATCACCTTTAACATCTATTTTTAAACCGTCCATTCCAGCTTCACGTAAAGCCTTCAAAGCCTCAAGAGTCATATAACCATTAGATACATAGCATGCGTATAAGCCCAATTTACTTCCAATTTTAAAAAGATCAATATTCCAATCTGTTAGTAACGTTGGTTCCTGAAAGCTGGCGCACAACCCCTCATCACGGTTCTGAAGGGCTAATTCGATAATCATTTCAGGCGGATAATAGTTGGCATTACTGGGATCTGGTGCGGTTTTTGATAGACTCCAATTCTGGCACCATGGGCAATCAAAATTGCAGGACCATGTTGAGAAGGTAAGCGCTGTCGAACCCGGCCAATAATGGAAGAATGGTTTAATTTCTATTGGTCGACTTTCTAAAGCGCTGAGAACCCCATACACTATCGTGTAAAGTTTTCCGTTAATATTTACTCGGGTTTTACAG
>Ga0180301_10003531_pt1 | contig 12209 bp, 17 predicted proteins | sample GuaBasSediGuay16_FD_121797 | JGI IMG/M metagenome (GOLD analysis project Ga0180301, IMG submission 121797) | Subseafloor sediment microbial communities from Guaymas Basin, Gulf of California, Mexico - Guay16, Core 4569-2, 12-15 cm | ecosystem: Environmental > Aquatic > Marine > Hydrothermal...
AATTTACCCAGTAGCATAACCTAGTTATGAAAAAATATTTAAATTTAAAACTGTCGTGCTCAGAGCAGATTTTCAGGGTCGAAGTATTTCATTTCAAAGGCATCTGCAACCCCCTTGCAGGTGAGCTTGCCCTTATAGGTGTTCAGGCCCAATCTCAGTGCGGGGTTTTCCTTAACCGCATTGATTCCTCCATCTGCAAGCAAGAGCATGTAGGGCAAAGTTGCATTGGTGAGTGCTATTGTCGAGCTGCGGGGGTATGCACCAGGCATGTTGGTAACTCCATAGTGAACTACGCCCTCGACTTCATAAACCGGGTTTGAATGCGTAGTTGGCTTGGTAGTTTCCGTGCAACCTCCCTGATCAACAGCCACATCGACTATTACAGAGCCAGGCTCCATGCTTGCGACCATGTCCTTGCTCACGAGCTTAGGAGCTTTTCCTCCAGGTACTAAAACAGCTCCCACCAGCACATCTGCAACCTGCAACTCCTCCTCCAGAATTGCGTGGTTTGATTTCAAAATTGTTGCTTTTGGCATAAGATCTTTTAGAGTGCGTATGCGCGGAATGCTCCTCTCCAGAATTGTAACATCTGCACCCACGCCGTAGGCAACTGTTGCCGCATTGGTGCCAACGAATCCTCCGCCGAGTATCAGAACACTGGCTGGTTTTGTGCCAGGCACTCCGGGCATTATAACTCCCTTCCCGCCATGGGGCTTCTGTAAATAATGCGCTGCCACTAGAATCGACATCCTGCCTGCAACCTCGCTCATCGGCGCAAGCAGAGGAAGATAGCCGTTTTCGGAAACCGTTTCATAGGCTATTCCAGTTGCATTTGTAGCCAGAAGGCCTTCGGTAAGCTTCCTGTCAGCTGCCAAGTGCAAGTAGGTAAATAGAATCTGCCCCTCTCTGAGCATATTGAGCTCTGATTGCTGGGGCTCCTTTACCTTTACAATCATATCAGCCTTTTTGAAAACCTCATCCGCACTCTCGATTATCTCAGCTCCTGCTTTTTTGTACATCTCATCCTTGAAGCCGCTTTCAGCTCCCGCATTCTTCTCAACTATAACTGAGTGCTTGCTGCGCTTCAGCTCAACAGCGCCTGCAGGAGTTAATGCAACGCGGCTCTCATTATCCTTAATCTCCTTTGGTACTCCAATGATCATCAACATCACCCCCCTGCTCAGAATTGAGGATTGGCAGTTAAACTTTATATGCGTTAATTGAATTACGGACGCCATACTTGCACGCGGAGCTTTACCAGTTCGTGTGGATTGCTGTCAGGCCTTGCATCTATCAGTACTATGCGCTCTGCAGTTGCAATCTCTGAAGGCGTGGTTGGGTGATTTGCGGGATCTTTGCCTGCTTCTGCGGCATATGGTGGGCTGCCTCCAATATAGGGAGTTACTGGTCCTTGCACTGTGATTGGAGTTCCATCTGTATCCTCAAGAGTAATCCAGAACTCATACTGCGGTATGCCGAGCTTTTCCTTGACTTCTGCGTAGTAATAGGAGCCGCTTGGAAGGCCTGTGCCGCTGCACATCATTCCAAAATCTATGAATAGCCAGGGGTCTATTTCATTTGGTGTTTCTGAATTTGATACAAAGCGAATGAAAGGAATCATTACATAATCATCAAGCTTTCGCGCATTGGGATCGCCCCCGCCGATCACCGCATAATCCCAGAATTCAGCATACCACTGGCTCGGTGGTGGTTCGGTATCTGGAACCATAAGCTGATTTGCAATTCTCTCGGCCTCGCTCTGCAGATCATAGGTTTGCTGTGCTAATTGATTCTGCGCATTTATCCAGTAGAATGCAAGTAGGAAGAATGCCAGGAGGAAGATTACGGAGCTTGCTATCACGTCGAATGAAAAGAACTGGCCCCTTAAAGTTTTATTGAGTGAATTCAATTTTACCACCATTTCCAGTTTCTCCTGGCAGGAGCTCCACGCGTTTTATGTTTATTTTTTCATCGGGGTCTAGGGTGAGGGGGTTTGCATCAAGTATGGGAGTGCTTCCGGTCCATAAATTCCTTGAAGCTAAGGGTGAGGAGTACTCGTATTCAGTGCCTCCCTTGGTCCACCTAACCTCTGCATAGGCAGTTGCAAACTCATCGTAATTTGTTATTCTAAGCTCATATTCAGACGTTCCAAGGGTTGAGGGAAGTACGAAGCTCTTTTCATAGCCAGGGCCTGCCAGCAGTGCTGCATGCACCTCATAGGCTATGCGCGAAGTTACCTCGCTTGCAAGCAAATATTCCCTGTCCACAATCTGGCTTCTTTGAAGGCTTGCAAAATAGCCTGTAAGCAGAAGGAATATGAAGAGGAAGAAGGCTGCCAGCAGCAGAAATTCCAGTGCAGCCTGTCCTTTTCTAGCCTCCATATTCAATCACCACTTGCCCTCCAGTATTTGTTATGCGCACTGGCTTTGTGCCTGCACCTAAATAATTAATCAGGGGCGAGGTTCCATAATCAAGTGGGCCGAGAGTAAGGAAAACTATGTCTGAAGGCCCGTTTCTGGTTTCCACTGTTATCGTAATCTCGCCCCTGCTCTGACCATCTGCATCTACATAATTTACAAGCTGAAAATCAGAAACTTTTGAGGGGAAGAGCATGTTTTCAACAGTGGTTGCTCCATCCCCTTGTAAATAGATTTCATCAGCATTATCTGCAAGCCTTCTTCCAAGCTGATAGGCCTGCGCAAGCGAGCTCTCATCGCCCTTTTCTGAAGATAGATCAAGCATGGTAAGGGCTAGTGGGATCAGAAAGATCATGAAGAAGGCTACTAGAACCAGAAATTCTATGCTCGCTTGTGCTCTTTCCATGTTCATCAGCTTATGGCGTGTTGTCCTCGCATGAAGCATAAACGCCTCCTTCTATGCATGCCAGGCGGTCTGCTGGATCATAGTCATCCCAGTGCAGATCATCAAATGCAAAGTGGCCGAATGGGCAGCCTTGACCTACAGAAGTGAAATATGAGCACTGCTCCCAAGTCTTGCAACCCGGCATTGCCTTTGCCTTGTGCTCATCATTGTCAGGCACTGGGGGGAGGGTTGGTGCAAGCAGGTATCTGCCCGCTATGTAGTCTATATTAGAGTATACATCTGCATCAGCAGGCAGATTGGGCTTGTAAACATTTGGGATGTGCTTGGTTATAAGGAAGCTTTCAATTCCGTTTGGATCGCCTGCAAATGAATCAGAGATCCAGTCATCAGTCATTCTCTGAAGGAAATTGGGCGCGCGCGGGTTGTTCACGTAGAAGCCGCATACTGAAACTGCTCTCAAATTTTCAACAGTCCATAGGCGCTTCTGGTCAGGATGGCCTGAGATGGTGTTGTGCCAGGTGCCCGAATTTATAATTAGATACTTGCCTATGAGCTCTGCTGGATCAAAGCCGTCAACAGAATCTGCAAGTGAGGGTACGGTTATGAAGGGCACGTCTATCTCACCTGCGAACACCCCCAGCCTAACTTTCCACAAAGGGTCATTCACGTTTTCGCACTCTCCTTGAATAAGCCCGGTAGGAGAATAGCGCAGGCAGTCAAGGCACCATTCAGTATCTTCGTGAATATAGACTGGTGTAGTTGGCGCATCCGGGCAGTAGAACTGCGGCGTGTTGGGCGGCGCATAGCCCAGTATCCAGTCAGTGGGCTCTCCAACTACTATTATTGCGCCATATTCATTCAATTTATCAAAGTCAGGAACCACTCCAATATCGTAAACCACCGCAATGCAGCTCTTCTTTTCATCTGCATCTGGGTAGCATTCGTCATTAACGGGATTCCAGAAATCAGTGGTCTTGCCGTAGAACCAACCCTTGCCGCGCAAGCCAACACAGGGACTAGCCCACTCTCCTTTGCAGTTTTGGAGTTGAAGTTCCCCCAAAGTATCCAAATCCTCATTAAACCAAATTTGTTTCATCATGCCTTCGCCAGCGTGGCCAAATACCTTGTTATATGTTGAATAGAATACAAGTGCATCATCATAGCCGTTTATGTCTATAAGCGCGGGCTCACTAACGTCATCCTCAATGGTTACGCCTGTGCCCCTATCTGTAATGGTGTAGGAGATCGGGTAGTCGACTTGCACCGTGTCGAAGTCGGCCATTGAAATTTGGCAGGTGCCAAAGCTTATGTCAACATCCAAGCCAAGCTCATCTCCAAGTGCTATAACCTCGGTGCGCCAGTCATTCATTGCGTCTTCGAGATTGCTTGGGTTAGAGGAGCTTGTGCAGAAATAGTTCTGAAGATTTGCTTCAGTATTATAGAGAGTTTGGGTATCGAAGATGCGCTTGTTGGTTTCAAAAAGCGAAAGCTCGGCCCCTACTTGCAAAGCGCGTTCATTATAGGTAAGAAGGCTCTGCTCGAAATTCTGAAGGTTCTGGCCCTGCGTAAGCAGGGGTGCGCGCTGTGCTTTTGACTGAGAGTATAAAAGCCAAAGAGTGGTTGAGGCTATTAGAAGCACGAGCAGAATTGCAACTGCGCCGCTGAAGAAAAAGCCCTTCTTTGTGTGCCGGGTTGAATTTTTGCTCAGGTCCATATATTCACCCTTATCACTGTTGGCCCCAGAAGGGTTCCGCCTGTGTAGGTAAGATCATCGCCATCTTGACCGAATGCAAAGTCTGCGCAGGGCATCACACCGCCTCCACCCGCACAATAGTCTGCATTGGGGCTGTTGACAGGATAGTCGAAATTAGATTCCTCGTCTGGAGTGAAGCTGGTTGCATAGCCCATCAGAACATAGCTTGCGCTTGACTGAATTCTAGTGAATGGTACGGTATCGCGTCCTGGTACGGCTATTTCCTGCCAGTTATTACCCACCTTTACGCTTATGCTTGCGCCATACCTTTCAGGTATAAGGGGTGAAGTGCCTGTTGTGAGCAGACTGATCAGTTGATCCCTTCTTCCAGCATCTCCGTTAAGGTGCTCCTTTACAATCTGCTCAATCACAGTGTGATCATCCTCGCTCTCTTCCGGGTAAATCGGTATCCATATATTGCTGTCAGGGCCTGATTTTAAATCGCCTATGGTGAGCGTGCTCAGAGTGCCCACCACATCGCGCGCATAATCATAGGTTTGAACCTGCTGGGAGAAGAATGCTGATGGAATTGAAAGCTGGTAGACTATTACGAATATTATAAGCGAAACTAAAATTAGGGCTACAAAGGCATCTACTGTGAATATAAAGCCTTGTTTTTTTGAATTCATGCGCATTCACTCCATCCAGTACCGCATTCATTGCAAGTTTGCATACCATGAGTGCCGCAGTTCGCACCCTCTGGTTTGTATATGCACGAGCGCGTTGAGCCTGGCTCGCATACAAATGGAACTATACAATCAGTCCACTGGCCATTGAAGCACATTTTCATGCCCTCGCATCCGCTGGGAAGGGTGCAGGCCAGCTGCTCGCCTTCTGTGCATACGGGTGAGGGGGTTGGCATTTCAACTGAGGGCAGGGAAGGCTCTGGAAGATCGGAGTGGTAGGGTGCGTTTAATGAGAGGTAAACGATGTACATGGCTATACAGCCCAGTGCGAGCGCAAATGCGCCTGAAATCGTGTCGCGCATTGTATTGTCTTTCATAGCCCGCCATTTATATATTTTTAGAGAGCCCCCTCGCGCTTCAGAAGCTCAATTTTGCGCTTCCTTCCACCTTTTGCAGAGTAGCCTCCGGCTGAACCAGTTGAGCGAATTACGCGGTGGCAGGGTATTTTGGGTGTGTAGGGGTTGCGCGCTAGTGCATTCCCAACTGCGCGCGCTGCCTTCGGCCTGCCTATTGCACGGGCTATTTGAGCATAAGTTCTTACCTCGCCCTTTGGAATTCGTGAAACTTCCTTCAGAACTTCCTTTTGAAATTCAGTTAATTCCATTATTTCAGCCTTTGTAGTGCGAGCTTAGAGCATAAATCTAGAGCCTCATCCAGCCTGTCTGCATTCGGACCTGTTGCACCGGCTGCACCAGGGTGGCCGCCTCCGCTTCCGCCTAATAGTTTGCCTGCTTCAGCCATTATGTCAGTCAACTTCACCTTAGGTGCAAGCCTCAGGGAAGTTCGGGCTGAAATGCGCGCATCCCTGCCAGCATAGCCTACGAATGAGACATTTGCACCCAGCTCTAAAAGGGATTCTGCTGCATATGATTCAAATGAATTTACCCGCGAGGTTGCAACTAAATAGTCGCCCTGCCTATCAATTTTTGCTCGCTGGCATGCTTTCAGAACAGCCATTCGCTGTGAAAGGTTGCGGGGCATTTCAAGCAGACCCATGAGGTCTTTGTATTCAATCTCAGCAAGCTTCAAAAGCTCGCCCATGTAGGTAAAGGTGCGCTCGTGTGAGTTTCTGAAATTTGCAGAATCAAGAATTATGCCTGCTGCTAGCAGCAGCGCAATTTCTGGCTCTAAAGAAAATTTCTTTTCCCGCAGGTATTCATAAACTATTTCGCAGGTTGAGGAATAGCTTTCATCTATGAACTTGTGCTCAGACTCGATTGGATCACTGTGTGCGGAGTGATGGTCTATCACTGCATATGTATTTGCAGTTGAAAACCTGCCCATTAAGATGCGTGAGTTGCAGTCTAGAACTATGAGCGCATCACGTTCGCAAGGTTCATCAAGTTTTAGGCCAGCATGCTCAAGCAGCTTTCTTGAAAGCGCAGTTATGCTGTCTGCTGGTACAACTGACGCTTTGCCTAAATAGCTCTTAAGCGCAAATGCAGCCCCCAGCCCATCCGGATCGCCTAGGGAGTGGGAAGTTAGAACTGTGCGCTTTCCCTTCAGCGCTTCTAAAAAGCCGAGGTCAGCAGCCATGGAACCGTGCCTATAGTTTCTTATTGAGTACTGATTCCAGCTCGCTCTTCAGCGCTTCCGCGCGCTGGCGTATAGTATCCTCCTGCTTTGCAAGCGTGTTCATGCGTACGTTTATGAGCTCCTTCTTTTCAGTAAGATCTTTTCGTGCATCATCCTTGCTGGACTTGATCATAATAAGACCTGCATTCAAATAAAGCTCGCCGCTTGCCTTTTCAAGCTCCTGCAGTGCAAAATCAGCATCCCTCATCTGCATCTGATACTGCTGTTTCTGATACCTCATGAACTGAAGCTGTGCCTGTATTGATTGAAATTCTGCAATTTTTTTCTGCGTTTCTGGAGAAAGTTCAGCCATCAAAACACCTCATGTTTTCTTTTCAAGCACATCAGACACTGCACCCATTACCTGCAGATGGCGCAAGTACGTGTTGAGCGTGGCCCTCATTGCTACAATATCGTCTGCCTGAATTAATATTGTAAGGGAACGGTTTTTTATCCTTACCTTTGCGCTCCCCCGCTTTTTGAAGGAAGTTTCGTGCTTCAGAATTGCGCCCGCACGCTTGGCATCGGCTGCAGAACCGAAATGAACCGTGAGTTTGCAATCAGAGTGCGGCATTTGGGCTTCACCAGAGTTCAATCAGTCTTAATGTCCCGGGTAATGGGCTGGCGCTTTTTGAACAGGATGCGGGAGCCGCACTTCGGACACCGTATGAATGAAGGGTCGAGTTCAGGTATTTCTTCCTCACATTTCCAACAGGTGTACATAAAATCACTCCTTCTTGCGCGCTCGCATATCATCAAGTGCCTTGGTTCCGATCTGGCCCATGGGCGTGGTCAGGGAATAGGCGCCGCCTGCGAATACCTTTTTGCATGACCTGCACTTCCATTTAGCATTTGAAATGCGCCTTACAGCCCTCTTGCCGCAGACTGGGCAGGGGTAGCTTGCACGCTTCAGCTTGTCCGCTGAATCAGCCCGCTTTCTGAGCTCTGAACCAGATCTTACATCTCTATTTACCATTTAACCGCCAATCGTGCCTCTTTTTGTACCTCATAATATTATTTAAGCTTTCAACTTGCCCCTCAGCTCCTCTCCTTTCTTAAGAGCAAGGTCCATGCAGTAGTCAAGCTCAGCGCGGCTAAGGCCACCGCCTCCTGATTTCTGGCATGCGCATATGTGGTCCTTTACAGTAGCTATGGTGAGCTTTGAGTCAAGGCTCACCTCCTCAGCATAGCACGGGTCCAGTATAATCTTATCTGCTATCTTTCCAAATGTGCAGGAAAGGGCAGTTGCCTTCGATGGCAGCGGCCCTGTCTTCTCCTCCCTTACTATCTGCCCATCCTCGTACTTGGGCAGCTGGGTGTTCAGAATGGCACTCATTGCCGCAAGCCCTGCAGCATCCTGCAAGTTACCGTCATGGTCTATAACATATATGTCCAAGAAGGTGATCCACACTTTGGGCCTTCCCTCTTCATCCTCGCCCAAAGAGAGGGATGCGATGTCAACTGCATTCGCGCTCCTTATTCCCCTGTCCACTACGCGCGCAAGCTCAATCGAATCCTCGCGCGGAGGGCCTGACTCAAAGGTTGAGGATGCGAGGGGGAGGAATTCCGCATTGGTCATCAGAATGCCCTCGGAGGGCCTGTCTGGAAATGGTGAGCCCACTCCTATCTTAACTCCAACCAGCACCTCACTCTTACCGATTCTGGCGCGGGCAGAGCCCTCTGCAGAAGTTATCATACCCTGCTCGACCTCAACTTTCCTGTACTCATCGAAAGCGCGGTTGTCTATTCGCTTGTTCTGCTTGACCATATCGCGAATATAGCCTCTTTTTATTTGGTCAAGTACGTCTAAAACTGCCATGCTCATCAATCCTCCTTGGCTTCAACCTCTTGCTTTTTGGATTCATAGACCCGCTTTAGTGCCTCCACCTGCAGCTGATGGACTTTTTCGCACGCCTTTGTACCCATGTCAAGAGCCTGGTTTATCTGCTCCTTTGTGAGCACGCCGTCCATCTGGAACAGCATGAGCTCCTTGTTCCTTCCAGCCAGTGCAAACGGTATGTCGCTGTCCCCATAATTGTCCTCAACTCCTGTTAAGTCGAGTGCAATCTGGTCATTTATCTTTCCAACTGCAACTGCGCTCACCAAGTCCTTCATTGGTATGCCTGCATCTGCAAGCGCAACTGAAGCTGCAACCAGCGATGCGCATCTGGTGCCCCCGTCTGCTTCCAGAACTTCAACTGTAAGCTCGATCATTGTTTGTGGAAATTGCTCGAGCAGAACTCTGCTCTCAAATGCCTCCCGTATTACCTTGGAAAGCTCGATTGAGCGCCTGTTGGGCCCGGCCCTTCCATGATCCGAGGTGGAGAAGGGCGCGAGCCTGTATCTGCTCTTTATTATTGCCCTGTAAGGGTCCATCATGCGCTTTGGGTGGCAGGGCCTTGGACCGAATACGCCTGCAATCACCTTGTTCTTACCCCATTCAATATAGGCTGAACCGTCTGCATTGTTGAGAACCGAGGCAGTTATTTTTACAGGCCTCAGCTCGTCAAGAGCCCTTCCATCCAGCCGTTTTCCATCTACCATAAGTTCCTTTGTAGTAGCTCCTCCAACCATTCAATCACCCTTTAGTATCGCCAGATTCCTTTTTCATGAATTCCGCGACTCTGTCTGTAAGACCGCTGGTGTGAGCCTCACGCTCCACCATGAGAATTGCCCGCACTGCAAGCGCTATATTGCCTCCCTTAAGCCAGATTCTTCCATTCCTTCCAACCAAAATTTCGCTTCCAGAGCCCTTCATAATAGTATCGAGCATTGAATTTCTCTTCCCTATAATCCTAGGCACCTTTACCGAGCTAACCTCAAGAATTTCGCCTCCCAGCAGGCGCTTTGGAGTTTTCAGATCGATTCTTTTAGCCTCGTCAATTTTTTCAACCTGTGCAGCAACCACATCCCCCAATGCGAATTCAGTTTTGGTCATTTTTGAGAGTATGAAGCCAGGATATGGGCATTTTATATCAACATCATTCCCAGCATATTTTACAGACTGCACAACCCCGATCACCCAATCGCCAGGCTGGGGCATGTACTTTCCCTTGAGTGCAATCACTCTGCTCCCCTTTTCATCAGCAAGCCCTACCACAGTTGACCTGAGCTTTCCCTCCTCTGAGTAGGCGTGAAGCCCGGGCTTTTTGCCCTCGCTTATAGTTTCTCCGGGTACTACGAGTTTTCCTGCCATAAAACCACCATGAGCATCAATCAAGAACCTTGGTTTCCACCCTTCCGCTTGTAAGCTTATTTATCCTATCGTAAAAGGTTCCCTGCATGCCTGCTGAAATTTCAACAACAGCTATGAGCGAACCATCCTTCTGCCATTCATCCTTCTGCATGTTGAACTCCTTGAGCACCCCGTATGATTTTGGTGCATATTCAGGGGGAACCTTTACAGCTATGCGTAGCTTTTCAAATTTCAGAGGCAGAAGGGGCCTGAGTGCGCTTACTACAGATTCCATCTGGCTTTCCGCATCCTTGAATGCGTCTATGTGCACCTTAGCTTCATCAAGCGCCTTTTCAATGCGCTGAGGAGGGTGGGGTGCCTTTGTGCGCGGGTCAATTGCCTCGCGCGCAATCAATGCAACTATCTGCTTCTTCTTCTCCTCAAGCATCTTCCTGCGCTGGTCTGTAGTCAGTTGAATCTCACCTCTCTCAAATATCTGCTTTGCTATTTCATTAATGTCAGTTGATTTGAAAACCTTCTGCAGGGTTTCATTCTTGTGCCTGTCCCCCTTCTTCGCATCTTTGAATACCTCCTCTACAATCAGCACATTCACTAAATCTGTTTTCTTGCCGGTTTTGTACATATAGGCAAGGTCTGGATCTACCAGAAGTTCGAAGTGCTCCCCCTGTGCATCCAAATGTGCTATTATCGCGTTTTCCAATGACGACATAAAATGCCCTCAGCGGGCAGGCCTAAAGGTATTTTGCAACTTCCTCTGGCTCAAGAACTTTGAAATCTTTGGAGGCCTTGGTAGCTATTGCTATATCCACATTCTCGGGCTTGAACTTCACGTTTTCGCTCTTCTTAAGCGCCTTCAATGCCAGTGCAATTCCTTCATCCACTTTCAAACCATCCTTATACTCCTTTTCAAAATAGGCCTCTGAATCCTTTTTGCCTGACCCAATAGCATCAGCCTTATAACCTGTCAATGCGCCGCTCGGCTCAGCCTCGTAAAGGCGGGGCTCTCCATCGACGCCTGCAACCAGCAGGGAAACACCGAAAGGCCTTATTCCTCCATACTGAGTGTAAATCTGCATCAAATCGCAAAGGTGCCTGCTGAGCTGCTCAACGGGTATCGGCTCGTTGTACTGAAGCTTGTGCCTCTGCGCCTCCAGCCTTGCTATGTCTATCAGCCTGCGCGCATCGGCAACCAGCCCGCTTGCAGTTGCGGCTATGTGGTCATCAATTCTGTAAATCTTCTTCATTGACTCGTAAACTAAAAGCGGTGAGGTTACATTCTTGTATGCGACCAGAACTACCGCATCCTTGCATATGATTCCTACTGCAGTAGCCCCTCTTCTCACAGCCTCCTTGGCATACTCAACCTGAAAGAGCCTACCGTCTGGGCTGAATACTGTGATGGCACGATCATAGGCCTGTGGATTTACTGCTGGATACATTCGAATTCACCTCTGTGAGCAGAATACTGTGAAGTAGTTAGAGCAGCATATATTTAAAACAGTTTAGCGCGCTGCCTAGGCATCCTCTTGCGCGTGATGGTGGGAAAGATGCATTGAATATGGTCGCGCAGATGATTCCTGAATCCTGGGCGGAAGCGAGCCCCGTGGCCCGCGCCGGGTCATGTAGGCTTTGTCTGCCTCAGTTACCAACCCTGCTTCGAGCAGCGCATAATATGCAGAAGAATGCTTGCATTGCGTCAAGAGCGCTTGGAGGCCGTTGCCCGCGAAGTCTTCTGAGCAAACCAATCGCACATCGCTCGGCTTCAGCACCTCATTCACCAGGTAGCGCGTTGCCTTTATTCTGTTCTCCCTACTCTTCCAGATGTTATCTGCCACGGACCGCCTAGTGGCTGAGAGCCAGCCCTGCCCGTCGAGCCATTTGCGCATCTTTGCCTCCTGAGTGGTCATTATAGTTTCGCCAAACGGTTCGCGATGGCGCATATGCCTCCGCATTCGAAGAAGAATCCTGTCTGCCTCCCGCTTACCCTGCGGGGGTTGAATGCCATACGCACGCATGCCGGCCACGGCGCCGGTGAAGAAATACCTCTGCAGACAGGTAGGAAAGTTTTCAAAAGAACCATGGCGCTTGATCAAATACCTCAGATACTCTGCCATCTGAGTCTTGTAGGTCTGAAACCACTGCCTTTCGCGCACTGCAGCAGCCATGCCCGCTATCT
>Ga0180301_10003532_pt1 | contig 12209 bp, 9 predicted proteins | sample GuaBasSediGuay16_FD_121797 | JGI IMG/M metagenome (GOLD analysis project Ga0180301, IMG submission 121797) | Subseafloor sediment microbial communities from Guaymas Basin, Gulf of California, Mexico - Guay16, Core 4569-2, 12-15 cm | ecosystem: Environmental > Aquatic > Marine > Hydrothermal...
ATACGATATTCTAGTTATAGATGATGAGAGTAGAGATGGTACTATAGATATTGTAAGGGATTTCATGTCGCGCTATGATAATATCGACTTAATAGTTAGACATGGTGTTAGGGGATTAGGTACTGCTCTATTAAGGGGTTATAATGAGGCTGTTAAGAGAGGGTATAATTATATTGTGCAAATGGACGCCGACCTACAGCATCCACCGGAATTAATACCTGACCTAGTTAAGAGGTTGTCTGAGGGGTGCGATGTTGTAATTGCATCTAGATATGTTGAGGGAGGGTCTGTAGAGGGTTGGAATATATATAGGAGGGTCGTTAGTAGATTTGCAAATAAGTATGCTAAGACTGTTTTAGGATTGCGGGTTAGGGATATCACATCGGGGTTTAGAGCGTTTAAGAGGGAGGTTTTGGAGTATCTGGTGAATAAGGAATTTAAGAGCAGCGGCTTTATAATTCAGGTTGAGACCCTATATTATCTATTTAAAGGTGGATTTAGTATATGTGAATACCCATTTAAATTTGTTGCAAGGGCTAGAGGCAAGTCGAAGTTGTCTATGAAGATTATACTTGAGTATTTTATTAAAGTTCCTTTAATCAGGTTATATACTTAGGTGAATGATTATTAATTATGAGTCTGTTTAAATCCGCCCCGAGAAGGATATGAACATGGATATCTACGACTATTTAGATAGGGTGATTAAAAGCGGTGTATGGAGGGATGTAGTTAAGCCTAGGCTATCTAGAAATAGTATATGTGTATTATGTAGGGGGAGGAATAATCTATGTGGAAAGCCTAAATGCCCTGTGATAATGGAGTTTGAGGCCGTGTCTAAGTATATCCGTAGTTTATATACCAGGGAGATATATGGTAATACTCCCCCCAGTATATTTGTAGGTAGATATGGTTATCCTAAGGTATATCTAGGTCCTTTAGTCCCACCTATCCACGGAGATACTAGAATATATGATTATCCAGAGTATTGGATAGATTATAGCTTAGATAAGATTATCGAGATGCGTAGTATACTCGTTTTTGGAGGTAAGAGGGTTGATGTATCAATTGCTAGGGAGGGCGATAGATATTATCAAGATATTCTTGATATCTCATTAAGTATCTTAAGCCCTGAGGTGGAGCTTAAATTGGCTAGGACTCCAGTTAAATTTATTGAGATTGATGAGGGTATCATTCCATTCGGACCTAGGGGTCCCCTGGAGAATCTTAGGTTAGGGACTTTAAAAATTGATTATAGGGTTGAGAGGGCTTCAAGTGATTACGACTTAAGAGCTGAGGATGCTGTATGGAATCTATATTTAAAGGGTATTCCAATAAGTCGTATCCAGAGAGTATTCAGCGTCGGAGGCTTGGGGCTTAGGAGGTCTCGTAGGATAGTCCCTACTAGATGGAGTATTACAGCGGTCGACGATATCATCTGTAGGAGGCTCATAAAGATGGTTAAGAAGTATCCTCTAATTAATGATATCGAGGTCTATGAGTATAATGCATTGGGAAATAAGTTTATAGCGGTATTAATCCCTAGACACTGGAGTTATGAGTTTATTGAGGCATGGTATCCCGGTACATTCTGGAATAGACTCGGCGACGGGATTGTAGTTGAGAGTGACTATGAATTATATGGTGGTAGAGAGGATTATGCTGAGATAGGTGGTTGCTACTATGCATCTAGATTAGCCACTTTAGAGTACCTAAATTCAATTGGTAGGCAAGCCACTGTAGTCATATTTAGGGAGATTTACCCATCATATGTATTTCCAGTGGGTGTATGGATAGTTAGAGAATCTGTTAGAAGGATGTTCAGGGGGAAGCCTATAAAGTTCAATAACCTAGTCAATGCATTAAGATACGTATATAGCAGGCTAAAGACTCCGAGGGAAGATATCGGGAGTTTCCTCCTGGATTTCATATTTAGGCAGAGGAGAATGAGTGAATATGTATAAAGTTGTTAGAGAGCTTAGGCTGGAGGGGAGCTACTACCTCCATAAAACGCCATTACCGGAGTTGGACTATAGTATCAACCCATACTTTGGATGTGAATTTGGATGTAGATACTGCTATTCAATGAGGTACTTTAAATTACGTGGCATCAAACATAAGTGGGGTGAGTATGTAGAGGCCAAGGTATATCTGCCTAGGGTGTTAACTAAGGTTTTAAATAGATTTGAAGAGGGCTCTGTCATAGGGATAGGTACGTACTCAGATCCATATATGCCTTGGGAGGCTAAGTTAAGACTTACAAGAAGGATTTTAGAGATATTGAGTAGGAGGAGGGATTTAAGGGTCTCTATACAGACTAAATCTCCACTCGTATTGAGGGATCTAGATCTGCTCGTGAATATGAATGCAGATGTAGGTTTCTCAATATCTTCGCTAGATCCTCGATATATATCCTATTTCGAGCCATATGCACCTAGACCTAAATCTAGGTTTAAGGCTCTGGAGAAGCTTAGTAAGTCTCTCGAGACATGGGTCTTTATAGCTCCTATAATGCCGTATATAAATGACGATGAATCTGAATTGGATGAGATACTAAAGTATTCTGTAAAGTCTCATGTAGACTATGTTTACTCAGATGTAATTAGATTTAGACTCGGTGTTAGAGAGAGTATCATAAATGTATTGAAGGAGTATAATCCATCTCTAATAAATTATTATAGGCATCTTGAGAGGCCTGAGATATTTAAGAGGTATAGGCTTACCGTAGATTATCTACGTAAGCGTTCTAAGGAATATGGCTTAAAGTATATTGACGCGGCTAAAATGATGTGGGATTATATTAAGTAGGTGATTTTAAACCCCATGTCTTCAACGCCTTATCCACTACAGGGTATCTACTTCTGATTTCATCTAGTGTCTTTCCCTCTATAAGTTCATCTACAGTGAGTCTGACAGCCTTGGCTCCTGAGTAGAATCCATCGGGATGCCCTGCTACTCCACCACCCACTTGTATAATTACGTCATATTCAAATATCTTTAATATACTAGGTATTAAACCTGGATGTAGGCCGCCGCTGCTAACTGGGAATATCTCTTTAATATTTCTCCAGTCGTTATATAATAGTTTCCTTCTACTAGATTCTCTAACGACTTCCTCTCTACATATCGCTATTAAACTCCTTACCTCACTATATGGACTATGTAGTTTACCTAGTACCGTGCCGACATGTATATGGTCTACACCAAGTATCCTGAATATCTCGGCGATAACCTTCATAGATAACCCGTGTCTAGGGTTTCTAGTGAATGCAGCATGGAACGCCCTATGCGCGTGGATTGCTATCCCATTATCCCATGAATAATCATCTACAATACTCTGTACACTGGAGAATCCAGTTGTCAATACATCGATCATAATAAACTCCCCATTATAATCCTTCACCAGCTTCGCCCTCCGAACCATCTCATTATATGGTGCTGTAATATTAACTAGATATCCCTTCCTCTCTCCAGTTTCATTCTCTATTTTATCCCTTAATCTAAGCATCTTCTTTAACCGCTCCTCAAATTTGTTGAAGCCCTGTCCAGTGAGGTTTTCATCGTCTTTAACTAAGTCTATCCCACCTCTCCATATATCGGATGCAACTTCAATATACCTATCTAATGTGAGTCCTACCTTAGGTTTAGGTACTGTAGCTAATATAGGTCTATCATAGATCCTTAGGATGTCTCTAACACCTTTAATGCCGAATCTAGGCCCCTTAAACCATTTTTTAACTTCTATAGGCCACGATACGTCTTCTAGTCTAATATTTTTAATGGCCTTCATCCCAAATATATTTCCCGCTATACTACTCAGTATCTGGCTCATATTACCTTCTTCAAATAGCTCGATTGGATATGCGATATAGACCCATTTACCTTTAATCATAAATACCTTAGCCGATATTCTACTAACGAACTTATCAACCTTAATTTCAGACCACGTACCTACCGATGATTCAGCCGCTACCCTTGCACTGGCATCATAAATATTGAATCCTTTAGAAGGCTCTACCCTAAATAAAGCTATTAAGTCACTTGGACCCGGTTTATAGTCTAAATTTATAAAATCATCATACTTCATTGAATAAAATATATCCTTATAGACCTAATTATCTCTATTCAATCTCCTCTGTAAACCTCTTTATATAGTCCTCAGCCTCCTCATAATACTGTATTATTATCAAGTCACCTTCCTTTAGACTCCAGCCTGATGAGGGGGGAGTTATATACCATTCTCTACCTCTCTTTAAAGCAATTATGTCTACACCATATCTACTGAGATTAAGGTCTTTAAGGGTCTTTCTGTCATACTTCCTCGATATCCTGACTATCCTATACCTTTCGTCGGTAGTCTCGAGGACCTTCTCAATAATTGGATGGGGCTTCACACCCATTCTAAGGCTGTACGTCATATCCATGGCAGCGTCACCATAATATTCACATGCATTTATAAACTCCACCATCGCGAGCTTCTCTTTAGGACTTAATCCATCTACCTCCATTACAGTAACCTTTAAATCCCTAGTTAATGTATCTAGATAATCCTCGAGATTCTCTATCTCCCTAGCTAACTCAACTGAACCAGTAAATAGTGATGCATAGGCTAGATCGATCATGACCTCGGATGTATTCTTAATCTGATAGATACTGTCGAGTATACCCTCTTCATCTATCTTTACACCCTCGATTCTAATGCCTAGACCCAGTCTCTCTACTAGAGCCTTTATATTCTCCGCCAACCCCTTTACAAAAATTACGTCTCCAACCTCGATTATGAAGTCCTCATCTGGAGATAGAATATATCTATCCTTCCTTCTAACAGCTACGACATCGAATATTTCTCCAATATTGTCATATATTTCCTTAATCGACAGTCCCTTAAGGGGATTATCCTCCCTTATCTTAATCGCATATATAAGGTTTGTAGGGCTACTTAGGAATATATACTCCCCCATCCTAATCTTAAGCCCCTCCTTAGCTAACTGTGCTATATCACTTGATATATCATTCATCTTATCTATCGCTATCGCAAGGTCAAATATACTGATTAACTTCTCAGCATCCTCCCTATCTCTAGTTGCTAATGCAGCATGCATTATCAACATACTCTTTAAATAATCTATCCTAGCCTCAATCTTCTCTAGCTCCTTATAAATTCTCTCATCAGTGAAGAATATACTACAGTATGCTAGGTTAACCATTATCTCAGTTAGATCTTTAATCTCACTAAGTATATCCAATACGGATCCAGGGGTATATCTAATCCCCTCCCTATCCAAAACCTCTACTCCCCTCCAATAATCGAATAATCCACTAATATTTTAAATATACCCAAGATTACTCTAATAAATATCATTATATTTTACTAATTTACATCAATTATTTTCATAAGGCTTCTATGGAGGTGTATATTCAGGTGGATAGGGGGGAGGATTCATGTTTAAGTCATTTACCAAGTATGATATCCGTGAATTTATATCGACTCTCTCCTCCCTATCCACCGCATTCATAGATCTCATACCGGGTACTCTCCTCCTGTTAATAAGTGACTTATTCATTAAATACCCCTATCTCCTCTTAATATATCCACAGGTATTAAGTTTTAGAGGATCTGTAGCGGGTATATTAGTTGGGAGATACTCTACATCACTCCATCTTGGTGTTATAAAACCGTATTTAAGGAATAATACAAGGGAGTTTTATACATTAATATTCAGTTACTTCATACTCCTAATAACTGGGAGCCTACTGATAACCATATTTACATCTATATGGCTTATATTGATATACCATAATATACCGATATCAATCTACAATTTATTCTCAATCATCCTGGGAATAACGTTCTCCGCAACGATATTCACACTACCCATTAATATTAATATGGGAAACTATACTTTCAAGCGTGGATTTGATCCAGATATAATCTTATATCCATTCTCAAGCACAATCGGGGATCTAATAATAACAGTTTTCTTCATAATTTATTTAAAACTCTACTACTATATCCATGGCTTTAATATAGTATTATACGTGATTATATCTCTATCTATACTGATCCCCATCCTGATATCTCCTTTAATAGATTTAAAACTATTTATCAAGGAATTTATAGAGAGTATCGCGGCCATTACACTAGCATCCGTTATAGTGGGTTTAACTGGAAATATCTTCAGGCATATGGAGGATCTATTATCTAAAAATCCACTTATCTATATAGTATATCCCTCGTTACTCACACTAGCTGGTGATTCAGCAAGTATAGTTGGTTCTAGAACCTCCACAAGGCTGTCGCTCGGAGGCATGGATAAGGAGCTTTGGTCATCGTATATCATCGAGTCATCTAACGTATTGAGTGTAGTAGCCCTGATTTTAATCGGGATCTCATTATACTCAAGTTTAGTAACTCATATAATTAGCATTGTAAACATATTGATCATATTATCGGGTATAGTGTCATTCATTATACTAGCATCATTCTCACTAGGTACGGCATATATAACTTATTTAAAGGGCTTAGACCCAGATCATTTTATAAACCCTCTCACAAGTGTCTTAGCAGATATGATATCGACAATTATACTTTATCTAGTTCTAGTAATGCTTTAGTAGATTGAGGATTATATATAATGATAATGTAATTAACTCTATATTCATTAAAAATTTAGGGATGAATAGGATGAGGCTAGGTTATTTAAAAGCTATTTTGATAATATCTGCCATCATATCTTTTAGTATCACTTGATACTATTTCTACTATTATACGTATGTCAATCTATATTATCTCCCTACAAGTATGGGCTTTCCTCCCTTCGAACGTATGGCTGTTAAATTAACACTTGAAGAGGCTTCTATGGCCTGGGTTAAGAGGGAGTATAGACTATACTTGCCTACATGGCTTCCGATTGGATATAATCTGACTGCTATATATGGGACTAAGCATGATGGTGAGATAGGGCTGTTTATGATGGTTACATATAGCGACGATGGAGACGACTCAACTCCCTCGGCGGAGCTCTCTATAGAGATCTCACCAGCCCCATGGATATAGACTCATTGATTGAAAACCACTATCTCGTTATCGGTCCAGATAATTCGAAGAGGGTTGTGATCGGGAACTGGACTGTATACTATTGATATGCACCCGTTGGTTGGGATGAATATTATCTTAAGTATGGGACTAGAAGGGCCTTGGATAGCGAGTTGGTTATAGACCATGTGTTATATTCCTTTAGAATAGCTCCTGAGATAACATTGTGGGAGGCATTGCGGATGATAGAGAGTATGAGGCCTGTCATGTAGCTTATCTTGCAAAAAAGGCTGTCATATCTCTAGATATATCTAGGGGCATGTTAAAATAGATAAGGGGCTTCTAATGTATGAGTATATGGGTATAGGTTGCTATGGAGAGGAGGATTATAGAGATTCCGGAGAGGATTATTAGACAGTTGAAGAAGGCTCACTATGGAGTGTATCATCATTCAACTGTAGAGCTGTGTCACTGGACTAAGAAGAGTCTTAAGAATGAGGGTGAATGCTATAAGAAGGTCTTTTATGGGATTGATACACATAGATGTGTCGAATTCAGTCCGGCTGGTATGATGTGCCATATGAAGTGTATATTCTGCTGGAGGCCTATGGAGTTTATGAAGAAGATATATTTATCCCCTGATGAAGTCGATGACCCCAAGTCTTTAATGGACGGTATACTTAAGGAGAGGAGGAGGTTATTGAGTGGGTATCCAGGTAATCCTAAGGTTGATAAGGAGAAGCTTAAAGAGGCTCTTGAGCCGACGCACTATGCAATTTCATTATCTGGTGAGCCTACCATATATCCATATCTACCTGAGTTAATCAGGTATTTGAAGAGTCTACCCAAGACGCGCTCAATATTTGTAGTGACTAATGGGATGGAGCCTGATATGATTAGGAGGATGATGGATGAAGATGCATTACCCACTCAATTATATTTGTCTATGAACGCGCCTAATAAAGAGTTGTTCATAAAGATTACTAGGCCGATTATTAAGGATGCATGGGATAGGTTTATCGAGTCTCTAAAGCTGTTATCTATAGTAGATACTAGGACTATAGTTAGGATGACTATAATAAAGGGATTGAATACGGACGATAGATATATCCCGGACTATGCAGAGCTATTGAAGATTGGGAATCCACATTTTATAGAGGTGAAGAGCTATATGCATCTGGGTTACTCGACGAAGAGGCTTAAGAGGTCTAATATGCTTACCCATGATGAGATTAGAGAATATAGTATGAAGCTCCTAGAACATCTACCCAACTTCAAGTTTATGGACGAGTATCCCCCATCTAGGATAGTAGTACTCCAAAATATGGAGAGGTATGTTGATAGGTGGATTATATAGTTATCTAACATGAATATTCTAATGTACTACTATAGGGACTATCGTGTAAAGATTCTAGATCACCTATCCAGTAAGGTCTCTAGAGATGAATTGAAGGCTGCGTTGAGAGATTCGCATAGTAGACGTAGACCTAGACCATGTGGTTTGACTGTGCATACCGGCATAGGCTGTCCATACCAGTGTATCTACTGCTACATATATTCAATGGGATTCCCTAGGGTAATACGTAGATATCCTTTATCGCTATATGCATTGGCATATTCAATTGCGTCGAATAAAAATATTGTCTTAGGTAGGTATGGAACCTTCTTAGCACTCGGATCCGTAACGGAGCCTTTTCACCCGGTTACGAGAGATTACTCGATGGAGTTGATTAAAGTATTACATGATATACTTGGTAATCCGATTCAAGTATCTACTAAAGCATATATTGATTATGAGGATGCTAAGAATCTATCTAGATTCAATGGACTAAGCATTCTATATACTATAGTCAGTATTAAATGGGCTAAGATTATAGAGCCATATGCGCCTCCCGTTGAGAAGCGTCTCGAGAGTATGGATATATTGAGTAGATACAGCGTCCATGTCACGTTATTCCTAAGGCCATTTATACCTGGTATAATTAAGTATGAGATCGATGATATCCTCGATAGAGTATCCTCCGTTAATATCGATAGGATAGTGGTAGGTACTTTAAGGGTAAATAAAAGTATATTAAATTCTATAAGATCTCGTTCGAGAGAATTATATGATCTTCTAAAACCATATCTACCTAGTAAGATTGATGAGAGGCAGAGGGTGATTAAAGCCGCTGAGATCAAGAGGTTTATCGTCAGGAGGGCTACTGAAAAAGGCTTTAAGGTATATCCCTCCGCATGTTCAGCATCGATAGATACATCTAGGCAGAGATGTAGTATGTGTAGATTCGGTCCATGTGGAGATGGGTCGTATCCACCAATATCCGAATCCGATTTAATAGAGTTCCTGGAGTTTATGGGGTATAAGAAGCTAGATATATCCATTAATGAAGATGATATTGTAATATATGGTAGAATCGATAAAAATATAATTGACTACATTAAAACAGTAACTAGGAGAGATGTTAAGACTGTTTTACGGTGAACTCCTCCGTATAAATATATGGGGTGTATATTCCATATGGTGTACTAGCTAATCCCTTTAAAGGCTTCATATTCTTAAGCATTTCATATATATTACCTGATAATGTAACCGGGTTTAATGGATATTGAATGCTTCCATCTTTAATATAATATACCTCTTGAAATACTACACTTGCATCTCCCGTAGATATATTTATAGTATGTGCACTTAGGGGGTACCCATCTATATATACTCCTTCGTCTACATCCTTTAATACATCATACAATTCTGTATCCCCCTCCTGAATAACGAGGTTACTAGGTCTTACAGTTAATGTAGTCCCCCTCCTCTCCGCATTTCCAGTGCTTTCTAAACCCATTCTAGATGCGGTATAGTAGTTATGTAGGTAACTCTTTAAAACTCCTTTAACGATGACAGGGGTCCTACGCCTTGGTACACCTTCGTCGTCATATATTGAAGTCCTCCAACCACCTGGTATAGTGCCATCATCATATATATTTACATCTTTAGATGCGACCTCCTCTCCCAGCTTATCCTTTAAAGGAGATATCCCCTCTAATACATAGTCACCCGATATTCCATAGAATAGACTATGGAATAATATAGATGCAATCGCTAGAGGTGTAAAGACCACCTTCTTTACAGGTTTTTCAAGTTCTCTACTTTTTAGAAAGTTTACAGCTTCACGTGTTACGTAATGAGTTAGTTCGATATAGTTATTGAAGTATTGTCTAGATCTAATGAATCTAAATAAGCTTGTATACTTATCATTCTCTCTAGCCGTCACACCCACTTCAAACTCCATTCCAGATAAATCTTCAATAAACTCTACTTCATTGCTATTATAATACTCAACATGCTGCACTATAGATCCTATGCTTGATAATACTCCCTTAACTCTACCATCGTATCTAAACGCTTCCTCCCTTATTTCACCCAAGTTTCTGACCATATCCTCCGGCGTATATTCCTCTATACGTCCATCAAAATATAGGCTCTTAATATATGGTTTAGCTTTACTAGGTAAGCCCCTCCAATGAGGATCCTCACCTATCGACTTAACTATCTCAATAGCTCTATCCACGGCTTCTCTAATATACTTCTTATCTCTAGTTGTTAGATATTGGGAGGCGACTCTCTTCCTATATGCTATTCTAATTATGACGTCAACCGTCTTCTTAATATCGCCTTTAATCTTATCAGTCTCTAGTGTGAAACTCTTGATACTAGTCTCTCTTAAATAGATCTCCGCATCATCCACCCCCTTATTCAAAGCGTATTTAACGATGTCCTCCATATTATCTACCTCCGACCATCAACCTAGATATATATAGATATGGTCCACCCAACCCTACAAATACGCTCTGGCCACTCTTCCCACACCCGCCGAATGGGACGGCTTCGATAACATATTCTTTACTGGCTCCCTCAATATACTTAAGCATCTCAAGTATATTACCCGATAATACAGCGTCTTTCACAGGCTTTATAAACTCTCCATTTTTAATTATATAGCCTCTGCCAGCTGTAAATGTGAATGTCCCATCTAAATTAACTTCACCACCTTTTTCATCGTCTACATATACTCCTTCCCTAATATCATGGATCATCTCATCTAGAGTCCAGTCTCCAGGTAAGAAGAATGTATTCCTCATCCTTACGATAGGTGGGTAACTATAATTTTGTGCACGTCCATTCCCCGTCAACTCCATGTTCAAGATCGACGCATTCTCCCTATCAAGTAAATACCCTTTTAAAACGCCTTTATCCAATAATATAACCCTCTTAGTCTTCACACCCTCACTATCCACTGGGTAGTAGAACCCTCCTTCATCAGGTGTACCATCATCTACAATACAGGCGTATTCACTACCCAACTCCTCCCCAATCCTATCTCTCAGTGGCGATGCATTAGCTGTTATATGATCAGCTTCACTCATATGTCCAAAGCTCTCGTGTGCAAATACCCCAGATATCCTCGGTCCCGTAATTACTTTTTTAACACCTCCCTCCACATAATCTGCGACGATCTTCTCTAAAGCCTTTGAATATGTCCTTACACCCAATTCATATATATTATCTAGATTGAGTAGTCCCTCAAACCCCATACTCCCTCCATAAACCTCATATGCATCTCCATATCTACCATCAGACTTTAATATTGTAGATGCTGCTACCCCTATTAACATAGGTTTATATAGCATCTCAGTACCATCCGAATTCCATATATAGATCTCGCCGTAATAAGATCCGTATCTAATGCTTATACTCTCCTGCTTATGGTCACTCGGTTTAAATAAGGCTTTCTCCAAAGCTTTTTCGCGGTCTTTAATACCCTCTTCAAAAGCCTTTATAACCTTCATCTTATCATCATACGTGGCTTGAGAGGGATGTATATCATACTTTCCACCTTCAAATACCCCCGTATAAACATCTCTAGCCAACTCAGTTTCCTTGGGATTCGCCTCGGCTACAGACTTGGCGTACTTCACGGCTTCTAGAATATCATCTATATTTAATCCGCTCGAGGATGAGAACCCAATTTTACCATCTTTCAATACTCTAATGCCTACACCCTGGTAGTGAGATGTACTGGCCTCACGCAATCTATCATTTAAATAATGAATCCTCTCATAATAAGTATTATCTATTCTGACTTCAATCCAGTCTAAATTCAATTTCTCCTTCTCAGGG
>Ga0180301_10003533_pt1 | contig 12208 bp, 13 predicted proteins | sample GuaBasSediGuay16_FD_121797 | JGI IMG/M metagenome (GOLD analysis project Ga0180301, IMG submission 121797) | Subseafloor sediment microbial communities from Guaymas Basin, Gulf of California, Mexico - Guay16, Core 4569-2, 12-15 cm | ecosystem: Environmental > Aquatic > Marine > Hydrothermal...
TAAACTTTAGCTGCTGAAATCAAACCTTCAACTGTAACATATTCGTTTGGCGCATGCGCTAGCTCCTCTATGCCGGCGCCGAAGCCTAAACATGGAATTCCAAGAGACTTCTTTATCGGTATGGCATCTGTTGCGCCTAGAAGTATTTTCGGTTTAGGCGGCATATTTACTGCGATTTCAACTGCTCTTCTTAGGCTTAAAGCGAAATCTGAATCCCACCGCTCATAATATCCGCTTTCTAGGTTAAGTATTTCAGCCTCAATCTCTGAAGCCTTAAAATTACCTATTAGTTCATGGATTTTCTCCGCGATCGTTTGCGGATTTACTCCCGGGGTTATTCTTATGTCGAAGGATGCTTCAGCGTAATCGGGGATAACATTAACTTTTATTCCGCCGCTTATTATTGTTAAGCTGACTGTTGGATAATGGAAAGCCCTTTTTATTGCATTTTCCTGTTCTTCAGTTAGATCTCTATTCTTTAGAAGATAATTTATGCTTGACTTAATTGAATTCTCCAATTCCGCCGGGAGCTTTAGTTGGTAATCGCCAATTTTCTTCACGTTCTTTACTGCTAAAAGCAGCTTGTCTATTGCGTTGTCGCCGTAAAATGGCATACTTCCATGCGCGGTTTTCCCAAAAGCCTTTAAGCGTAACCTCAAATAACCCTTGCAACCAACATCTATGTAGGGTTCCCTTGGGCTTTTGCTGAGCGAGTCGCCAACTAAGCATGCGTCTCCGCGGATCAACCCTTTTTCAACAAGCCATCGTGTTCCATTTGGTGAACCTACTTCCTCATCGCATGTAAACCAGAAGTCAACTGTAGCGTGATCTTTTTTGTCGACTTCGCTTAGAACTTTCGCCGCAATCATGGCGGCTGCGCAGGAGCCTTTCATGTCGCTTGCCCCCCTCCCATAGATTCTTTCGCCTTCGACTGCACCGCTGAAGGGATCATAACGCCATTTTTCCCGCATACCTGCTGGAACTACATCTAGGTGGCCGAGCCAAATTATGGTCTTACCTGATTCTCCTGGAACCCTAGCATGCACGTTAACCTTCTCTTTTTCCTTAGCGTGAAGCGAAACCTCTAAGCCGGCATCTTCAAAATATGATTTAACATATTCTGCGCATTCAAGCGTGTTGCTTGGCGGCGAAATAGTTTGGAATCTTATGAGAGTGGATGTTACGGAGATGAGTTCTGATTCTAATTTCTCAATTCTATTTAGAACCTCATTTATGACTGATGATGAAGCTGCTGTCAAGCGTTCTTTTTCCTCCTCCCTCTTAAGTTACAATCTCGCTTAATCTTCCGTTTTCAGCGGCATATCGGATCTCTAACATCGGTAAATCCAGCGGGGTTTCTATTCTCTCAACACCATACTTCCTAGTGATGCTCTGATACTTCAGGGTTAATCTACGCATCTCAGGAGAGGTTGGTCCAACACATGGACATCCGGGAATCCTTGGGCTTACGTCAAAAACGTAAAAGGCCAGTCTCTTCTGCTCCGGGTCGTCAGCGTCGTAAGCAACTGCTCCCTGCAGGGCGAAGAGACCGATCATCCCCGGCGGATACTCTTTCTCACATATTCTCCTGAATTTTTCAGCGGCCCTATAAACTAGGGGCTTTTGTGACTCTCTCATTGTTAGTCCGTAATGACCTATTTCCTCATTTTTTATTGGAACATCAAGTGCAAGCTGATCTCTCGCTGGTAGACTTAGCACGCCATGTAGATTCGTCTGCTTTCTATCGTCAAATCCTAGAAAGTCGAAGTCCCCGAAGTAGTCTTTTAGAGCCCAGCCCTGGAAGTTTGCGTTGAATTTCTGTCCCAGAACGTATTCTTCTATCCGCGCCTTCTTTAAGCCTTCTTCATCTATCACATCCTTCTTGATAAGCTCCTCTGCTTTTTTATAGTAATCTTCGGGTGAAGAGGCGTAGAAGAACGCTCTCTCTAATGGTTTCTTTTTCTGCTGAACCTTAACTATAACGAGCCTGTCAATATCTTCCGGTCTCTCAAATTTTTTAGGTATTTTTATACCAGCCTTTTCAAGGAGCCAGTACTGGTTTCTTGGGGCATTTCTTTCTTCAGCCCTCAATAGAAATCGGTTTCCATAAATCGGAACTTTAAACTTGCCCTCAATGTTGTCGTAGCCGACATACACCGAAAATGATCGGTTGGGAATAAATATTGTGTTTAGTTCACGCATCTTCTCTTGAACGTCCTCTCTTACCATATCTGAGAACCTATCTAAGAGGATTATATGATCGAACAGGTGTTTACTATATTTAGCGTATAGGTCCTCCCGTCCCTTCTGGCAGACGACGACCGTTGGAAAACCGAATGCCTTAGCGGATACACCTACTTCCTCAGCTGAGTGAGAACCCAAAACGCCAATCGTTATTTTCTCAGAATCATATTCTGAGACGATTTTCTGAACTTCACCCCTCTCAACAACCAAATAGGATCACCAAAGATAATATCTTATTTACCCTAATATTTCCTTTAATCTATCCTGCTCTATTGCCTCTCTTATCTCCAGAGCTATCCTCCGACCTGTACTCATTGGTTTACCATGCTTGATGTGCGCATATGGTGATGACTCCATAAAAACGTTGGTTCCAGCGACGATGCGCGCTGAAATCTCGAAAACATAAAACTTTAGGTCGGGGGTCACGACGGTTTCTAGGCAGAAGGGACCATATATTCCTGGGCTACAGATTTCTCTTGAGGCTTCAACAACCCTTTGCCCCATTCTGAAGACCTCTGGCAGGAGGGACTCGCGGAGCATTATTGGGAAATTTCCAATTATCGTGTATGTTACTTTTAGGTCTTCTTGTAGATTGGCGGGTATTCTGCCGATTGCATCCACATTTGATTCGTAGCGTCTATCAAAACCCATGAGCTCAAGCTCGTCACGTATAACTGAGTAAAAATAGTGGATGTAAACTGGGATTCCAACCACATACTCCTGTATTGTATAATTTTTTGCCGACCCTATTTTATGCCTGAAATCCTCCTCATTTTTGGCTAGGAAGTATCCCTGTCCGCCCTTGGCCCCCTGAAACTTCACTATGACAAGCCTATCTATTTCAGATGGACTACTGTAGACTTTAGGCAGATTGAGCCCAGCCTTCTCAAGCCACATCCGCTGCTTTTCTCTGTCACTCTCCCAAAAGAGTATTTTTCTATTACCGTAATAGAGGACCTTCATGTTCTCAATTACTTTTAAATCAACATAAGCTATCAGCGATGCATGCGGGATTAAGATGGCGTTCCGTTTTATAAGATCATTTTCAACTTTATGGAAATCTCTGTAGGATGGAATCTCAATTATTTCATCTGCGACGCCAAAGTTTCTGTAAACGAGGGAGTGGTCGCTCTTACAGATAGCGATGGTTTTAAAGCCCTCATCCTTAGCGCCCTTCAATATCTGAAGTGCAGAATGGCTTCCGAGGGTTGCTATGGCGTAATCCACTCATAATTCACCCAAGTAAACCTTTTCAACCTAATTTGTAGTGGGAACTAAATAAGTATTTTTTGCGATTCTTTTTGGCTTTAGATACTAAAGACTAAAATGAGAGGTTATTTTTGATAAGCGATTCCTAAACATCATTGTGGTTTCCATTCAGTCATCTTCTTTTTGACTTCTTCAGGTATGGGATTTTCGACTATTAATCCATATTTTGGCGCCTTACTGGATATATGCGAATCATTTGACACTATGATTGGAATGCGATTATCTAGAGCCGTAGCTATTAGAAGACCGTCGCCAAGAGGTATATTATTTTCTTGGGAAATGCTAATACCAGTAAGCGATGGCTTAACAATCTTTAGCTCGCTTACTACGAGCCTAAGTTTTTCCAGAAGATCCCTAAGAGGTCTTATTCTATAGAACCAGAAAAGAACGTTATATGCCTCTAAGATGGTAGTATGTGTTAGGTAAATCTCAATTTCACCCAATAAGCCCCTCTCTAGAATTTTCCAGGCGTAAGTATGAGCTGGGCTCTCATCGTATAACGCGTAAGAGAGAATATCCGCATCCAATATTCTCAATATTTAATCCCGCCGTAAAAGTCTTTAATGTAAGCTGCATCCGCTGAAGATCTCTTCTTATCTCCAACAAGCTTTATGCTCAATATCTTTTTCACGATTTCATGTTTGTCTTCAACAGGCCTTAAGATTATAGTTTTTTCATTTATTAACTCAACCACAAACTTATTTTTGCCTATGGCTTTCCGAATCTCAGCTGGAATGGTTATTCTGCCCCTCTCATCCATTTCGACCGTTTTGCCCACTCCCATCACCCACGCCCACAAATACGCTTAAATCGAATATAAATGTTTTTGCGTCATTCACCTAATTGCTTAAATTTTTATTGTTATTTATGGGATGGTTAACCGGAAGGCTCATTTAGCTTTCAGCTAATTATGTTATGTTTGGAGGAAGATAGGATTTCATGATGGTCGGTATCGTTGGGAAACCTAACGTTGGCAAGTCAACATTCTTTAGCGCTGCAACATTAGCAACAGTTGAGATTGCAAGCTATCCATTTACAACCATAAAGCCAAACAAAGGCGTCGGCTATTTTAGAACCCAATGCGTATGTAAGGAATTCAATGTTAAGGATAATCCGGTTAACTCTGTGTGCATAAATGGAACAAGACTTATTCCAGTTGAGCTGATCGACTGCGCCGGGCTGGTTCCAGATGCTTGGCAAGGCAGAGGCCTCGGGAACCAATTTCTGGATGAAATTAGGAGAGCTGATGCGTTAATACATGTGGTTGATGCTTCAGGCTCAACCGACATTGAGGGTAGGGTGGTGAAGCCTGGGGCGCATGATCCACTGGAGGACGTAAAATTTCTGGAGAGGGAATTGACCATGTGGTTTGCGCAGATTTTAAGGAGGGATTGGCCTAGAATCGCTAGGACCGTTGAGGCTGGAGCCGCTTCCTTATCAACGCTACTTGAGGAGCGGTTAAGTGGCTTAGCAATAAAGAGGGGGCACATACTTGAGGCAATAAGGGTTACGGGGCTAAATGCTGATAAGCCCACAAGATGGAGCGACGGGGAATTTTTAGAGTTTGTTGACACCTTGAGGAGAATCTCGAAGCCTATGCTTATAGCTGCAAATAAGATGGATTTGCCCTTCGCCGAAGAAAATTTTGAGAGGCTTAAGGAGACGGGCTATCTTGTTGTGCCGTGCTGCGCCGAAGCTGAGCTGGCCTTAAGAAGAGCCGCTGAGAGGGGGTTAATCAGCTATGTGCCCGGTAGCTCAAACTTTGACGTGATTGATTCCGGGAAAATCACGGAGAAACAGAGAAGCGCGCTCAGAATAATAAAGGAGAGGATTCTTGGCAGATATGGGTCTACGGGGGTTCAGGATGCTATAAATGCGGCATTTAAAAATCTTCTTAAGATGATAGTTGTCTATCCGGTTGAGGATCCGGAGAAACTTACGGATCATTACGGTAGGGTTCTGCCGGAAGCGAGGCTTGTTCCAAGCAATACTACGGCTAGGGATCTAGCTTACATGATTCACACCGAGCTTGGCGAGAGTTTCATTTATGCCATAGACGCTCGGACAAAGAGGAGATTGGGAGAGAACTATGTGCTTAAGGATAGGGATGTCATATCGATTGTAAGCGCCAAGAAAAGAGCCTAGCCTAAAAGAGCCCTAAACATTCTCATTTACCAAATCTTCTTTTGCGCTTTTGGAATGTTCTTATGGCTCTCAGCAGATCTATGCGCCTAAACTCCGGCCAATAAACGTCCAGAAAGCATAGTTCGCTGTAGGCTGATTGATAGAGTAGAAAACCGCTTAATCGCTCTTCGCCGGATGTTCGTATAATTAGATCCGGATCCTGTTTTGGTAGGAAGGCAGTGTATAGGTGCTGTTCGAAGACTTCCTCATTTATCTCTTCAGGTGATAGCTCGCCTGCAACGACTTTCTGGGCGATTTTCCTCGTGGCGTCAACAATTTCAGCTCTTCCACCATATGCTATGGCTAAATTCAGGAAGCGTTCATCATAATCTTTAGTTTTCTCTTCGACCTCCCGGATCATAGCCTGTAGGCTTTGTGGAAGCAAATTAACTCTTCCAATAACCTTAACTCTAACTTTATACTTGTGTATCTCCTCGCTTTCCAAAATTTCTTGAAGCTTCTCCTTAAATAATTCCATGAGCTTTTCAACCTCTTTCTGGGGTCTTTGAAAGTTCTCTGTTGAGAAAGCGTAGAGCGTTATGCTTTTAACATCCAAGTCGAGACACCATTTTAGAACATCCTTAGTTTTATCCGCGCCATAATAGTGACCCATCCAAGGTTCAAGACCGCTCTCTTGAGCCCACCTGCGGTTTCCATCTAATATTATGGCTATGTGTTCAGGCTTACTCTGATTCTTTATTTGATGCCAGAGCCACTTCTCGTAAATCTTGTATATACCGAGCAATGATAGAATTGTTCTTAGCATTTTTAGGCGCCTCCAGCCATCAACGCTTATTTAGTTTAACCGAGGAGCATTGGCAGCTTTTATCCTCAGGTAAAGAGCCAATTGCCTCTAATATAATTTTACGGATTTTCGGCATAACAGCTTTCGATGCCTCTAAAACCTCCTCCTGAGTGAGTTTACCAGCTATTCCAGCAGCCATATTCGAGACAAAGCATAAGGTTGCATAACATATTCCGAGCTCACGAGCGAGAACAGCCTCCGGTATGCCAGTCATTCCAACAACATCGCAACCTAAAATCCTGAACATTCTTATTTCAGCCGGAGTCTCAAAGCGGGGTCCTTCAGTACAAACGTAAACAGCCCGGTCATGCACGATGCTTATTTTCCTTGCTTTCTCTATTAGAATCATGCGGATCTCAGGGCAGTATGGTTCTGTGAAATCTATGTGCGTAACTGGGGCTTGATCATAAAATGTTAGTTGGCGTTGCTTTGTGAAATCCACTATGTCGTGGGGAACCACGAGGTCGCCTGGCTTAAAATTTAAGTTTATTGCTCCAACGGCGTTTGTGGCAATTATTCTTTCAACGCCGAGCTTATGGAGAGCATAAATGTTTGCTCTATAATTGACTTTATGGGGTGGAACATCATGTTTACGTCCATGTCTAGGGAGGAAAGCAATCCTTTTGTTATGGATTTTACCGATTAAGATCGAGCGTGAGAAGCCATAGGGTGTTCCAACGTTAATTGACTCAAAACCTTTAAAAAGTTCTTCTAAGCCTGTTCCCCCTATAATTGCTATATCAGCTTTATTAGTCGCCGTGCTCATCGCTACCCCTTCTTCTCCGCTCCTTCTTCTCTATAGTTTCAATATCCTCCTTAAAGAACCCTCTATATTTTCTGCTTAAAAAGTAGGCGATCGGTATCGATGTAGCCGCTATAGCCAATCCGATAATTATGGATGCTATTAGGGAGTCTAAGGGAAGTAAAGGATTAATCAGTATTTTCGCGGCTTCGTCAAAGATTTTCCAAGACCAAGCGCAGACAACAATAAAGACCATCGTCCTCCAGAACCTAGAATCGCGATCAAGAAGGTAGACGAGGGCTCTGCCAAGAAGTATAATCGAAAATCCAATAACAAATATAGTTAGTGATGTAGAGACGATTAATCCAATGATCCTAGGCATGAGGCCAAGCCAGACATTTGGGTCGCTTGGTAGAGGATTAGGAACTATCTCCGGATTGGACATTATTTGAGAGATTGCCTGGTAAAAGCCTATTGCAATTAATAAAATCCCGAAGATTAGTGATGAGCCAGTTACTAGGCCGTGAAGTGACAGGGTTCTTGAAAGGGCTGAAACCACTTTCCTGTCTAGTCCATAGCCCTTTCCGAGAAGATAGCTCCCAACAATTATGAGACCTATAATCCACGCCCATGTTGCAATATCATATCGTATGAAGACCGCTAGAAATGAAAGTATGCCGAACATTATCAGTAGGATCCCGGGTAAACCTAGAAAAATTCGGGAGTATCTTGGATCCTCGATTATTTTTCTTAGGTATCTGGAGAATAGGGCGGCTGTCTCCTCTATTGTCTCACTATGCTTCACGACTACTCTTCTCACTGATGTAACCGGAATTCTAGATTGAATGAGGGGCAAAACATCTTTATCTGAGAAGCCATCCGTAACCAGGATTAAACTATCTGGCTTAAATTTTTCTAGGGCTTCATTAAGCTCTGAGATTAATTTTCTATCAGCGGCTATGCCGCCTAATTCGGAGCCGGCGATCGTCGCAACCTGGCAGGATATACTTTTCGCTCCGCTTCTTTCTAGGCTCTCGCATATTCTGACGGCTTCAAACATTGCATTGGCGTCGGCTTCTTCGGGGTCAACGAGTATGAGCTTAAGCGCTGCATCGATATTCTCCTTTTTACCGATAATTGGGGTTTTAACGCCTGCTTTTCTACCAATATCGTTATCTCTATCAACACATACGATTAGTATACGCTCTTCTCCTGGAGTCTGCTCCCCTTTGTTCAGCATTAGCTTTCTCCCATAACTATGACAAAAATAATATGGTAATCCTTAAAGATAAGTTTAATCCAACATTCAACTAAAATTTCACTTATATTTTTCCTTGTTCAGCCAAAATTTTAAATTCTTCAAAAGATATTTTCTTGCCTCGCTTAAGCTTCTCTAGGGCTTCTCTCCCAATTTTTTCCTTAAGAGCAGATAAAGCCTCCGCTCTTCTCCGCTCTTCCTCTTCTCTAATAGCCTTCTTTATGGCTGAAATTTGCCTCATCAGCTCCCTATATTTAGATCGAAGGGTTGACAGCTTTTCCCTAGTTTCTCCATACTTCTTATTTATTTCATTAACTCTAGGCCTAAGCTCCTCCACCTTTTTAAGGCATTCAACCATTTTCTCATGGAAAACTTGGCTCTTCGAAGCGGTCTCGGTAATCCGCCTCCTATAGAAAGTTATTTCACCCCGAATCTCCTTTAAGCGATTCTCTAGGGTGGAGAGCTCATTTCTCATAGCATGCAACCTACGATAGAAATCCAGCTGCTTCTCCAAAGATTTAACCCGCTCAACAAGCCTCTTCTCCTCATCAAGCGACATCGGCGTAGTCTGAATTCTCCAGTCTATATCCTCAATCTCCTTTCGCAGGACATCCTCATCCTTAGAAGGCTTCATCCTAAAATGCTCCCTGATCTTACGCCTCAAATCCCTTAAAGAAGCCAACTTCTCACCATATTCCCGCCTAAGCTCCCCCAAAACAACCTTCAAATTTTTAACCTCTTCATTCAGAGTATTACGCTCACTCCTAAACTTCGCCGCCTCAAGCCTCAGCTCCCTTACTTTACTATTCAAATCAGCCCTTTCCTCAGCAAGCCTACGAATCTCATCGCTAATTTCCTCAAGCTTACCCCTTAAATCTGCAGCCTCCCGCTCCAGCTCAGCAAGCCTACGCCTCAAATCCTCAACCATCACGATCTAACATCCACCAAAGATTTGGAAAATGACATCTGTGGTGAATTAATTATTTGTTTGCGAATAAAAGTTTATATATTGGATGGATTATCCAACCATATAGTGATTCAACTTATGATTCCGCGCTCCAAGAGAATATTTTCCACAAAAAGCTTGAGTTTGATTATTTTAATGACTGCGATTAGTGTAATTTCGAGTTATGCTATGATTGGGATTCCTAATGTTAGCCTTATGGATTTGTTTGTTTTTATTAGTGGATATTTAATGGGGTTTATTCCAGGGGTTCTCGTCGGTGTTTTAACGTGGCTTGTGTATGGGACTTTGAATCCGCTTGGTTTTAATTTGGTGATTCTTGTTGCTACTTGTTTGGGTGAGAGCTTGTATGGTTTTGTTGGGGGTTTGTCTGCGAGGAGTGGTTTGGGCGGGGATTTGTCCTCAGCGAGGGTGAGGGATAAGGCGCTTTGGTGGGTGAATTTAAAGTTTGGCATTATCGGTTTCTTTTTAACATTTGTTTATGATTTGTTCACGAATATAGTATCTGGTTTAACCGTTGGTATTCCGCCTTTCATGGCTATAATTCAAGGCATACCTTTTGCGGTGGCTCATGAGGTATCAAATTTCTTTTTCTTCTTTTTCGGTTGCAGTGCTTTGGTTATGTCAATTAAAAAAATACTGCTTAAGGGAGGTGAGAATTTATGAGTGGAAGAAGCGGATGGATGTGGGTTTCATTTGGTCTTTTATGCCTTCTGGCGGTAGCTGTTTATTTTGCGGCATACTACTATAATGAAAGCGCTAGCTATAAGCGTCTCTATGAGAGGGCGGCGGCTGATCTCAAGAGGCTTACTATGCCAGTTAATATTCTAATTGACTATGGCAATGGGACGGAAGTATGGTATAATGATACTTTGGTTCCTAGAGAGTCAACTGTTCTTAGGGTGACTGAAATTGTTGCAGAGGTGGACTACATAATAGGGGAGTATGGGGCATTCGTAACTCACATAAACGGTGTAGGCGGAGAGACCAACAAATACTGGATATGGTACATTTGGAATTCAACCGAGAATAGCTGGAGCTGGGGACCGGTTGCATGCGACAGGTTTATTCTGCAAGAGGGAGACATTATAGCATGGAGATATGAGCAATACTAATTCCTTTTCCTTTTTTATTTATAGCAAAAAAATCTAGATGGTTTTGGTGGTCGGGCGGGCAGGATTTGAATTCGCCGAGCCCAAGACCCATTTTCTTAGGGCTCTCCTGCGACACTCCGGTTTCTGTACGCTTGGTAGGCTGGATGGCGCCTACCCTTTTTGGTAGACGCCTACAGCGTCTCCACCAGCCTCAATCGCTTAAGAGGCTGGTTCGGAAGCTCTACCAAGCTGAGCTACCGCCCGACCAAGATCAAAAATGGTAAGAAATTAAATATATGCTTTTCGTCTTTGCGGGAATATATTCCCATTTTATAATTGGCATGTGGTTATTTTTGATTTCGTGGTTGATTATGCATTTGCGTTATGGGCTTTAGATTTTTAGTTCTCTAATTAGGTTTTTGTATCGGTTTTTTCTGTATTTTTCGACTAACCCTATGACTTTTAGGTTGTATTTGAGGAGTTTCTCCATGTTTATTTTGTTGGTTGATGGATTCAATATTCCATGTCGGGCGGCTATAACCCTCGTGTACATGCTCATTAGATTGGTTGATGCTGGAAAGATGTAGATGAAGATGTTGCGGTCAGCGCCAGGATCGGATCTGCTTCCAACCCTAGCGACAATGTTTCCTTTATCTATTATTCTTGGGGCATATCCTCTTGCGTCAACCGAGAAGCCGCTTTTAATGGCAACTTGATAAAGCAGATTATGGTCAACTCTATCAATGAACATTACTCTGATGGACTCCGGCGTAACCATTTCAACACTTCTGACGCCTACCGGAAGCCTGCCGAAATATCCGCCTCTCTCAATAAGACTGGAGATTTCGTCAAGAAGTCCTATAGCCTTATATGGAAGCCTTGAATCCCTCATCACTTCCCAGTCAAACTCCCACCTGGAGATTACGCATCGAAGACTAGAAGACTAATAGGAAACATGAAAATTAAATGCTATAAGTTTATCTATTTCAGATTCCTTAAATGGAAAGAGTAGGCATCGGGCTAGAAACGCAAAGATTAAATTTCTCTCACTCCCCTTTAGGATACTGAGGAAAAAATTGTGGGCCGGTAGTTCAGTGGTATGAATGCCGCCCTCGCACGCGCAATCCATGTGAGCTGCCGGGAGCGGCGGAGGTCGCGGGTTCGAATCCCGCCCGGTCCACCACATTTTTTGTCCATAAAGGATTATATGATTATCTTTGAGCATTCCGAAGGCTAGAGCTAGATGCTTGATCTCCTTCGTGGCTTTCGCTGGGTTGAGGCTTGAGACGCTTGGCAACATGAATGGATCAGACGGCTTAAGGATCGGGAATCTCCCAGAAATGAAGATTCAGAACGGCCAAGTCGTCTTAACTAAGATCCCGAAATAGCAATTAACTATTGATACACCACTTTATAGAAGTCTCTGGCTTTCTTTTCTACGTCGATGTTGTAGACCCTTTGGTTAGCTTGAAGGACATTTTTAACCCATTCCTTTGGGAAACTGCTTAGACCGTTGATGGCGCCCACAATGGCGCCTACCACCCCAGCTATGCAATCCACATCTCTGAATCTGATTAGTCTGCCGTTTTCGTCTACTCGACGATGATTTGCCGCTGTGAGAATTGAACGGACGGGATCTCCCTTATGA
>Ga0180301_10003534_pt1 | contig 12208 bp, 5 predicted proteins | sample GuaBasSediGuay16_FD_121797 | JGI IMG/M metagenome (GOLD analysis project Ga0180301, IMG submission 121797) | Subseafloor sediment microbial communities from Guaymas Basin, Gulf of California, Mexico - Guay16, Core 4569-2, 12-15 cm | ecosystem: Environmental > Aquatic > Marine > Hydrothermal...
GCGTAGAGTTTCAGGTTAAAGACGCCTGAGATGTGCACTCCTGCCAGGATGGATACCTGGGTGAGCTCCGGCGGTGTGTTGTCCACTACAAACTGGGATTCAACCTGGACGAGGTGTCCCGCCTCATCTTTGGCCTGCACCTTGAGCGTATGATGGCCATCCACAAGATGCGTTGTGTTGAGTGGAGTGGATATATCCACCCACCCTCCGCTGTCCACGCTGTAGAGGATGCTCTTTAAGAAATCGTCAGTGACCTGAACATCTATAGGTATCAAGCCGCTCACAATTTCACCGTTCAGCGGCCCTTTGAGGATAAGCCCGGGGGGCGTGTTGTCAACGTAGAAGATAATTGGCGGGAGGTATACCATCTTGCCTGAGAGGTCCACCGCCACTACGCTGAGGTTGTGCTGGCCGTCGGAAAGCATGTAGGTATCAAGAAGGAGCTCGTAATAACCGGTCTGCTGGTTGAAAGAGAGAATCCTCTCTACACCGTCAATGTCTACTATAACGCGCCTTATTCCCACCTGGTCGTAGGCGGACACCCTAACAGTGTAGGAGCCCTCCAGCATAGCCCCAGGTGCCGGATTGACCAGGGCTACCTCCGGGTCATGGTTGTCCACCACCACCTCTATTGTCTCCTCCACCCAGTGCCCCGCCTGGTCCTCTCCTCTAAAGGTTATCCTGTGGGGCCCGTCCGCCAGAAGAGTAGTGTTCCAGGGTATGGTGATGGGCACCCATGAGGACCCATCCACGTTGTATTTCACGGGCCCCGGGAAGGCGTCTGTTATTGAAGCTCTCATCTCCACCTCCCCAGATAGGTAATCTCCGCTCAACGGGTATTCGATCCTGAGAACAGGGGGCTGGTTGTCCACGTTGAACTCCACCGTGGATGAGATTGTCATCTTCCCTGAAAGGTCATAGGCCATGGCAGTGACATTTCTCACTCCATCCTCCGTCCACGTTATCGTGTTCACGGTGTATTCGTAGTATCCGCTCCCTTCGTTATAAGGTATTAAGATGTTCACGTCGAAGATCCTGATCTGGACAAAGTCTATGCCCACGATGTCCGTGGCCACCACCCTCACCACCATCTCCCCCGACACAAACTCACCCACAGTGGGGGACACCACGGAGCAGACTGGCGGGGTGTTGTCTACAATCACGCGCATTGTCCTTGAGGTCTCCTTGCCTGAGAAGTCAGTAGCCCTCACCTTTACCGTGTGCTCCCCGTCTGAGAAATAGGTAGTGTTCCAAACCACACTCACATCGCTCCATCCAGTGTCGTCCACACTGTAATCCACACTTCTCAAGAAGATATCCTCAGCCTCCACCACAAACCGGACCTCACCCTCAACAATCTGGCCGTCGTACGGCGTGTGGACTATGAGAAGAGGTGCGTGGTTGTCTATGTGAAAGAGGAGCGGGCCTCTCGTTATGCTCTTTCCGGAATAATCAGTTATTGTGATATTTGCCTGATAGGTCCCGTCGGGAATGAGGCTCGTATCCGTTGTGTACTCCCAATAGCCCGACTGATAGTTATAGGCCATCTCAAGAGAGTATCCGAAGATTTCTATGGATACAGAGGCCACACCCACGGTGTCCGCAGCAACAGCTCTGAAAGTGTAGATTCCTCCAACGTATTGGCCGGATGAGGGATGTGTAAAGCTCCCCGTGGGATAGTTGTTGTCCACAAATAGCGGCACTTCGATGAGTGTCTGATGCCCTGCCAGATCAAGGGCGCGGAAGTGGATCGTGTGTGTTCCATCGGAGAGGAGAGAGGTGTTGAGGGGTGTTGAAATATTCACCCAGCCAGTCCCATCAACGTTATACTCAACCCTGTCAAGGAAGATGTCCGTTGCGGAGACGTTGAAGGTCTCGATGCCCTCAAGAAATGTGGAGGGAAGAGGGTGATAGACCTTAAGCACAGGGGCGTGGTTGTCCAGGTTAAACTGTACGGGGCCAAGGACCGTCACCTTCCCGGAGAGGTCCTCAATATACGCTTTGACTGTATAGGTCCCGTCTGGGGTCACAGACGTATCGGTTGAGTACTCCCAATAACCGGATATGGTGTTGTATATAGCTGTGAAGTTGTGGCCGAATACCTCCACGTTCACCCTTGATAGCCCCACGGCGTCGGAGGCGGTTATGCGGAAAGTGAACACCCCCTGGACGAATTGGCCCGGAACCGGGTTGTTTATGGAGCCGTTGGGATAGGTGTTGTCCACAACCACAGTGAGCTGTACCTGGGTCACGTGCCCTGCCTTGTCGGTGCTTCTTATGGTCACGGTGTGGCTTCCGTCGGGGAACGCTGTGGTGTCCCAGATTGTGGAGATGTCCACCCATCCGCTACCGTCAATGTTGTAAACTGTTCTGTCGGGGAAGGCATCCGTCACGGTCACGTTGATTCTGATCCGTCCTTCTACGTACTGCCCATTATAGGGTGAATGGATGGTCACCATGGGGGCGTTGTTGTCTATGTGGAACAGGACTGGCCCATAGGTGGTGTTGTGGCCCGCTATATCCACCACGAAGGCCGTTATAGTGTGGTTGCCGTCCGGATAGAGCATGGTGTTTAAACTGTACTCGTAGTAACCTGTTCCCCTGTTCAGCGACATCACAAGAACCTCGCTTCCATCAATTATAGCCTTCACCTCACTGAGCCCAACCGTATCGGAGGCGGACACTTTAAGGGTGTAGACACCCTCTATGTAACTGTTGGGGGTGGGTGCTGCCACGCCGCATGTTGGAGCGGTATTGTCCACAACTATTGAGATGGACTGCTGGGTCACGTGAGAAGCGTTGTCCATTGCCCTAACGGTAAGAGTATGGGTCCCGTCGGAGACGGTAGATGTATTGAGGAGGGCAGTGAGATAACTGCCAGTGCGATTGAAAGACTTCCACTCCATATCGTCTATCCTGTATTCCACCTTGTTGAGGAAGACGTCTTCGGAGGAGACATTAATCATGTAATCTCCCGAAAGGATCTCACCGTCTAGGGGTGCGTTTATGGAGAGTGTGGGGGCGTTGTTGTCTATATAGAAGGTGATGTTCTGTGTCCGGGTGCTGTGCCCCACGTTATCATAGGCAACAGCGTAGGCCTGATACTGGCCATCAGGGTAGATTGAGGTTGACACAGTGTATTCATAGGAGGAGGTTATAGGATTGTACGGCATAGTCACAGTTCTGTTGAATACTGTAATGTTCACATGATGGACGCCAACAAGGTCTGTTGCTACCGCCCTGAAGATGACGGAGCCCTCCACATACTGCCCATCTATTGGGCTGTTAATCACACATGAGGGGGCGTTGTTGTCAACGTATATGGTGACCGCGGAGTTTCCAACAAGTCCGGTGACATCTTTGGCCTCGGCGGTCAGAGTATGCGCCCCATCGGTTATTAGTGTGGAATCCCACGTTCCGGTCCACTGGTTGCCGCTCTTTGTCATCTGTATCCACGCGTTGTTGTCTATCTTGAACTGACAGGCGATGACGTGGGACGTGGTGTTGACCTTCACAGTCACAATACCGCTGACGTAGGATCTGTCAAGAGGCTGAACTATCACAGGATTGGGGGCGGTGTTTGAAAGGGTGAAGTTGACCGGGCCATAAAGTGTCACACTGCCGCTCAGGTCAGTGACTGTCACATTGAGCCAACAGGCTCCGTCGTTGAAAGATAGTGTGTTTATGGTCCTCTCCCAGAGCTGGGTCACAGAATCGAAATAAGCATTTATGGTTCCAAGGGAGGACATCTTCCCACCGAAGGTTAGTCTCACGGACGATACCGTTGATGGGGTCCCGGCGGACACCTTGAAGGTGTAGTGGCCTGTAACCACCTCGTTGGGAAGAGGTGCTATGACGTCCACACTAACAGGTTCAACCACCTTTAGAGTGACGTTGGCATATCTCACCATTGTGCCGCTTGTGCCTCTTACGGAGATGGTATATGTCCTCTTAGGAGTTGAAGAGGTGGTTCTCACAGTGACATTAGAGGAGGTCACGTTCTGGTTGAGAACGCCGGGGGAGAATGTGACGTTTATGGTGGAAGTGGCAGGGGAGACGGTATAGGAGAGGGTCACATTTGAGCTGAAATTGTTTATTGTGTCCATATTGACGGTGTATGTAGTGACAGCCCCGGGCGAGATTGCCCTCACAGAGGGTTCCGCGGTGAGATAATAATCAGGGGAGGTGGAGACCCTAAGTGTCACCCAGATTTTCTTTGTCATGCCACCGTCGCCCGTGTCCGTGGCTGTGACTCTCAAATAATAGGTTCCGGCAGGAGTGGAAGATGATGTGTTCACCTGTAGAGTGGTCACGTTGGTTGACACTCCCGCTGGGGTAACGTTGATGGGAGTTATTGTAGCAGAGGCCCCTGTGGGGGCGGCCACCACGGTGTCAGACCCCACGGCTGAGACCCAATCCACATCAAGGTCTATTCTCGTCACAACCCCTTTGGATTTAACATCCACCTCGTAGGAGGTGTTCATCCCCGGGGAAATCAAATGAAAAGTAGGGCTTGCAGTGAGGTCAAATGTGCTGGAGACAAGCAGCCTGTAGGGTGAGGAGGAGGTACCGCGGTTCATATCCAGGACCAGAAGGCCATACCAGCCTGTTGATTCTGGGTTGTAGGTGAACTGAAGAGAGCCCCCTGCGGAGGAAGCTTCATCCTTTGCAAGGTAATCTAGGAGATCTCCCGTACCTTTGTAGAGGTACATCCCCAACCTTTCAGTGGAGGGCACATTGTCTATCCGGAAGGTGTACTGACCACCGGAGTAAAGATAGACGTCGTACATATTAATCAGCGGCACGCTTCCGGTCAAGGTGCCGGAGTATCCGCCGCCGGAGGTGAAATAACTGTAACGGTAATCGCCCACGTAGACGGGGCCTGTATAATCCAGAGGATCCGAGCCATTGAGCGGACCGCCGTGGGAGTCGGACTCCACGTCAACCCCGTAACTCCAATCCCTTCCGGTGAACTTAACCACTTTAATGTATTTCGTACCCCCGCCCAGCGTATGACCGTCCAGTATCACGACGTCAAACTCATCTGAGCCTCTGGTGGAGGATGCTACCATGTTGGTCATGTCGTAATCCGTGTAGGCGAAGAGGTCAAAGTCCTCCCCAGTGTTCCTGTTTATTATAGCAACTGCAGAGTAATAATTAGTGTAAGAAGGTGCTTTGAATCGGATGATATCGCTGGTGCCCCAGTTCCACCACCATCCAGAAGAGACCGTCCTCGCCGGGTTATCGTTCACAAGAGTTCCACCCGATTGGGTGGCGGCCGCTGAATAAAGAGAAGTTAGGCTTAGAGAAGAGAGCACCAGTATAACCAAAAGACCGGTTACGCCAAAAATCCTGCCAATATTGCTTCTATTTTTCAATTTCATATTCGTCACCTCTTTTAACAAATATTATGCTCTCAGGCCCCTGCTAATAAGAGTTGAAGATTTTTATCGTATTTAATAACTTTTGTATCTTATTGTGCGTTATTGTGCAGGTTATTTTCTCATTTTCGCCTTAAACACCATTCCACACCCGCCCCACCCCCCTCTTCATAGGGGCAGATTCACACATTGTCTTTCCACTATCTTTTTTTACATGCGCTGCTATATGGCACATCAAGATGGCAGGAATAGTGGACTACTACAGGCTACTGGGCCTTGAGAAGGACGCCTCAGAGGAGGAGATAAAGAGGGCTTATAAGAGACTGGTGGCCCTCTATCATCCCGATAAAGCTGGTGAGCTAAGCCCGAAGGCGAGGGAGGAGTTCTCCGAAGTTGTGATTCTCCTTAACAAGGCCAAAGAGATACTTCTCGATCCCGTAAAAAGAGCTGAGTACGACAGGATGCTTGGAGGTGAGGTAGCCGAGGGTGTTATCGTGGGTGAGGTGAAGAGAGGAGTGCGGGAGGAGATCATGGCAGTCATGGGGAGGCTTGAGAAAGTGCTTTCTAAGCTCCAGAAAGAAGAGGGGCTCATGGAGTTCCAAATCCTGGGCATTGAGGCGGCAGAGGGGGAACAGAAGGAGGTAGAGATGGTGCTGGAGACAGAGGAGCTTTCGGAGGAGGAGCCTGAGCCTCAAGAGGCGATAGTCGTTGCTGAGGTGATGGATGAGGGGGAGGAGAAATGAAGCTTCTTGGGGTGTACACATACAACTCTGAGCTCTACTTTGACCTTATCAGGGAGCTTCGGCGAAGGGGGGTTACCTTCATAAGCATTGACGACCCAGTAGCGCTTCCCGCGGAGGTAGCTGTGGTGATAACGGGGCGGGGAGAGGGTGCCTCTATTAAGGGGGTGGATGTTGTAGAGGTTGGAGAGGACGTGGGGGAGGCTGTGGATGCCGCTTTGAACGCAATCTGGGGCAAAAGAGAGTACACAGAAGTTATAATAGGCGTAGACCCGGGGCCAAGACCGGGCATCGCAGCTGTTGGGGACGGACTTCTTCTCAAGGCACTCATTCTCAACTCCCCCGGGGAGGTGCTATCCGCCGTTGAAGGGATCATGAGGACCTATCCCTCAAGAAACTGGCTTCTCAGGCTAGGGGATGGGGACCCGGTGAGCTTAAAGCAGATAATCTCATCCATACCCCGGGGGCTGATAGACATAGAGGTGGTGGATGAGTCGGGCACCACCCTTGCGGGGCCCAAAGGGGACCACCTCTCAGCAATGCTCATAGCACTCAAGTCTGGGGGAGGAAGGGGGGTGAAAGACTACCACCCCACCTCAGGAGAAGTACAGAATGTGCAGAGGCTGAGCAGAATTGAGAGCGGAGGCAAGGTGACCATAGACAGGGAGAGAGCTAGCAAGGTCCTCAAAGGGGAACTCTCCATGGAGGAGGCCGTCAGGGAGAAGCTTGAGGAGATAAGCTATGTCAAAAGAATTGGGGATAAATAAATATTTTATGGACAGATTTCCCCCCTCTCGGAGGCAGGCAGATGGCTGACAGCAGCATAGTACTAAAGGTCGAAGCGGCGCTTAAGGACGACGTGGGACACTCAAAGGCCAGACTCTCAACGAAGGCACGCAGGGCGCTTAACGTCTCCCCGGGGGACATCATAGGAATCAAGGGTAAGAAGCTCACCGCTGCCGTGGTATGGAGGGCGAGACCAGAGGACGAGGGGAAGGACATTATAAGGATTGATGGCCTTATAAGGAAGAACGCCCAGGTCTCTATCGGGGACAAGGTAGAGGTCTTCAGAGCGGACGTTAAGAACGCCGATGCGGTTATAATCGCACCGGCCCTGAAGGAGATGCCGCGCATACAGTTTGCCACCGGGATTGAGACCTTTATCAAAAGGGCACTTCTTAAAAGGCCGGTACACAAAGGGGATACCATATTCATCCCCGGCATCGCCCTGCAGGGTAACACACTTCCATTCAAGGTGCTGAACACCTCACCCAGGGGAATAGTTCAGATAGGCATAGACACCAAGATCAAGGTCAGCGAAGAGCCCGTGGGGGAGGAGACTGCTATTTCCCAGGTCACCTATGAGGACATAGGGGGCTTAAAGGAGGAGCTTGCGAGGGTCAGGGAGATCATAGAGCTCCCACTTAAACACCCCGAGCTCTTCGAAAGGTTGGGCATCAGACCGCCGAAGGGGGTTCTCCTTTATGGACCCCCAGGGACCGGGAAAACCCTTATTGCAAAGGCGGTCGCCAACGAATCCGGGGCCACCTTCGTCTCTATTCAGGGACCGGAGATCATGAACAAGTTCTACGGTCAGAGCGAGGAGAACCTAAGGATGAAGTTCAGGGAGGCAGAGAAGAACCCTCCCGCCATTATATTCATTGACGAGATAGACTCCATCGCACCTAAGAGGGACGAGATCAAGGGGGAGGTCGAACGAAGGGTAGTCGCCCAGTTGCTGACCCTCATGGACGGCCTGGAGGAGAGGGGGAAGGTCATAGTCATAGGGGCCACCAACCGTGTGGATGACCTGGACCCCGCCCTGAGGCGCCCGGGGAGGTTCGACAGGGAGATAGAGATAGGGGTCCCGGACAGGGAAGGGAGGGAGGAGATTCTGAAGATCCACACCCGAGGGATGCCGCTGTCCAAAGACGTTGACCTGAAGCACTTAGCGGAGATAACCCATGGCTTTGTGGGGGCTGATCTGGCGGCTTTGGTGAGGGAGGCCGCCATGAAGGCGTTAAGAAGGTATCTTCCCAACATTGATCTCGACAAACCCATCCCTACGGAGATCCTTGAGAAGATGGAGGTCACCATGGAGGACTTCAGGTCGGCCTTCAGGGAGATAGAGCCCTCAGCCCTAAGAGAGGTCTTGGTGGAGATCCCCAAGGTGAGCTGGAGCGATATTGGGGGCCTTGAGGAGGTCAAGCAGAGGCTTCGGGAGATGGTGGAGTGGCCCCTCACCGATCCGGAGGCTTTCAGAAGACTCGGGATAAGACCGCCGAAGGGGGTTCTCCTCTATGGACCCCCGGGGAGCGGAAAGACCCTTCTTGCGAAGGCTGTGGCACACGAGAGCCAGGCGAACTTCATCTCCATTAAGGGCCCAGAGATCCTCTCCAAGTGGGTAGGGGAGTCAGAGAAGGCTATAAGAGAGATTTTCAAGAAGGCGAGACAAACCGCTCCTTGCATCCTCTTCTTCGACGAAATCGACGCTATAGCCCCAAGGAGGGGTGGAGGCTATGATGCAAGAGTCACAGAGAGGATAGTAAATCAGCTTCTCACATCAATGGACGGGATTGAGAGCAACGACGGGCTTATAGTGATCGGGGCCACCAACCGGCCGGACATACTGGACCCGGCACTTTTGAGGGCTGGAAGGTTTGACAGGCTACTTCTTGTAGGCCCTCCGGATGAGAAGGCGAGAGTGGAAATACTGAAGATACACACAAAGGATGTCCCCTTGAAAGGCGTGGATCTGGAGGGGCTCGCAAAAAGAACAGAGAACTTTTCAGGGGCTGACCTAGAGAACCTTGTGAGGGAGGCCGCCCTACAGGCCCTGCGGGAGAACCCGAAGGCCAAGTGGGTTACTGCCAAACACTTCGAGAAGGCCCTTGAACTGGTAAGGCCCTCCCTCACAGAAGGGATGCTAAAGTGGTATGAAGAAATGGAAAAGGAGCTTACGGGCGGAATAAATAAAAAGGAGAAGGGAGATAAGGGGCTCGTTTATTACGGGTGATATCATGAAGATCTTTGCGGAAGAGTTAAGGAATAAAGAGATCTACTCAAGCGACGGCCTCAAGCTGGGGATCATAGACAATCTGGTCGTGGACACCAAGACGGGAAAGGTGCTCCACATCCTGGTCTGGCCCGCGGAGACCGTGGACATAACCCGGTTCAGGGTGGATTCCCAGCAGAGAATAGTTCTGCCCTTCAACAAGATAAAGTCCATAAAAGACGTTGTGATAATGGCCCCGCTGAGCGAATAGACCCCTCAGCGGGTGAGTACCTCCTCATAGACCTCTTTCACCCTTTTTGCTATTTTAATAGCATCGTGAGTCGCCTCAACGTATCTGCGCTCCCTCCTCCCCATTCCACCCCACCCCTTCGCCCTTCTGATCAATCTTTTCCGCCCCTCTGCGACGCCCTCTGCGCTCGGCTCAACGACCTCTAGAGGGGGTCTTTTCGGGTAGAGGGCGGGGTCTATGTGACACACCACCGGGATTCCCATAGCCATAGCCTGTATGCTCACCATACCGTATATCTCAAACCTGGGGGATATCCAGTCCACAACTATATCCGCCTCCCTCATTCTTCTTAACGCTTTCTCCGGTTCCACCCCCTCCACAATCCTGAGATCCACCTCAATACCCTCTGACCTAAGGATTTCGACCGCTTCAAGGAGGTTTACAGTTCCTTTAACCCTCCTGTCCGTGGGCAGATGCACCACTACCGGTGGCCTGCCCCCTTCAACCTCCTCACCTCTCCTCTCAATATTGACAGGACAGATGCCCTCTAGAAAAACGGGGTTGGGGAGGTATTCCACCGGATCTACATTGACCTTATGGGCGTGCCTGATAAGATCAGGCGTCGAGACGAAGGCCCACCTCGCGAAAGAGGCGAAGCGAACCTTATTCGAGTCCCTAAGCTCGCTTCCGTGAAAGTGAAGCACCGCTGGTATTCTTCTCGTTTTGTAGTAAAGAGCAGTGAGGCCGACCCTGCCGTGGTAGTGAAGGAGGTCATACCTGTGTAGATTCCTTAAAATCCAGAAGAAGAGACGCATGTTGGCCAGCCCGGGGGGATCCGGAAGGATTGGGTGGTCAACAGCGCTTGAGTATCTCCATTTAACGGCTGCCACCTCTGAGCTCATCCCAATCTCCCTTTGTGCACGGGAGAGGGTGCCGGCCACATCCGCTATGTTGTTCACATGAAGCACTCGCATCTCCTTCATCTCTCTCATAACCCTGGGGGGGCCCTTCCCCTATTGAACGCTCTCTCCGGTGGTTATTCACCGAGTTCCTTCTTTATGTTTGAGAGGCACCGCCTCCCCTGCTCCACGGCCCTATCTAGCTCACCTCTTTTAAAGGTCTGAAGCATGAGAAGAAGGTCGCTCTGATACTTGCTAGTATCTATACCAAGGGCCTTCATCTTGGTGATCCTATCTCTTATCTGGGAGATTATTATGGAAAGTTCCTTCGCCCTTAAGGTCTCCAGCTCTCCCTCTTCGGCAACCTCTTCCCTCACCTCCTTCGTCGGGCCCTTCGAGAGCCTCTCAATATCCCTCCGTATCTTCTCCACGAGCTCAGCCGCCTCATCCACCTTCATCTCTTTGAGGAGCTCTCTTGCCTTCTGTACCTTCCTAGAAACCTCTGATGTGGGATACCCCTTGCGGGCCATGGGGAGCAGCTGGTTCCATATTTCATTCAACTCTCCGGAGAGTTCCTCCACCCTCTTCCTCAGGCTCTCAGCCACTTCGACCTCTGCCCTCAGAGTTTCTATGCTCTCTTCAAGAATCCTTTTCGCCTCCTCTCCCCCGCCCTCCGTGAAAAGCTCGTCTGAACGGCTGAGAGTCTCTCTGTAGGGTTCTGTGCTCACCCCCAGTTGCTCACCCCGGGTTATGAGCTCCAAGAGGCTCTCTTTCAGCCTCCTGTAGGAGTGCTCCTCGTAGAGACGCTCTGTCTCTTTCAAGGTACTCTCGCACATCTCAATGACCGCTGCAAAGGATCCCTCCCTGTAGGCTCCTACCGCCTCATTATACTTCTGGGTGTAGGCCCCCTGTGGTCCCCCAACCTCGCCTAGCTTCACAACAGCTTCTCTCAGCCTGTTCAGCAGGTAATTGGCCTCATAAGCCTGAACGTTCCTCTCAAGCTGGAGGGATTCCCTCTCCCAACCACTGTAGTCACCCCCCATAAAAAGCTCCTTTACGCTCTCTAGATGTCCCCTAAGACGGGAAACATCCACCCCTCTCTCCTCCAGCCTTTTTATCCCATTTATAATGGGAATCATTCTCCTCTGATAGAGCATGTTGTACGCATCCCTCTCAAAGCTGGCGAGCCTTCTTTCGAACTCCTCTATGAGCCCGCCAACCCTTTTCACGTCCCCTTCCTCAAGCTCTTTCTTTATGGAATCCATTAACCCGCTGAGGTCCTCTGTCTCCACATCCACCCCCTGGGATGCAAAATAACCTGCCCTCTCTTCCAACCTTCTCTGAAGTTCCTCGATCTTGCTCGAGTACTTTTTCTTAATTAGGTTTCTGTGAGCAATCTCAAACCTTCCCAGAAGCTCTCCTGCACCCTCCAGCTCCCCTGCTTCAAGCTTTCCTTTCGTCAGGGGGTGTATACTCCTTAAGGGACCAACATCCAGGCCCTCTTCCGCAAGCTTATCCATTTCCTTCTCATATTCCTCCAGCTTCTGGGCAATCTCCTTCTTCCTTTCCTCCTCGATCTTTGCCCCTTCCTCTTCCCTCTCGGGTGCCTTTTCCACAGCTTCTTTTTCCTCCACTTCAGCCCCTCTCTCCTCCACCGCGACCTCCTCCTTCGCCTCTTCAACTTTCTCCTCCACCCTCACCTCCTCTGCTGCTACCTCACCTTCTTTTTTAACCTCTTCCTCTTCCCCCACCTCAACCTCTTTCTTTTCCTCAACTTCCTCCGCCTTCTCCTCCTCAACCTGAGGAGCACGCAAGGTATTGAGGTACGTCTCTACCCATTCAGACAGCGTCTCCACGACATCGAAAGCGCCCTTGATATCCCCGGCAGAGAGAGCTCCGTTTATGTATGCCAGATGCTCCTTTATGGGAGTAGTGTCCCCTCC
>Ga0180301_10003535_pt1 | contig 12207 bp, 11 predicted proteins | sample GuaBasSediGuay16_FD_121797 | JGI IMG/M metagenome (GOLD analysis project Ga0180301, IMG submission 121797) | Subseafloor sediment microbial communities from Guaymas Basin, Gulf of California, Mexico - Guay16, Core 4569-2, 12-15 cm | ecosystem: Environmental > Aquatic > Marine > Hydrothermal...
AAAAAGCCTGACGAAATACTTATTCCATCAAACAGACCCCCCTTGACCCCAATATCTTTCAAATACTTCTTAAAGGGTGAAAGAGTTGATTAAAACAAATGTATTAATTATTGGAGGAGGATCAGTAGGTTTACTGACTGCCTTTTATCTACATAAGTTAGGAGAAAACGATATTATAGTTGTTGAGAAATCTTATCCAGGCTCTGGTGGAACCTATCGATGCGCTACAGGAGTAAGAGCGTCATTTACTAGTATGGAGCATATAATACTAATGAAGAGGAGTATCGAATTATGGAAAGAACTCTCTAATGAGCTGGGTATAAAGTATTCTCGAAGCGGCTATATTTGGTTACTAAATAACGAGAAACAATTACAAGACTTTAAAAAATATGTAGCTTTTCAAAACAGACTAGGTGTTCCAACAAGAATAATAAGTCCAAGTGAGGTAAGAGATTTTGTCCCATCAATAAACTATAATGAAATTCTTGCCGGAGTACACGACCCGTTAGCCGGGAAAGCTGATTGTTTTGATACGGTAATTAATGTACTAAAGTATTTGCGTAAGAACAGTATAAAGATAATCAACAATACTAAGGTAGAGAAAATAATTGTAAAGAATGGTAGAGTTTGCGGTGTAAAAACTAATAGAGGCGATATTGAGGCAAATAATGTAGTTATTTCTGCAGGCTACGGTTCTAGAGATATAGTTAAATCTATTGGGATTAACCTGCCTTTAGAAAATTTACCTAGACACGCCTTAGTTACTGAAAGATTCAAGAAATTATTTGATCCACTACTAATTGATTGGTCAACAGGATCATATATAGTACAAACATTTGCAGGAAATTTCCTAATAGGTTGTGATATCCCGGAAAAACCTGATGGCTTGTTGTCTACAAGAGTAGATTTCTTATTTAAAGCAGCAGAGGTTTGGACAAGATATTTCAACTGGCTGAGAGAGGTCAATATCCTTAGATACTGGACAGGATATTACGTTATGACACCAGATCACCATCCCATCTTAGGGCCCATAAGTGAGATAGAGGGACTATATATTGCAACCGGTTTTAGCGGCCATGGTTTCATGATGGCTCCTGTAACTGGCGAGTTAATGGCAAACTGGATTATTTACGGAAAGCCATCAATAAGTATAGCAAATAATCTCACCTATGAGAGATTTAAGCTAGGTAAAATGATAAGAGAATTAGCAGTATTTGGATAACCTGAGGTACAACAATGAACTCTAAATACATCAAGATCAGAAAAGTTAACGATCTTAAAAGACTGGGTAAAATCGATGTCTGGGTGCCAGCAATAGGTATTGGCACGTGGGGTATAGGAGGATATAGTTATCCAGATTATAGTCTCGACTCATATTACATCGAAGTACTAAGATATGGTATAAGCTTGGGCATGTGGCTTGTTGATACAGCAGAATATTATGGCGGCGGCCATACAGAGGAATTAGTTGGAGAAGCTATTAAAGTATTTCCTCGCGAAGAAGTACTCATTGTCACTAAAGTATGGGGTACTCATTTGAGGTACGATGATGTATTAAAAGCTGCACGCAACAGTTTAAGGAGACTAAACATCAGTTATATAGACTTATATCTTGTACACTGGCCCAATCCCAGCATACCATTACGTGAAACTATGAAGGCTATGGAGAAATTATGGTATGAAGGCTTGGCGAGATTTATAGGTGTTAGCAATTTCAGCTTAATTGAACTTAAAGAAGCACGAAGCTATCTAAATAAAACAGACATCGTAGTAAACCAGGTAAAATACAGTCTACTCGATAGAAGGGTTGAAAAGGATCTATTGCCATATATGGAGAAAGAAGGAATACTGCTCATGGCATATACACCGTTGGAAAAAGGTGTTTTAGCTAAGGATCCTAGATTGGCTGAAATCGGTAAAAAATATGGGAAAACAGCAGCTCAAGTAGCATTAAATTGGCTGATCTATAAGGAGAATGTTATGGTCATACCTAAGGCAGCTAATAAGAAACACTTAGAGGAAAACGCTGGTGCTATGGGCTGGAGGTTAGCTCGTGAAGATTATGAATATATTTCCAGGTTGTTTTCATGAAATTTTTCAGCAATAATATTCTTATTAGAACCATGAAACGATATTTGTTGCAAGTATGCTTGTTATTAAACATATTAATACATGAGTAAAATCGAATATTGTAAAACTAGCTATCTTAGCTATGACTAAACCTATTGAATAAGCAACAGCAACTACTAGTACAAGACCTAGCTCAATAATGCTATTTAGAGCCTCCATGCTAGGTAATATCGCTACAGTTGCCCCCATTGGTGAACCAACAAGTGCTTGTAGTGATGGCAATATTATTTGCATTATCACTAATATCAATATACTCAAGAATACTGGGGCCATATAGCCTAGGAAAGCATAAGTCCTAGTACTGCTCTTTACCCTCCTCTTTTCACTCACTACGCTATTTATGAAGTTTGTTAGGTTTTCAAGAATTAGCGGGTTACCTCCACCAGTATCAACAATTTCGCTTAATACAAAGAAGACATAATTCCCTAGCCAGCTTCTTAATCTAAAACTTTCCACAATACTCTTAAAGGGCACATTCAATTCTAGTTGTCTTGAGATCCATTGTAATATTTTGTCAAAGAATTTATTGTAAGTCCTTCTCTTAGCCAAGTCTCTTATTGCCTGAACTATATCATAGCCTATCTTCTTCATTTCCGTGATGTCTCTAAGGAATAGTGGAAGAGCCTTCTCTACTTTATCTATCTCACTATGTTCAAGTAGGTATTCTACAGCTATGGGAATTGATGAAAACAATAACATTATTGCTACAACATTATGTAACTCCGGTATCAACAACCTTAATAGAATAAACAAAGGTATAGAAGGTACTACTGCTAATGGAAGTCTACGCACAATGTTATACCTGTCATAGAATTTGGGTTGTATTGTATGAATAGCTGATATTGTTATAAAAACCAAGAGAGGCAGAAGCCCTACAGCAAAAATTTGCAGTACAAGTATACTAAGAGGACCTGCAAACACTAGTGAAGACACTAATAAAAGCGCTGGCAAGATTAAGAACATAGCCATAGAAGCTTCACCTAACGTACCAACTACTTCACTATATCTTTTCCACCTATCGACCAGTTCTTTAAGCTCGTCTTCAGCCTTCAATGTTAGATAAGCTACTGCATCACCTCCGCTTCTTATTATTGAAGAATATCCTAGTACAATGGTTTGAAACTTTTCACTGGGATGATTTAATGCAGTGTTATCGAGAGCGTCTAATGGGTTATGAGAGAAAAATGTGTAATCTCTTCTTATTATTTTAGCTTCACGCTCTATTTTAGGGAGAATGTTTCTGTCAATAATTCTTTCAAAAGCCGAGTATAGAGATATGCCTGCAGCATGAAGTATTGCTGCATAGGTTAGGAAAAACGCTAGCTCATTTTCTACATCGCTCTTCCTATTAGATATTTTGATGTTTATCTCTATAGCGGGTATGACTAACATTGCAAACGGGATTATATTGATCAAGAATATTAAAGCATTCTTAATCACATTTAAATAGATAAGCAGGCTTATTGATGTAGTCAAGACTAGTGATATAAAGAATAGAAAGATATATCTTCCCACATAGAGTGTTGGATGCGTGAACATTAATGCTTTAGGCAAGTTCTTTTTAACGAAATCCTCCTCATAGTTGAATAATCTACGTATTAAAGGGATGTTTCTTAGACCTGTTATCGCCAGTGTAGTAACCTTAGTAATCTTTTTTCTAACAAGTATCTCAGAATACGCTAGCAGACATAACCCGCCAATAAAGTTTAGTGTAGATAAAACTATAACATACGACATGAGGAAGAATATTTTCTTAGATGGCTCGATCCAAGCAAAAGTGATCAAAACTAAGAGTATTGTTGAGACAACATTTGCCAACAAGAATGAATTGAATAATGTCTCAATACTCTTTATTTTCTCCTTGGTTAATTCCTTCATTCTTTTGTCCTCCTTCGCTCATTATAGAATCTCTGTAGATGCCTCACAACATCTTCATATCTTAATATATTGTTTTCTACAAGAGATTCAAGAAAGTTTCTTCTTAACACTAACTCTTCATACATCATATCCTTTGTCCAGCCAAGTAATCTTGCTATACTTTCTAATTTTACACTTTTCTTAACTACTTCTTCTTCGTCATCAGGGTAATGTTTATCTTCTTCTGGAACCCAGTAGAATATTCTAATATAATCAACATCCGTAGCTCCTTTTACACCAGTAATTTCATCAACCTCGATAACTCTCCTCATAGGTACTTTCCCGGGGATCTTGATAAATCTCGTAATTATTACATTACTTATTAAGGGAAGGAATGATATTGGGACATTAATAGGAGGAGTAACTAGTCTCATTATCATAGATTTTATTGAGTCACCATGAAATGTACAAGCACCTCCATGACCCGTAGCAAGTGCTTGTACAAATACATAAGCTTCCTCGCCTCTTATCTCACCAACTATGATAAATTGTGCTCTTTCTCTCAAAGCTAGTTTAACTAGATCAAAGAGGCCTATCTCTGTTTTTGATTCAGCCAGGGTATATACATGTCTTGCAACTAAAGGTTTCCATCCTATATGCGGTAACCTTAGCTCTGGTGTATCTTCTACAGTAACAATCTTCCATGCCGGAGGAAGTAGTGTCGCTAGAGCATTAAGTAACGTAGTATTATGTACTATTATCGTATTTGCTTCAAATGTCTCATTACCCGAGACTTCAAGATCATATACATAGCCATCAGCTTGCTCTATTATATTAATCTCCTTAACTCTTTCAAACACTACAGGTCCATTATTAAGGGATTTTGATATTCCATTGAACCTGATTATGTATTTCCCATCAACATTTTCTATAGAAACATTACCTTCCAAGCCAACATATTGGAGTACATGCAAAAGCTTATATACTAGTTTGTCGGAGTCAAGCACAATCTCTGGGCTTCTTATAGAATCTCTCAATCCCTCTAAGAATTTAATTAGCCATTCTCTATTGAAGAGAAATATATGTTTAAGTAATCTTTCTTTAGGACTTACAATATGCTTAAGCAAGCAACCTTCATTATCATTCAATAACACGTACTTTCTGGATCCATCTTTATCGACGATCTTGTACTTAAGCCCGAGAGCGTCAAGACATCTCTTAATCTTTTCGTTGACTACGATATCGTTTTTGTCGACCTTGATTTCTAAACTATTAATCTTTTCGTCTGCTTGTACAAAGATATGCCCAAGTATGTAGCCTAGTTCAGGTTTTGTTATAATATTGTAGTTATTTTGGGACGATAAGTGAAACTGCTTGTCGTCTAAAATAATCTCTAGTACCTTAACGCTTTCTATATTCTCGATTGTTTTAGGTAATTCAAGTTTATTAACAATGATCAGTTTGTCTTTACTGTCTAATTCAAGAGGCTTTTTTACGTATAAGTTCTTACCATCTGTAGTGATTATCGAATGATCCTTAGTTACTATTACTTGTCTTCCACTTTCAGTAACGATCTTCACAAGCTTGCTGGGAGCTTTATGCCTTATTATGTATTTAGGTTTTTTCCATACAACGTTAAATCCTTTATCTAGAGCAAGTATTTTCAAATCAATATCCGCTAAATCTATGTACTCCATGTTACCATATTTCATTATAGGCTTATACTTGCTTAATAAATCCCATAATTCTTCTATTGTCACTAACATAGGTTTATTAGATAAGATCACTACTAGTACACTATGACCATGGACTGATTTACCACTAGCCATCTCACCCACAATGAATACGGAGCCTTTATTCTCTAAGAGAATCCACCAATATGCAGCCATTAACGAACTTACAGTACCAAATTTTATCAGATGACATATAGTGAAAGGTTCTTCTCGGAACTTTCTAACTGTAATACTTGAGCCAAAAGGTGTTATTTCTCTAGAATAGGTTATTGTTACCCTATGTTTTTCTGGAAGAGAACCCTCTGCTATAGGAAATGCTGTAGACACATGTTTTTTAGCCTTATGAGCTATCATTAGTATCGTATTATCTAATACAGAGTCATCGTCAAACACTATGTTGGATATCAACCAGTCTAGATACGAGTAGTCTCTATGGAAAACTCTAACAGGCCTATTAACTCCTTCGATAGAAATGTCTTCGATCCTAGGATCCTTTAATGGGATGTCTAAAGGCCCATAACCTAAGGTATCTCTAACTATATAGTATTTCAGCTTACCGAATGAATCTAAGATTTGCTCATAAATACCTAAATCTTTAGTGATCGTCACTATCTGTTCTTCAATATATTTGATCGGCTCTTCCTTTTCCAAAGGCTTCATAGCATAATAGAGTGAATTCATTACTATATTATAGATTTGTTTCTCTTGCTCATTGAGTTCAGGTTCATCAATAATATAGTAGCCTAGTCCTTCATACTCATAGATATATACGCTAGCAGGGCCAACATTGTATCTCTCAAGTAGAGTCCCATTTTTAACTATATGAGACATGCTGTCGATCGACATTCTCATTATCTTAAATTCTCTTATGATCTTTGGTTTACGTTTTATTAGCCTAAACTTAGTCAAGGCATAGCCTCACCCGACTCTATTAAAAGAGTAAATGATCTCCCTCTAGACGTTACAACTATTATAACAGTACTATTAGATATGATGATATTATTAGAGTTGAGTTGTATATTATAAGAAGCCTCTTCACCTGGATTGAGGACTTTATTAATGTCTGTTTTCGTTATATTTGATAAAGACAATAGGGTATTATTTTCTAGATCATGGATTAATATGTCAATAATATTTACTGTTATTGGGCCTATATTCGCTATTACTAAATTCAGTGTCCCGTCGGTAATTGCACCACTTAGGTGTAACTTCTCTATATCCCTCTCTTGTTCAAGCGATTCGGTATATCTAACAGTATCTACGAACTTAGAGTACTCTGTGAGAATTATTATAGTTATTGAAATAACTATAGTCAAGGCAAGGATAAACAATAATGCCCCTATGATGTTAGATATAGATTTCTTCCTAGACATCCTTATACACCAAAAGTAAATGTAAAAGCATTGTTTGATTCAGTAATCAATGTAACTACATGAACTCCCTTGGTTAAAGACATGCCCGTCTTTATTGATATTATTGCAAGTCTATTACTAGTGGATATTACGTCGCCTAGATCTTCTCCATAAACATTAATGATAGTATAATTCTCTCTAGGAATATTGTCATTGTCTAATAGTATCGTCTTAACTACTATGTCTACATCACCATAATTATAGACTACAAGATTTACATGAGTTGAATTAGTAAATACATATATCAACGATAATCTCTCAAGTAATTGCTTTCTACGATACGAAAATACTTCATATATAAGACCTTTTTTTGCCCCAGCATAGGCTGATAAATTAACTACATAAAGGGCCATTACAGCTAATGTTATTGCTATCAGCATTAACGAAGCAAATACTTGAGAAATTGCTCTCATTAACAGTATACCCCATTACCTTAGGTATATGATAGAATAGATTGTCAACAATAATCCTAATGTACCTAGCTCTTTATCACTAAACTGTGGATCGGTGGGAGAACCCCAATGTACATATAAACCCTTACCTATACGGAGTACACAAGCACCACTTTGCGAACCACCTGGGTTAGTATAGAATCTTAATGCAACCATATCTTCGACCCCAGTGCTTAAAACTATTGAGTGATGGAACTTCATCCTGTTAGCCAGTTTCGTACTTAAGTCACTAAATCCGTAAGTTTTAAGCCAAGATTTAAATTCGACTGTTCGACTTGTATTATCCTCTTCACTCTCTTGTACATAATCCTGTACAGAGCCTCCACTACTTACAACAGACATATTCTCCGATCCAAATAGCAAGTATTCAAATCCTTCATTCCTTATAGTCTCATAATCAGAATCAGATATACCATAATATAACGGGTATCCTGATAAATGAACCCAAACCCATCCATGATCCCTTATATTGTTATGAAGCATTGTAATAAATTCAAGCATTTTTTCAGTATCATTAAAATATTCTTGTGGTATAGGGATAAATTCCCCAAACGGATTTATTACGATTACATTATCTTTAGGATTCAATACAAGTTCAAGCCATTCATCTAAAGATGTTATTGTTTTCACAACTATACCTAACTTCCTTGCTGTTTCTAGAATACCATTTACTACTTCGCTAACATTCTCTATTGATCCTTCTTTACTATGAGGCTTTTGTAAAAGATCCAATGCGAGCATTGATGGGGCAAAGATGTATATAGGTGAATTAGTTAATTCAAGGCCGCTACATTTAACAATTATTGAAGCGCTTACATCACCAGCTATCTCAATAACATAATCTTCTCCTACAATAAAATCATAACCATAGGTTCCTATGATATCTATTCTTGAAGTATCTCGTGGAGCAATAACAGTGTATTCAGAAGAGAAATTGTTTGACTCGCCATGAAGTATCATTTTAACCTTAACACTAGTTTCTCCACTATTATACAAGACTATATAGGCATACAGATTCCCATACTGTTTGATAAGCTTCGCATCAATTATTTCAATAGAACTTTCATTAAAATCAACCATACTTATTATACTGAAATATAATACTGAAGCTACACTAGCAGCTATTATCACCAAAAGCAATGATGTTATTATTGGCGATATTATTTTCATCCTCATAATACATCCTTAAGTCACTTTCTCTCTTATCTACAGCTACATCATCTGATTTATATAATTGTAAAATGGGTGTATTAAAGTTAAGTACCTAGCCGTGTTTCCTCACATAGGAAGAAGCAATATATAGTGCAACTAACAGGAACGCTATTGACAAAGCAAACGCGGTCAATAATAAGATTATGTTCTGAAGATCAACCCCGTATATGGGTCTTAAGGAAACTTCTCTATAATACTCTATAGAAATATATAATAGTAAACCAATTATTGCACCTAAGATCACGAATAGTGCAGAAATAATCTTAAATTTCAAATGTCTTTCCACCTCATTATTACCCCTTACTTCCGGCGAATGAATCTAGTTAATGCTTCAGCAAAAGGCGGTAATGAACGAGTTTGAACCAGTATTCTACCGGGGCCCTCTGCTTCTATTACAAATCCTTCGCCACCAAATAGGAATGATTTTATTCCTCCAAATTTTCTTACCCTCCATTTTACTGTGGAGTCCATTGCAACAAAATGGAAGTTGTCGACAATTATCTTTTCTCTAGGGTTTAGTTTCTTGGAAATAATTCCCCCATAAGCACTAACCCATACTCCGCCAACACCACTAGCTTTTAACCACACTAACTCTCCTTCAGCTAGTAACCCTCTAAAACCCCTCCATGACATGCTGAGGTCTATATTCCCGTGGTGAGCCAGGTAGCTTGTATCTTGAATTATTAGACTACTAGTGCTATCAAGGGCAACGTATTCGACATCACCAGGGAGTGATGGTGCAAGCCATAATTCTCCTCTACTCCTAGCAGTATAGGTGTTGAGAAACACGCTTTCGCCGCCAAACAATGCCCTCATAAGTGCTTTTCCAAGTCCTCCACCAGTATGAGTTTTTACATTAATGCCTTCACTCATGTATACAAGAGCGCCTGGTTCAGCTGTAACAGATTCTCCCGGCTCTAATACCATTTTTAATAGCGAATACGAGGGCTTTGAAACAATATTCCATTCCAAATCTTTCTCCCTCAGTACTAAGTAGTAAGTTATGATTCAGTCACTAATTACACTAATCCTCATAGAGGTGGGCGTCATCATCGGGTCAGTTGTGCGTAACCAAATCACCGGTTCAATTAAACCTTATACCACTCTTCTTTAATAAGCAATACTGGTTCCGTCCTCTAGCCGAGCGACACCCCCGCAGGGGGTTGGATGAGCTCCGGCTGCGCGCCGGAACCAACAAAAACCACTATTTAAGTAATAAACACACCTATTCCACGCGTACTATAGTAAATTTTAATATCGTATGAGAGTGTTTTAGATAATAGAATTCTGAATGGAGGTGGTTACTATTAGCCTAAAATATTCTGATGCTCTTGAAGAAGTAATGAAGATTGTTTGGCCAAAACCAATGAAATTATTTACAGCCGGGCCCGTAGCATGTTTTCCCGAAGTACTTGAGGCTATGAAAACACAGATGTTTAGCCATAGGTCTAAAGAGTATCGTGAACTACATAAAGATACTGTTATGAGGCTTGCAGAATTCCTTGAGGTAAAGAAAGGCACTGTACTACTATTCCCCAGCAGCGGTACAGGCATAATGGAGGCTAGCATTAGGAACTGTGTTACACCTGGAGGAAAAGTATTAGTAACAATAATAGGGGCTTTTGGCAAGAGGTATAGAGATGTAGTTGAATGGAATGGGAGAAAGCCTATTGTACTTGAAAAGCCTCTAGGAGAACCTGTTCTTCCCGAAGAATTAGATGAAGCATTGAAAAAGAATCCCGACGTCGAGGCAGTCACGATAACATATAATGAGACAAGTACTGGCGTATTAAACCCGCTAAAAGAATTAGCTAAAGTCGCTAAAGAACACGATAAGCTAGTTTTCGTTGACGCAGTCTCAGCAATGGGTGCAGCAGATATAAAGTTTGACGAATGGGGCCTTGATATAGTATTTGGAAGCAGTCAAAAAGCTTTCGGGCTTCCACCAGGGCTAGCCATGGGCGCTTTTAGTGAACAAGTCTTCGAGATTGCAAAAAAGATTCCTAATAGAGGCTGGTATTTCGACTTATTACTGTATAAGAAATATCAGGAGAAAGAATGGTCTACTCCATCAACACCCCCAATACCTCAGATAATTGGGTTGAATGTTATACTCAGAATTATTGAGAGAATGGGAGGAAAATATGAATGGTTAAAAATGTATCAAGAAAGAGCTGAAATGGTTAGAAAGGGTGTCATGGAGATAGGTTTAGAATTACTTGCTAGACCGGGATATTATAGTCCAACAATAACGGTAATCAAGTGTCCACCAGGAATTAAAAGCGTTGAAGTATATGAGGCTATGAGAGAACGAGGATACGAGATTGCTAAGGGATATGGTCCAATAAAGGAATCCACCTTCCGTATAGGACACATGGGATACATACCAAAGGAATATATAAGAGAGCTATTGGACACCTTACGCGAAGTAATTAATGAATTGAAGAAAAAGAAAGGTTTAGCTTAACCCCTAAAATATTATAATGTTTTTTTGTTTACTCGAAAACATACAATTCTTCTTCATATCTTCTATCAAGTATCTGTCCTGGAGGCAGATGCTTGATCTTTTTCTTAGATAGCAGTTCTACTACAGCTTTCCTAACTTCTTCTAAAGGTTTATCTCCTTTAAGCCAATCTAACGGCACATTTATATTTAATGGTCTAGCAGGTATTACATGTCTTGTTGTCTTATGGGCAAAAACTTCTCCCCTTAACGCCACTTCTCTTACTTCATTTTTAGTAACTCTAGGAGTTATTATTGAAGCCAGGACTTCATCTGCTAATGCTTTATTTATTGCATCTTTTTCGGTCTCGTAGCCTATGGAATAGCCTTTAGACGATAATTTATGCTCAATCTCCTTAATTAGGTCATATATCCTCTTTATATCTCTCTCAGGCTTATGTATACTCCAACACTTATCTTTTGTAAGTAATCCAGCAATAGCCTCTCTTTTTTCCAATAACTTCATAACTTCATCAATATTGCTTTCTCTTAATGTAAATCCAAGACCTTTAATTGTTTCTATAATATCATTTATATCTCCATATCCTTTCTTGATCACACGGCACCACGATCCGACAAATATGTTTGGATTATCATAGTCTACTAAGCATACGGGTATATATGGAAAACCAAGTTTTTTCATTGCAGCAACTCTATGCATTCCATCAAGTACAACCAGGGTTTTTTCGTCAACTAATATTGGGTCTTTGAAATAGTTATCTTTCTTAATTTTTTCTACAAGCCATGAGAGAATACTTGGGATGATTTCCTCATGGATATGCAGTTTGTTTACTTCTTCAACCGTTATCTTTAGAGTAATCTTGGGATGTGTAATAGTAAATGCTGTGACCATAAGAAACACCCCGGTAATAGTCTTTAATGGGTTTTAAAATATAAAGTCTTCTCAA
>Ga0180301_10003536_pt1 | contig 12206 bp, 1 predicted proteins | sample GuaBasSediGuay16_FD_121797 | JGI IMG/M metagenome (GOLD analysis project Ga0180301, IMG submission 121797) | Subseafloor sediment microbial communities from Guaymas Basin, Gulf of California, Mexico - Guay16, Core 4569-2, 12-15 cm | ecosystem: Environmental > Aquatic > Marine > Hydrothermal...
CTCAGAGTCGAGAATACTACCGACATATTCCATGTCCCTATACTGGATCAATGATTGGAGATCTATTGGTATAACTCCACTTTCGCTATCCGTGCTAGTCATATTAAAGGCTAGGTTTCTTAGATCCAAAGATAAATTCAAAGTTAGATACTGCGTCGAATCATCGAAAAGCTGAACAACTAATGTCCCATTAACATCCACAATTGTACTCATACCCCCTATGTAGTCCTCAACAAATTTCTTAAGAGCCAACGATCCCTTGAAAACTGTAATGTTTAGTATTATGTTTGTAGGCTGGAGAGGAGATAACACAATATCGTGGCCATACAATCGCGCAATTCTCCTCGAAGGACCACTATAGTTATTATTGCTAATAGTAAGATCTATCTGATGTATCCTAAGGTATAGAGGGGTACCACTAGCATTTAACTCGACTGTGACATTCGCTGTGAAGTCGTCTTCGCCCCATATCTTTATCTCATTGATGCTGTATGAGAAGAAGTTAGCAGCAATTACATCTGTACCAGAGCTCACCTGGGATGAGAGATTCATCGTTTGGCATACACTATAGTTAAGGTACAAATTATCTATGTCCGCTCCTAGGAACTGTAGATCGACAAAGCCCTCTATTGTTATGTTTATCTCACCACCTGATAAGGCACTCTCTAGCAAGTGCTTAGCTCCGGGAGTATCATAGACGGAGATCAATATTGACATATTCGTCCAGATATCAGAAGATAATCTGTATACATCACCTATGCGCACTCTTATCGCTTTATATCCAGAGTCGTAGACTGTAATGTTCACATTTCCTAGCCAAATGGGTGCTGCGATCGGATTCTTAACAGAGATATTTGCCTCCAAGTTATAGTATTGTCTACTACCAAAGGATCTCTGCTCTATATTTCTTAGCAAGAAGAGATCTTGTAGGGGCATCATTGAGGAGATAAGTTCTGCGTCAAGGCCTCCTTCATCCGTCCCGATTGTGGATGTTTCTAAGGTCTGATTTATTGCTAAATCTATGGTTATTCCCTCTATCCGATATCCAAAGATTGTTAAGTCAAAGCTTCCACTAACATTTATACATAGCAACCTATCCTCTACGAGTTCTCTGATAAATTTCTCGAGGGGAATATTATTTGGTCTATCAAACAAAGCTATTACTGCATTTATTGTTGCGTTCTCACCATGACTCATCTCCGCATGGGGAATCCATATATATCCAACAGACCCAAGATTATTCTTTAAGGTTAGGTTGAGATTATCTATGACTATGCTGACTGGAACATCTGGAACTTCAATCGAAACATTAAGTTCAAGCTTTCTACCATCATAAGATGTTGATAATAACTGAGCATTTGTTATGTTTATCGCTGGCGCAACCGCCGCTGTTTGGGGAAGAGCTTGATCCGCTAGATCAATGAATATCTTTCTTGCGAATGGTACTTGGGTTATATTTAGTCCGAACAGAGATATTGATGCCACACCACTAACTGTTGCGTTGAACTGTTTTTCTATTAGTAGCTCCTCAAGGAAGTTCTGCGTTACTGAGGTGTCTTTGATTTCTATTTTGACTTGCATAGTTACGTTTTCTCCTGGCCCCACATTATATGGGCCTTCTGTATAAATCTCTACGACAGTGTAATTCTTATAGATGACATCAAAGCTCAGATGATTTATACCTAGCGACACATTAACAAAGTTATTGAAGGTATACTCCACTATTAATGTTTTAGAACCTATCTGCTCGAGCCTCTCCAAAACCAGAATATTCTCAATGTTTAGTGGAATTATGGATTCCGAGAGAGAATCTGAGGACGATGTGTATGCTATATCTTTAAGCTCAATTTCTACAGTGAAGTTCCATTCAAGAAACATTAAGTGTGCAGACACATTTATATCTACTATGGCATCCCCCTCAATAAGACCTTTAATTATATCTGCTGTCACATTCTTCTTGTAGAATAACACATCCATCTCAATGCTCATAAAGTCTTCGCTTAGATTAAGTATGTCCAGCAATCTTGCTTTTATTGCCTCCTCACCATCCTGGCCAAGAACTGCAGTTAAGCTCCATATAGTCGCTGGGAGTTTGTATAGGTTTGTTAGGTTTAGCTTAATAAGGATCTCAGCTAGAGTATCATTTTCGAGTAGTGTATTTATGCTTAGACGATTTATCTCAAGCTGACCCATCGGCAAGGCACTTTGAGTTAAAGCTTGTTGTTGTCCGACAAGTTCTTCGCTCAGCTCGTAGGCGAAGCCATAGGTTATATTGATATTCACTACTTTTATGCCAAATACAGTTATGTTTCCATAGCCTTGTATCGAGGCGTTGAACACCCTATTCTCTATTAGATCCCTGAGGAATATGTATGTTTCGTTCCCGCTATATATGTACATATCTACTGTCAGGTTTGATGTACTTTTAGGTGGTATCCACGCATCTCCTATCAGAATTTCTACGGTTACAGCATCCTCTCGAATAACCTTCGCTGAGAAGGGACCAATACTTATGTTTACTCCGAATGGGTTCTCCAAGGTTATTGATGCTGAGAATCTGTATGCCTTTCTACCATTAACTATTTCTTCACCCTCGTACTTGAACTCATTAATACTAATCGTCGTACTCGGAAGAGTACCCGCCTCAACGACACTTTGTGTGTTTGGCATTAACGACATATTTCTCATTTCGAAGGGTAGTGTTATGTTTACGCCGAAAATCTCAGCATACACCTCCCCTTCGATTACTAGGGGATAAAATTCACTCTCAATAATTCTTTTAAGAACCTCAGCTGTATAGTCCTTGTCGGATTTATAGATCTTTATGTACGTCCTCAGTAGTTTCTCTGAGGGATCATAAAGATCTATCGTTGAGTTTGAGCTAAGCGTTATCGCGGGGTTGCTCCAACCATCAAGCGAGATATTCACTTCATAGCGGAATATTTTTATAGGTAAACGATCAATCTTTGTTGATAGTGATACTTCTAAGAGAGTTTCATTCTGGTAATCATAAATCAATGAGACATCTCGTAGACTCATTCCTCCAAGACCGCCGAGATCTTGATAGTTTGTCACCCCGACGCCATCAGATATGTTGAGAAGCATTTTCTGGACAAATATTACTTGTGGATACTCTACCCCGAATATCTTTATGTTGATTGTCCCCTGGATAGTAGCATTAAGGATTCCTTTGTAAGCTAGATCATAAAGGAGACTCTTCATAGCCTCCTTTCCCTTGAATATATATATGCTTATGCTTAGAAGCTCCGCGGTCCCTGCCGCGAGAGTATATCTATCGCTTAGCACTATTTTTATTAGCTTTTGATTGTCTTTGACCACATATATACCTGTATCCCAGAATTCTATCGATATACCTATGGTATTATTGAAAGTCACGTTTACATCAAATCTAAAGGCTTCTTCACCATCAACGACGGTCTCTCCCATATATTTATATCCTTCTAGGCGGAATAAATCTGTAAGGCTTATAGCCGAAAGAGCAGATTGCTGTGTTGCTTCAGATGATAAGTCTATTCTGAAATTGTCAATAGCTATTATTCCAAAATCCCAACCAAATAGCGAAAGCCCTAACTTAATATCCGCATATAATTCAGATACATTACCATATATGAAGCTCCTAATGAAGTCTACGAACTCACTTGATGAGTTATGAAGTATTAGTCTAACCACAACATCATTTTCGCCTGGTCCGACAATAGGCTTCACAATCTCAATAGTTGCTGGTGGTTCGACCGAATCTTCATATAGGCTTATATCAGCAACCATAAGGCTTATTATCATGGGTATTGGTGCCTCTACGGACGTCTTTACATATATCTCGATTCTATCAGAGAACTCTGTTACATTGAGTATCTGAACGCCTCCTCCACCATATATGGCAGATGTACTCTCACTTGTGAACAATGTTAATGAGTCCATTAATGAAACAACAAAATTCGTTTGGAAATTCTCCAAGTTTATTTCCGCTCCGCTAAGATGAACTGTTAGGTTCCCACATATGATGACATCAACGGATTCTCCATGGAGAGTACTATTTAGGAAGATCCGCATAGAATCGGTCTTATAGATATATACATCAACAATCAATGATTTAGACGCAAATGGTGGTATTTCCACACGCTCTGGTATTATAATCTCGATCACTGGCTCAATATCGTTTGGCAGGTACGCATACAGATCTCCTGGCCCTATATCTAGCTTCGTGCTAAACGTATTTATTATTGAAGCATTAACCAGCAGTTCATAAGCTTCTAAATCGTTTCTGACAACCTCACCAACATATACAACACTGTTTATCTTGTAAAATTTGGATGCCTCCCCTGCCACTGGCAATTCGTTGGATAGGGAAATCATGCTACCGCCAGCACGTATCGGTATGTTGTAGAATGTTCTGCTGAGGAACTTTATATCTGCCGAACCAACAAAAACTGTTTTTTCTGCCCATGTGCCCTTAACAAAAGATTCTATGAATTCACTTAGTTTGGGCGAATCCTTCTTAATTCTGATCTCTATTGTTGGTTGACATATCACTTGTTGGGTTTCGGATGGTTTGTCTAGGTCGATATTTTGTATCTTAAGTGAGCCTATGTAGCTTGAGTCATATATTATGTCGCCCCTAACCTCATATATTGTTAGGGGCATAGGCTCATACACTATGGTTATCTGCGAGTCTATTATTATGTATCGATCTGTGGCGGCAATATCATATTCCGTCTCCGTAATATTGAATCCGGTCATAAGGTTAGATATATCGAAACCCTGAGTCATAAGTTCATCGAAACTAGCTACTCCGCCTCCACCCATCGCTCCTCCTGAGAACTTCGATAAGTCGATATCTTCTATCCACACACCAGCAAAGTATATGTCCACTGTTCCGCTTAGTGTCGCATTAAATTCATAATTATATAGAAGCTCATCTAAGAATTCATATAGGTCATTATTTTCTGTGAACTCTGCGTCCACTAAAAACTCTCTTGTTTCTCCTGGACTCAACAATATCCTGCTATCCTGCCTAATTTTTAGAATTGTTGCCCCATTTTTCCCCAATATGTTTATGTCTATGGGCCCCCATCCGAGAGTCCAATTAAGATTGTTTGTTATTAGGGCGTCAGCGTCGAAAAGATATTTTGTTTCTCCCTCAATGATTTGTTTTCCAAGGTAGTCGATATCGAGGCTACTTATCAGTATGTTATCTCTTAATAATTCGAGGAGAGCTCCGAAAACCGAGGAGGATGTCTCTGCTGTGGATGGAGATACTAGAGACTCAGAGAATTGTGAGACGTCGAGTTCGACTTCGGCATCCTCCACCTCAATTCCAAATATTTTTAGGGATAGCTGACCCTTAATTTTTCCGTTAATAGTACCTTCCTTTATCGCCTTATTCAAGAAGCTTTTGAGAGCACTCCCTTTGATAAAACGCAGATATACTGTTGTGTTGAAGCTCCCTTTTGCTGAGTCAAGGATATATTCTGGGATCCATATATTCAGAACATGCCCAGTGCTCGTCAGCATGTTTAGGTTAACGTCTCTGAGTTCCACAACACCTATCTGGGTAAGTTCCGCAGGGACAACACCACTCACAACTATTTTGGCTTCAGCATATGTATTTGTTTCTCTGGTCAACTCGATTTTCTCGATTGTAAACCCTGGGAAGAAACTTGATATTGAGACTGTCACACTTTCTCCTGTCGCACTCATATCCAATATGTCACTTAGAGAGACATCAAAGGGAATAGTAATAACGTCTATTAGGCCGAAGAGCGAAAATGGATATTCCACGCGGATCTTCGCATCTAATTTCTGAGTAACCAAGTATGTTCTTATCAGCTTCTCTGTCGCATCCGTCTTATATAGCTTCAGTGTTATTGTCAGTATTCCCATACGTCCTGGATCCAGCATCATTGGACTCATATATCCTATGCCTATAAGACCATTTGTCTGCGGATCTAATATCCTAAAACTCACTTTGGGAATTTTCGCTGGTAACCAATAGTTGTTTCGGACGAGAAGCTTTACGCTGAGTACGCTGAAATCTTTTGTCTCACCAACAAACTTTATTGAGAGGATCTTGAAGTTCATGTTTGATAGGGGCAGAACGGTTATGATGTTTACCGCTACGTTACCTATGATTAGTAGAGCGACCACCGTCAATATCTTCTTTTTTGTCGATCCTAAAGGCACATATATCACCTCATAACTCTAACTCCTCCGACTCAAACACCTCCAAAAATTCCTCCTCAACACCCTCTTCTTCAGGAACCTCCTGTTCGGAGGTTCTAGGCCTAGACCTAGATCTAATCCTTCTTGACACGGCAAAAATTGCTCCAATACCGCCGAAAACACCAACAAGAATTAAACCATATGTGGTTCCGCTCGCAACTGGAAGCGATTTTACCTGAACGGAAATATCACGCATAGCCCCCACATAGTACGCATTTTCGAAAACTCTGATTCTAACTACATGGCTTCCGCCAGAATCAGGAATCCATATAACGCTGAGGGAGCCATTACATATAGTCCGCACGAGAGGTTCATTGTCAATACTTATCTCAATAATAACACCTTTGACTACTTCGCCATCATTATCTTGAAGCCTAACTCTGATGTTTACCTCACTGCCTGCCTCCAAATCGTCAGGAAGTTTTGCCTCAATACTCACATGCTCCTTTACTATAACAAATCCACATTCATAGAAACTACTGGCATGAATACTTGTAGCTGCGCTTTGGATGCTAAGCATGTATTGGTCTGGTAAGAAATTCATATCAGCGAGTATCTGCGTTGAGCCATTCTCATCAGTTGTTGAAGCACCAACCAGATATCTTGTGCCATTACTACTTATAAGATATACAGTTATAGGAACTCCAGCCAGGGCTTTGTTCTCCCAGTCTATAAGGGTTATATTTATCTCGATGGGGTCTCCATACTCGGTCTTATTTGAGGATATATTAACAATGAGGAATGTTGGTATCTTCTCGATGTTGAGGATTATTCGGGATTCATTTACATATTCATAGACACTGCTCACTAATTCTATCTCTATATAATACGTACCTGGAAGTAGATCTGCAGTGCTAAATGGGTAGCTTATCTGTATTTCAGATTTAAGCGTACCATTATATATTATGTATGTCCCATCAACAACTATGACGACTTGGCCCATATCCTCCAGAACAGGTTTTCCATCGTTATCCCTGAATACTAATGTGAGATTCGACGCATTCTGATATATTACAGACCATGTATAATTAACTATTGTCAGTGCATAAGCATATACCTTTTCCTTGTATATAGATACATAGTATTTGTCGCTTACCTCACCCTGATACAGAGAACTCCACACGTATGCATCTATAGCTATTTGCTGATAAGGAGAGAATATCTGTGTATCGATCAGCCACTCTGCCATGCCATTCTCTACTTCAAGTACTGTACTAAGAACTATTTCTCCTGCAACATCAATACTTATATTTACCTCTCCACGTACTATCGGATACTTATCATCATCCATAACGAAGACTCTGATTAGTAGATAGTCGCCCCAATCAATAGTACTCGCATTCGTGATTATTTCGACGCTCTCAAGAACATCTTTCTCAACAACTAACATTGCTTCTGCCGATGCTCCATAATACTTATCACTACCACTCACATTTAATATGTATGTGTAATTACCGAGATTCAGCCATCCTGGATAAGAATTCTGATCCACACTAATTTCCAGATATCCATCATTTGTTGTGTTGCGTCCAAGCAAATATATTGTGTCATTTATTAAGACGTATACCTCAGCATACGCACCATCTACGGGTATACCAAGCTCCGTAAGAATATTAGCATATATGATACCACCATCTGAAAATATGAATGTCGCATTGCTAAGTTGGATTACCAAGTTTGCTCTACGCACATATATTCTTGTTGGTGCCTCCGACGAATAGTAGCCCCTTATGCTATCCTCATCAAATTTGGCGATAAGTGTATGGTTTCCTTCTGGGATATCTACCTGCCATCGTATTAAAGATATACCTCGATCATCGGTGTAATCCCCAGCCAGAAGAACTGTTTCATTCTCAGCTGATAGCAATAATATGTAGACATATGCATTAGGTACCAGATTTCCGAACATATCAACTAGTGTTACATTTATTGTGACGGTCTGACTATAGACAAGAGTTGTATTTAGATGAATCTTAATTGTTGTCGTGGACCAGACATGAATCCACATATCATTTGACTTCGAAACGAAGATACTATCATTCAGGTAGAACTCAAGTGTGATATAGTCGCCCACCGTATGTAGAGAAGCCAAATCTATGGTTGCAACAGTACCTTCTCCTTCATAGATAACTGTCATTGTTGAGATTAAACCACTTGAGTTGTATATCTCAATATATACTTCTTGGCCTTCAAGAGATATTATTCCCCCATCATTTCTGCTTATTGTGAAGTTTATTTCTACTGTCTCGTTTGCAAGAGCATCTATCTCTGTATCGCCGAATAAGAATGTTGCTTCCTCAGCACTAACATGTATCTGCTGTTTGGATGTGCTATAGGCAGAATCTCCTTTCCATCCATCGTTATCTAGGTCGTATATCTTTATAGTTACTTCAGGATCTCCAGCCCATAGAGGAGAGACATTTGTCAGAATCAATGTATAGAATGTCCCATTGGTATAGGATATCTGTGCCTCCCCAACAAATATTTTGCCATTAAGCATAACTATTACTGTTGTATTGACTCCACTAGCATCGCTCACATTTATTTCTATTCTTAGTGACTCATCTGCCTCAATGACTCCATCGCCACTAACACCATCACCAATGTATTCTGATATCTTAACACTGTGTATTATTGGAGGATCCAGGTCGTCATCCAGAATAACCCCGTATTCATTAGGTTCGGATGAAGCTAATGCTGAGTCTCCTGGCCAATCATTATCTCCATCATATGCTAATACCTCTAGGGATATTACCGAGCCTACGTATCTCAGCCATACATCTCTGGGAATAATAACATATGCTTTTTGACCACTCCACATAATCGAGCTGTTGTCATATATTATCGATGCATTGCCAAAATAAATGATGAATGTAACATTTTTTACCCCACTTTTCTGGTCACTTATATTAACCCAGACTACAAGATCCGTCATGTTTGAATCATAGATAGTAATCATCTCATTTGGAAAGTCTATGTTCGGTGGTTCGGAATCATCATCTATAAGATCTACATAGAACTGCCCACCTAGAACAATATTACCAGCCATGTCAACACATTTCGCCTCCCAATACAATCTCACTCCAACATGAGGTTTCCATTCACTAGCCGATATCACGATTTGGTATTCACCATTCACATTACTAGCTAGAATCCAGGAGCTCCAGTCTCCATCGTTTCCATACTTATATCTAATGTATACTTTATCGATACCACTTATCTTATCCTCACAAGTAATTCCTAGTATTATGTCTCCGGACTCATTATCTATGAAATCTATTCCATCTTGTGGTGAATGACCAGTGATTGTTGGTGTTATTATATCTATTTTTATTGGCCCTTTACGAAGACTTTCCTTCTCATTTCCTGCTCTATCTATGGCAACAACACATATGCTCCAGATACCTGATGGTACTCCGATCATAGTAGATATTTGTCCCGATGGGACATCATACCAGTTGAAGAGAGACCCATTATCATAGTGATAGACGCGTATTATGTAGCCCTTCATTCCACTAAAACTGTCTGTGCTTTGGTTCCAAGAGATGCATATCTCACTAGTATTATACCAGTCCGTCATGCTAGGAGGAGGATTAATATTTAGAATATCTGGCTGCGTCGGTGGCTCGGAATCAATATTTATTCCATGTTCCCAACATAGCTCCCATACCTTCGTTTTGTTGAGGTCGTTCCTATATGAGAGCAAACCATTTATAAAGTCGAATATTGTGGTCGGCTTATAGTTTCTAACGACATACCATATGTCTGATAAGTTAACACTCAGGGTGTCACCTATGCAGTCGCCATCTTGGTCATCATTATTAGCATCATATAGATCCCATAGGACTCCTGCAACACCCGTAGCGGTATCCTCATCGTTTCTGGAATGATCGGTGTCATAGAGACTCTCGAGATCCCTAAGATCAAAACTTTCGGACCCCATATAGTAGCGCTTTATAACCTCCGCCAGAAAAGCTGACCAACCAACTACCCATGCCGTTGTCTGATCTGTGTGGACACTTAGATTATAGTTTGTTTGAAAGCTAGGTAGTGCGTCATATTGAGCCAACAGAAATTGGCTGTATGCCATGAAGAATTCTGTATAATTGACGGAGGCAGGAGCCCATAGTCTGGAGTCTGTTATATTATAGAAATATACGCCCGTGGATGCTGGGTATGTTATGTTTAGCTGTGATAGGTTATATTCACTGAGAACATACATGGAAAAGTTCCTAGCAAGCATCGATAATACTAAAAGTTCCGCAACAGGCCCACCCAAAACGTAAACTACAGAGCCCGTTCCAAGATTCTCTGCGTCGACTGTTGTTGCATCGTTACTATACAAGGTGATACCCGCTAAGGGATCCCAATACTGGGATCCTTGCACATAGATACTATATGCGCCCTCACCCAAGTTGAGATAGTTATCATACATACGATAGAGATATATTCTATTACTTAAATCGTAGATCGCCAGCTCTCCCGGGATATAAGCATAGAACTGCAGACAAGGATCTTCTCGAGAAGTACCATAACGATCATTGTTGGTTTCATATGTTATAGTAATTGCACCTTCTAAATTTGTTGAACTGTTCCCTAGAGACTCCGCACCGCCTATTGTGTATCCAGCAGCGTATGGCTGCTCACCAGTATCAAAAGCTTCGTCAGCATCTATATCCCAAGCCCCTACAAACAAGCCTTTGGCCTTCTTATAAACTGTTGTTCCTACCAGAGCGTATGGATCCCTAATTTTAACAAAGCCATATAGCTGGGTATACCCACTTCCAGGGTCAGAAACACCGCTTGGCACTGTTGAGGTTATGTAGTAGTAGAGATTACCTATTATAACAGGGTCCGTAATTATACAGGCTCTGATATGCCTTGTATTCTCACCAATCTTACGCTGAGCTGAAAAAGAGCGGGCGACATAAGCACTATGTGTATGACTATTGGATTTTTCCCTGTTTGTAATACTACCAACTCTATCCATAATTCTCAGCAAACAGCTACGCGTCGGGCTTATTGCTGAAATAGCTACTAATGAAACTAGCAATATAGGTAGCAGTTTGATTATAGTTCTACACAAGATGCATCATCAACGCCCTGTATGATAAAAAGCTCTAAAAAATTTTCAAGTTCTCTAATATCTCCAAAATTTAGTGAAATTCTGTTTGACTATAAAAGTTACTCTTCCTAAGGGTATACTATATTATTCTTATAGTAAATGCTTTATAAAATATTCGAAGTAGTATTTGTTAGATTTCAATAAACCTCAGATCGAGTGAATTATTGAAGGAATTCAATCCCCTATGTTCTTCTGCAGAGTTTTTATAGGGATAGGACCACAATTCCTAGCAGCGTTGCCAAGATATGAGATAGTATTATGTCTCGAATAAATGTTTTTACAGCTGCTACCGATAAGCCTTTTATCGTTGTGGTGCTACCTTTACCAAGCACACGTAGCTTTACTATGATTAATTTCCCTGCTGTCTCAGCTTCTGTCAGCCTTTTTATCGCTTCTCGAACTACCTCAATTGTATATTTCTTCACTAAATCTCTTTTTTTCTCGCCAAGTATAACATATAGAATATTTGGAGCTAAAGCGCATACTGTATGTGTATCCGTGGAAAGAAGCTCAACAGTCTCGGCCCCAAATTCTCTCTTTATGGCCTCCTTCATATCTAGATAGAACCGAGGGTTCAGATTATTGGAATCATAGATGACAAATACATGTAATTTTTCCCCGATCTTTATCGCTATAGCGATTATACCTAGGTTTCCTAAGCCGTCTTCGAGTGTGAGGCCATCGCATTTATTATGAGCAAAGCCAATCATAAATTGTTTTAGTTTGCAATCCTTAGTCGCTATGGTTCTTACCAATCTACATATAGTATGATATTCTTTATCATCAATACCTATTATTAGACCTTCCTGAGGATCTGTAAGAGAATTGTGGGCATCTACCA
>Ga0180301_10003538_pt1 | contig 12203 bp, 15 predicted proteins | sample GuaBasSediGuay16_FD_121797 | JGI IMG/M metagenome (GOLD analysis project Ga0180301, IMG submission 121797) | Subseafloor sediment microbial communities from Guaymas Basin, Gulf of California, Mexico - Guay16, Core 4569-2, 12-15 cm | ecosystem: Environmental > Aquatic > Marine > Hydrothermal...
ACACAAACAGATACAACAAGTACGATGTTCTGCTTGAGTTTAACGGCCGAAGAATACTGATTCCAAAACACTCGATTTTGTATATGGCTGAGGTTGAGAAAGGCGAGTAGTTTGGGTGCTGAAGTTAGGGTTAAAGGTCTTCAACTGCAAAATTATATTTACAAAGCTTTGAAAGAGCGAGGCTATCTTGTTTTTAAGGAATACCCATGCCGTGCCGATGTAGTGTTTTTCAGCAAAAACCATAAAATTCTGTTTGTTTGCGAGGTTAAAAACTATGTTATCCCTAAAAATAAGATGCGTAAAATTGTTTATAGGTTAAACAAAAAGAAGAGGCGGGTTGCAGAGCACTTCCAAAAATTGGGATTCAAATTTAATCAAGTTATTCCTGTTTTGATAGCTCAGGGATTTGAGAGAAAGAACCGTCGCTGTTTATGTTTTTCGCTACGCAACTTCCTTACATTTTTCACTTAAAATAGTTTTTCATGAATTGTTAAATCGTTGCCAAAGTATTTGTTGCAAAAGGACAAACAAAACGCCCCTTCAACTTCTAAAAGTACCCCTCCCACTATTTTGGTAACAAGCAATTCTATCGCAGAATAAAATCCTAGACAACTAACTAATTCCGCCACTAGTGTTGCCCTATATTATCGGGGTATATTATATATTTGTGGTAAAACAAATAATAACAACGTTAGAACATAGCTATCTTCGATAGTGTAAGCGTGGTCAAAGTGGACTATGACTCAGCAGACCGCTCTGAAAAATATGTAGAAGGGAAAATTAAGTCGCACGCAAGAGAAAAAATATGGTTGACACATGGTTTTGAAAGGTTTTTATGGTCTAAGTATGGCATATACCCTTCAATAACTGGTGAACGTATAAACATTTTAAAAAACAGTGGAAACTTCAAATTTCACGAAAAACCACTAGCTTTCTTTCATCATAAGAGTTTCAAAGTAAATAACAAATTTAAAACAAGTCTAAAGAAAATCAAACAACACTTGACTGACAAAAACAAGCATGCATCAATGCTTGAGTTTATAATTACACTCGCATTAAGGGCAATACAACTAGAACTCCCAGATGAATTTCCAATAGGCCCTATAGAAATTGAAAAACCTATTGGAAGTTTTAAACTGGATGCCTATATAGAAAACGCAGCGTACAATAAATTTGCTATTGAAATCAAGAATCCTTCAGGTTACATAGGTCTAAATTATAAGAAAGGAGACTTAAAACGAAAATTGGACGCATATAAGAGTTATAAGTTTACCCCTATCCTTATCGCGCCTTTCCTTTCAAAAGAAATACAGGATTACTTAATAAGTGCTAGAGGCTTCTTTTGCAACCTAGGATACAATGTTACACAATATACGGACGACGAACTTATCGATATCTTTTACGAAGCAGGATTAGGTGATACATTTATTTTTTATAAGTTAGATGAGTGGGAGACCGCTGCTGATGCTAAAACATGGCTCAGAGAAAAGCTAAACAAGGCTGAATTTGAAGAAGTGAAAAAGGAAATAGATAAAATTTTTAAAGATCAAAGACTTAATTTCATTTTAAGAAAAGTTCGTGGGATTTTCAAATTTGCTAGTTTAAGTACATTAAAAGACGCATTTATACAATCTTCTAAGCTAATTGAGACATTAAGCAATATAAAATTACCTAAATCTTTTAAAGAAAAAATAATACTACTAGATGAATTTTATTTTCGTTTTTTAATCGATCAAGAACACAAGCGTCGTACTGCCCATAGCTTCGTTAATATTCTTACTAATAAATCAGATTACTTGAAGAAGCTAAATAGGAAGGATCGTGAGGACTTCGTTGAGGATCTACTTAGAACGCTACAAAGCTTTAACTATATTAAAAAAACTGGAAGATCGTATTATGCAGAAGATATTGAAACACCTTATCCAAGCAAAATGAAAATAGATTTGTCATCCCCTGATTCTCAGAAGATTTGACACATTAATATGGAAACATGAAGCAATGAGAATTTTACAAAGTATAAAAATAGAAGAAGTGCCATAGATTGAAACACAGGATGCTAGCAATTCTTTCCACTAAATTCTCTCTCTTTTTAAAAGTTGATGTCATCCAATAAGTAGCTAAGTTATGCCTCAGCATAGACTAAAAATGTGAGCAAGAAAGATTTTCAAGAGATAATTGATGGTTTAGTCATCTTCACGAACTCAGTTCTCTAGGTTTTGGCACACATTATAGGTTCTTCTCTCTACGTTTGCAATTTTTATCCTTACATCGAAAAGAACACCATGAAGCCGCTTCATTAATGTAGAAGTCTGGTTCATTTATGATTTCGAAGGTTTCGTGGTTGTGATTAACAAATATTTCATCACCATGCACTCTTTTCATCTCACTCACGTACTTTCTGTATTCCATTAGAAGGTAATCTGGATCGTCAACAGGTTTGATTCTTTTTCGGAAATGCTGATATAACTCTCTTACATGTTTTTTCTCAGGAATCTTCCCGTATAACTTTCGAGCTAACGAATTTGTAAGCCGTAACCCATACTCATATTTCAGCGGTCTCTGATCTTTTTCAGACCATCTTGAATCCCATTTTATGATGAGCCTATCTTTTAATTTTACAACATGTGTGAGTGGCGGTGTGATAAATACTATTTTGGTATTTCCGCTCCCTCCCTGCATAAAACACAGCCTGTCACTTCCCTTCTTAAACATCTCTTCGTTTTCAGGTCTTAACAGATCTTTTGAGTGACAACCCGTACTACCAAAGCAACCTTTATTATAAAGCGGATCCCGCCTTGGATCGTTTTTCTCCGAAGGCCGTCTAAGATAAATCGTATATATATTACCCATACAATCCCTCTCTAATCACACATGCACCTTCAAAAAATAACAACCTTGTCTTGTTACATATGAAACAAGAAATTTTATCTTCCCAACTTTTTTCTTAAAACTCTAAAATCCACAATAATACCATCTATAAGCACCATAGACACTATATCGTGCAGCGGGTAGCGCGCACCTCTCCCTATCAGGATCTTTCAAGTTAAAAAGAAGTCTTAATAACTTTTCTTCCCCCATTTTATCACTTTAAGTTCATATAGAACGCCTACTCTCACATTCAAGTTATTTATCCCTTAACAACATTATAAACTCTATTTCTCAAATTATATTTGTTCATCATTTTAAAGCAAAGAACAGTTCACCCAAATCAGAAGAATATAAGATTTTGCCTTTCTTAAATCCATAAAAGAGGTTATATGCCTCCAACCTCCATGTTTTCATCTTTTTGTTTTCCTATTTTTGGAACTGTTATCCCTCTTTCTCTAAGAAGAGCCTCAAATTCCTTCCGCTTTTTCTCCCTTTTCTCAGCTGCTGCCTTACTTCTTTTCTCCTCTCGCTCTTTAACCCAATCCAAATATTCCCTGTCCTTTTCCAAGATAAACACTTTTATTCCCAGTTTCTTACATGTAAGTTCAATTCTATCATCAGTTTCAAAGCAAGCTACACCCATGAAAATTTCTTTGAACTCAGGGTAATCCTCCTCTAAAAGATCCCTATAAACCAAAACTTGGCCAATAGCTCTGAAATTTAATTTCTCCTTTAATTCAATGATCCAAACACGTGGCATATCTTTAAACAAAACAAGAAGATCAACGTAAAACGGTTCTCGGAGATCTTTCTTCCGAAAAACTAAATCTTTTTTGAGAAAATTTTCGTATAATGTTTTCTCAACAAAGCCGTGTTCACGTAACATTTGAATTTGATCGGGGTTGCTGTTTAAGATTTCCCGCTCCATAAACATAGCTAAAGAATATGGGAAATCCTTAGCAAACTTTTTAACGTCCTCCATGTTTATCCCAAGTTTTTTGAAGCCGAGGGAAATCTCCCTTAGCCAAACCTTTTTGTCACGGTTCACCTCTGGTTCGGGGAGATTATTTCTAACCAACATTTCAAACGCTTTATCATGTATCCATGAATCTACCACTTTTATTTTCCCCTTTATCTTTTTAAGAGATTGTAGACGCTATCTCTAAGTGTTTTAAGCCAATATGAGAATCCCTCGTAACTCAAGTAGTAATGTGCCACGTTGTTTTTATCTCTACGTGTATAAAGTAATCCTATTTCTCTTAGTTTCTTAGCTATGTTTTTAAACTGCTTCTCGCTTATAGCTAAAGACTCCATTATCTCCTTTTTAGTTAATCCTTGATTTTCCCTTAAAAGCAATATGAATTGCTCGATTTGATCGGGAATTCTGCTCGACAACAATTTACACAGTTTTTCGACGCCCATAGGCATATCCCTTTAAAAGACCTCTAGCCCATTTTAAAAGGACAATTCTAATAAACTTTACTTTGAAAACACGGTAAAAATAGTTTCTAACTATAAGTCGCCGTCGTTACCAAGTATCTTACGTAATGTGGTGTAGATTGTTTTAGTTATCTATTCTTTCTTTTCTCCCTCCTAGGATTTTTATAATATTTATATGTCGAAAATCAGTTTTTCATAAAACGGCTCATCTAATTATTTCAAATAGGTATTTTTCATGTTGAACGTCTTCACTCATGCGTAGATGTCTTCTTAAGTTGACCTCATCTCTAAAGGAACTACCACATACTGGACACTTTGTCTTGCCCACAAGGCCTGAAACATGAATTTGGAGCATTCTTTCGAAGATGAACCTTAAAAGACCGCTTATTATCGAAGATTTCACCACAAAGCCTACATCTAAACTTTACTCCTTTTAAATTCTTCATAACTGCACCCCACTTCCATGGAACAATTAAACATTATTGCCTTTAATTATTCCCTTTACCTGAATTTCATCGACCGATTTTGCGTAGTTGTTCTTTTAGATTTTGAACAATCTTTAGACTTAAACAGCTTATCTAAAATGGTGAAATAACATTCCTGTAGTAGGGGCATAGGATTTATAATGTTGGAAGACAAAATTAACTTACGTACAAGGTCAAGCAACCTTAGTAATGTGGACGGAGAGTGCTTGAATGACTTATTGGCTTTGTGTTACAAGCGAAGAAAATTGGAAAGTTGTTAGGGAGAAGAATGTTTTGGGGGGGTTAGTGAGAAATTTAAGAAAACAATTCAGAAAGTTAAACCTGGAGACAAATTTGTATTCTACTTAGTGCAAACTAGGAAGGGCAATGAAATTATTCCCTCCAGGATCGTTGGGATCTTTGAAGCTGTTTCAAAAGCATATAGAGATAGTAGCAGGATTTTTAAAAGTAAAAGCGCAGGCAGAGAAACAATCTACCCATATAGGGTGAAAATTAAGCCAATTAAGATATTTGATAAGCCAGTTGAGTTTAAACCGTTAATTCCAAAGCTAAACTTTATTAAAATTAAGGATAAGTGGACTGGATATGTGAGACTACCAATGAGGGAAATTCCTGAAGAAGATTATCAACTCATAGCTAAAACATAAATTTATAGTGAATTATAAACGCGCTAAATAGAAAGATAAAAACTAAACCGTTAATTCGAGGTTGTTAAGTTGTCTCATACATATGTTTACTTTATGGATAAGTTTTTTCCTTTGGAGATTTCTTTTGGCGAACTTGCAGAACTCTACGATGAAAATCCCATGAAAATATTTGAACTAATTAAGAGTTTGGTTGAGAATGTTCTTGGAAGTAAAGTTGAGTATGCAAAACTTTACAAAACATTTCTAGACCTTAAACAGGGCATAGCCCTAATAGAATACATAGTTAACTTCGAAAAGGGAAGCATAAGCATTAAAGTAGTACATGCTGAGAACCCTATAAAAGCAATAATGGAGTACTATAAAGCTGAAAGATAGGCATACATTCGAATTGAGCGCACATCCATCATTAAAGCGTAAGCTTTAGGAAGTTTCATATCCTTTCAACTTCTTGGTATATGATCGGTTTTCTTTCAGTGTAAACATTGTTATAGTCCTCTATAATTCTCTTAGCTTCATTATCTACGTGTCTTGCAACAATTACTAACTCAACTTCTTTAAACATGCCCTTAGCCTTTTCTTTTACGAATTTGGCATAAGATTTGTAAATGTTCTTAAATACTTTTAGATTTACTTCATTTTCGCACACCAAGAAAATATAGCCCGCTGAATTATCGAATCGCTTCTCAAAAATTAGGATATTATCTTTTTCCTGTAATAAAATTAAATTGAGATCGGCATTTTCAAAGATTTGAAGTACATACGGATTTTCTTTTATTTTAGAACAGAGTTCCTTACACATGTTTCAAAACCTCTATTTTTGCCCACTTTCCATTATTGAGTGGCTGATATTCCATTAATACAACCTCATTGTTGCCAACTTTATTTACTGTGCTTGCTAGTCTTTTTACGTCTTCTGCGAATCCTTTCCCGATTAGAATCACAAATTTCTTGAAATCTCTTCTAATCCAGGCTCTTTGGTCTAGTAGGTCAGCATAATAAAGCGCTTGCCTGAGAGTATCTCTATTACATTTGTCTTTCTTCGTTTCTAATACAGCATATAAACCATTTCCTTGACAGAAAAAGTCTATGTTCTTTCTTGTGGTAGGCGCAATAAAAAATTCATTTACAAAATCGTATTTTCCCCCTAGTAATGTTACCACCCTTTCATCTCTATGAGCTAACATCCATGAAAGAACAGCCTTTATAGCGTTCTCCAGTCTTCCAACACCGTATATTTTTTCCTTAAGAGAAATCTTTTTACTGGGTTTATATAAATCAAATTCTACTTTCTCTTTTCTCCTTCTCTGCTTAAAATCTCTATAAAGAAGCCTAATTATTTTTCTCGCATCTTCCTCAAATATTCTTTTAACGGCTCTGGCTTCGATATTCTTTTCAAACTCTAAAGTCACTAAAGATTTAATCTCTCCCTGATCTATTAATTCGTATAGCGAATGGACACTTATATTAGCATCATATAAGCATAATTTTTCGTGGAGTGGATGTGGTTCAAAGAGAAACCTGTAGGGGAAGACATCATACGGGTCATCCCAAATTTCTGTCTCATCCCAAAATGATTCACTTCTAGCTCTGTAAACCCCGTGTATTGTCTTTTTTTTCCTTATATGGAAGAAAATAAAATCTCCTTCTCTTATTGAGATTAAGTCTCTGATTATTGAAAGTTGCTGAACATCCCTTAGAACTCTGTTTGTTCCCTCTTTTTTATACCTATTTCCATACACTCCCCTTGTACGTGCGATGTCCCAATCTCTTTCAGAAATTGTACAGATGTAAGCACCCATATGTATTTCCTCAGACACTTATAACGCACATTAAGCTATAGATTTTCAAGATATCTTCCTATTTCAGAAAATTCACGAATTTTCAATAACAAGGTGTTAAAATCCTTTCTATCTCCATATTTTTGCTTGTAGGCTTGAATTAATTGCCTATATTTATTAGGATCGGTTACAAACGTGCAATCCATAACGTGAAGGATTATATATCTATTTGTATCTATCCTGAGCTCATTATCTTTATCCGTCGTGACAAATAGTAACTTGATGTCTTTTGTATGTGGATTTCTTTCCAATTCTCTTTTCCAAAAAGCCGTTTCGGTTAGCCTTTCTCGAAGACTGGTCTTACACGAGATGACAGCTTTAACATTCCTTGCTTTTTTCTCAATTACTAATATGTCTACGTCAGGAAAGATTTCGCTCCAATTTTTTATCGCAATTTCTTCTCTATGTTGCGGTAAAGCTTTATCTCCCTCCAAAATTTCAAATTTTTCAAGAAGTTTTTCTTTTTGTGAAATTATTTGGTTTAATGCTTTAAATACAGCATATTCATAGAATTCTCCTTTACAAGACTTCCAAGCTTGATTCCTGCTTTTAGGGTTATCGTAGAAAAAGTCGAGAACACTTCTTAATCTGTTTTCTGCGATATTATCAAAATTCTCTAGGGCCTTGGTATACTTTCCGCCATATTCGTTTTTAACAATCTCATCGTATTTTGCTTTTATTTCCTCTATAATTTCTTTTTTGCACTTAACTCCTCGTCTCATTTTCATATATCCTCTAGTCTTTTTTGCAGGATGTTAGCCTCTTTGATGAGTCTTTGTTTTGCTAATTCACAATATTTTTTGTCGATTTCAACACCTATACCTTTTCTCTTCAACATGGCGCAAGCTATAAGAGTAGTTCCACTTCCTAAAAATGGGTCTAATATTACATCGCCCACAAAGCTAAAGAGTTTAACACATCTTTTCGGTAATTCTACTGGAAAGGGCGCTGGATGTCCGATTCTCTTTCGATTTTCTCCTGGAAAGTTCCAAACGCCATTCGTCCACTCTATGAATTCGTCCCTATTAATATCTGAAACTCCGCTTCCGCTTGTTTTCTTCCATCTTTTCTTATACATTACCACAATCATCTCAACAGGGGCTATAACGAACGGTGCTGAAGCACTCAGCCATGAGCCCCAAGCTGTTCTTCTTGAAATGTTTTGTTCATTCCAAACAATCGTAGAATGATACTTCCAACCCACTTTCTTAGCTATTCCTACAATATCTGCATATACGCTTTGATGTCCTCCCTTAAATTTATCTAATGGTATATTAAGACACATTCGACCATCTGGTTTAACAAGATCAAGTGCTTTTTCTAACCACTCTCTTGTAAACTCGAGATATTTATCGTATGGAATATTGTCTCTAAAAGATCCGTAGTGAATGTCTACGTTGTAGGGAGGCGATGTTACTATTAGGTCAATTGAATTTTCCTCTATGTATTCAGTAGTTAGAAAGTCGTCACAAATTATAATTATATCATCACTAGGTGTTTTAAAATAAATTTTGTTGCAAGATTTCTCTTTTTTTACGGAGTGTTTAAGTGTCATCTTTTACACCCCAGGTTTTACGATTAAATGAATTCACTTTCCTAATGAAGAATAATCTAACGGTTTCATGCCAAGAAGCACCACAATATGGGCAATTTTGATAAAAATTATTTGAGTCATAAGTCTTTTTACACTTTCTGCAATAGAATTTCATCAAAATATCCCCATATGTGTTTATTTAACCTTGTTTTGTACAATATGTTCTAACATTATATAAAAATTGTTAAATACGCAACATAATTAACTTTAGATTTCTTAGCAAGTTCCCTAATATTCGAGATCTCTATTTGCCCTATAATTCTGTAGTCATAGTTTCTTTTTAAATTGTTCTTCTAATTTGATCAGTTATTGTTTTCCATACTTTTTCCGATTTTATTGTGTCTAAGACCTCTTTTATGAATTTTGGATCGAGTTTTCTTGCCATCTCCTCTGGTGTTTCTATGTTAAGGTGGATTCCTTCCGCCCATTTCCATCTTTTCCTGTAAAAGAAGGTCCCATTCTTTTTGAGATATAAGGATGCGTATGCGTGTTTGTCTTCTACTGGCCTTGTATTGTAATATCCGCTACCATGGAATATTGGAATCATGTCTTTCAATGTCAATCCAGCGGAAATAAGCCCTCTCTCGTTAACAAAGGTAAAACACTTTACCAATTTCCTTGTATGAAAGTAGCTTTTCCGCCCATTAGAAAACCTGTTCAGCTAATTTTAAAGATTCTTCAAACACAGAATCTTTATATTGCCTATATTCTTCCTCCTTTTTCCTTTCCTCCTCTTTCCTTCCTATTTCTTCCTCAAACTTTATCTTTTCTTGTTTCTGTACCTCTTCAATAGCTTTAAGAACCTTTTCAATTCCTTTTTCCATCTCTACTAACCCCACTTCTAAGTTTATTCCGATTTTCCTATTTACTAAAAACAGACCATACGTATGCAATCATTACATTAGATCTATATTATTTTTAGGTTTTATTAGTTTTATATTCATATTAGTGTTCTTAGGAGGTCTTCTGCTGTTTTTGTTCGTTTTCAAATTTTTGTTTGAATCGCTTTAGGAGCCCGCGCTTTAAGACCCATCCAATAACACTCCCTCTTCCCTCGGTAATTTTCATACCACCTTTTAATGGGACTTAAGTTCCGTTTATGGGGACATTTCCTACGAGTTCCCAATAAATAAAGCGACAAAAATACTTTTTATTACGTGGTAACCACACTTACGAAGTTGCTTAAGTACCCATTAAAGGGTACTTAACGTATTTAATACCTATAGGATAGCCTTTAAGCTTAGTTTTTGAGCTACGCAACCTACGTAAGAAAACCAACATAAGAAAAGTGCGCGCTATTAAGTTATGAACTATAATTATTTATTTGGGAAAAATGAAAAAAATGTGTAGAATAAGGATAATAAAATAGGGGGATATTAATGGTTGGAATTGTGGAGGTTAAAGGGAGAGAAGTCTTATTTAGAGAACTTAGAGGAGCTACAAGAGGGACTGACTATTTTTACATCGAATCTAAGGGTAGGCTTCTTCCTGTGAGATTACTTGGAAACGAAAGATTTGTGGGAGAATGGGGTGGCAAGAGAAAGGAGTACGAGGTTAAGGTCGATATAGCTGAAATTGAAGATAAAAACATATATCATTTTAGTTTTTCTAGAAAAAGTGGTTACCTTAATGTAGAGTTATATAAAGTTAAGAACGGGGAAGTCCATGATTTGGGCTTTTTAAGTGACGAAAAAATAAAAACCCTAAGATTTTGGGTTTTAGGAGATGAAAAAGATCTCGTTGAAGAGTTTAGGGAAATGATAGAAGAGATTAGAGAAATTGAAAGGTCAAGAGGATTTGAATTTTTCTTCTCAAGCCACGCTGAAAGAACAAAGGAAGTGGTAACAGACCCCGATATGGCATATGTAACTTCTATGGTGCTTCCCGACCCTAATAGTAGAATAAATTCGTTAAAAGTTAAGAGAAGAACCCTTCATGAGATATGGATATTAGCACATATAATAGATGCTTTGATCGGAGATGTTAAAGACGTACTTGGAGAGAAAAGGCTTTGGATTGAAACCGCATCAGAAACACCTACAGCGTTTTTAAAAAACCCGCATTGTGATCTAACCGTTTGGTATCAGTTTCCAATATGGGAACAACTTAGAACTGTAGCCATAGGGGCGATTACTGGTATAAGACACCATGTGAGGCCTGATATTATCATTTTTAAAGGGATTCATAGATATGCAAGCGATGTGAGAACAGAAAGAGGGGATAGAATAAAAGTGAAAGCGGTTGTTGTTGATCCGAAAATAGAGATAAGAAAAAATGATATCGATCAATTAAGGGCATATATACAATTCTTTCCAGAAGGAAGCAAATTCATATGTCCTTGCATCGACATAGCAAGCCATAGGATAGATGGGTGGGAGATTATAGAAAATGTAAGACCTGGGGCAGAGGGAATTAGAATATTCAGGGAACGTATAAGAAAAGCTGTATCAGAAATATGTTCTTCTTAGCAATTAGGAACGTATAACGATTAGCGCGCACTTTCCCCATTAAATCACTTCTTGTCACCTTTTTCCCAGGTACATTAAAACAACACATCAGAATAATAGCAGCTAAAACCTCTACTCTTCGCCACTTATATTATTCTCTCTCAATACTTCACCGCCTTTACAAACATTATACCAAATCTCCTTCCACTCACCTACCTTAGACCTCATGTAGCTCCACGTTTCCCTTGGGATTTCGAAAACCATTGACGGAACATTGCCGTATTTTTCTTCTGCTGGCTTACGCTGTAGACATCTCGCTTGACAGAAATAGCGGTTGTTTATCCTAAAAGGATAAAAACTGATACTAAAACCGCCGTGATCTAAGCAATTTCTAATATAGACGCAGACGTTTTGAGGCCACGGCAACTCTATGACGCCCTTAGGTAGTCTTCTGCTTATTTCCTTCATTTTCTCAGGTTGATAGAATGCTTCGAACATATCTAGACGTGTCGGCTTAAACATTTTAAGTACGCTGCTCTCCTTTAACTTTGATTCCTTTTCCAAAGCCTTTAGAAACTTATCCAACTTGTCAGACATTTAAACCACCAATAAAAATAGGTTTCTATAGTTTTTTAAACATATCCAAGTTACAGATGGAACTATCCTTTATGTACAGTTTTGGATAAAGTTTTATACAAAAAAGACTAGATTAGAAAACTGCAAATTAAAAAAATCAAGCGGTCTTTAGAGATTTTTCTGTTAATTCGAGCAGATTCCTTAGATTCATCATTATTAAACCAAGTTGTGCTCTGGCATCTGAACCAGCGAGGGCTATAAGAGACAGGGTAGGCGACGAAGCAATTATAACATAGCCTTCATCACCA
>Ga0180301_10003539_pt1 | contig 12200 bp, 10 predicted proteins | sample GuaBasSediGuay16_FD_121797 | JGI IMG/M metagenome (GOLD analysis project Ga0180301, IMG submission 121797) | Subseafloor sediment microbial communities from Guaymas Basin, Gulf of California, Mexico - Guay16, Core 4569-2, 12-15 cm | ecosystem: Environmental > Aquatic > Marine > Hydrothermal...
ATCTAAGCGTTTGCCGTTTTTCTTTTGAGGGTTTCGGATATAATAACAGAGCAAATTCCCGCCGCAATTGAATTCAAAATTAAAATACCCTGTGGAACCGGCCGGTTTCAGAAAAAATTCTACGCAACTATCCTTGCTTACTTTGGCCTGGTAGCCTTCCTGAATACACCGGACATATCGGTCGTCTACGGAGAATTTTCCGTAGAATGCCTGGTTGTCTCTGAAAAGGCGGACTTCCACATGTGGGGTATGTTCACCACTTTCGGGGCGGATCTCCCGGAGTGTTACCGGTGATGTATTTTTCCAGTTCAGGGAATCCAGCAGATGGGCCGGGTTGTTTATACGTTTGAAGGGGACGGTTAAGACCGGTTTGGAAATCATTTAAAACTCCCGGTTAAAATGAGGTGCCGGCAGGTGACGCCGCCGGTTTTCGTGAATGTATTCAGCATCTTCAACGGTAAGTCAGACGGGTGTCCCGCTTGTCTGTTTACTTCGTTTACGGTGGTTCTTGATTCTCCCGGGAAAAGTTCCATGGCGTCTTTGTTTTCATATTCCATCCGGCCTGCCCTTTTTCCATATCCTCCGAATATGGAAAAAATCCCGGTCAGGGTGGTACGGTCGGATTACAATTGATTTATCTCCAGACATTGGCCTGCCGGCCTTCCCTTTTTTCCAGTTTCAAAGCATCACTTAAAACCGATGATTTTACATTGATACGAAGATAAAAACTCTTTACCGATGATGTGGGAGTCCAGTTCAGGCTCATTTCCCAACAGTGAAGATCCCGCTTTAACGAGATGTACTGATAGGTGATTTTCTGATTGATGATGTTGATGTTCAGAGAATAATCTAAAGACCAGTTTGGGCTGAGATTGGCTGAAAAAATGGTGTTTAAGGTGAGATTTTTACTGCTTTTATCCGGGTTTGTTGCCGCGTAGTTATACCGGATACTCACCCTGGCCTGCCAGTCTGAGATGCTTTCGTCATGTCGGGTACCTGTTGAGTCCCGATTGCTCTTTTCCCTGAACCGGAAGCCTGTATCAAAGCTGAAATGGGTCAGCCTGGGGATGGTTTCATAATCATTGATTCGCCGATGACTCACGGTGTCATACTGATAAGGATCCAGGCGGATGTTTCCGCTGAACTGCAGATTCCCCGGCAAGCGGGATGCACGATATGAAATACTTACAGGACTCCATTTTAGGGAGTCGGCATTGAAATCATAATTGCCGTTCAAATTCAAAGTCAGAAAATCATATTTTTTAAATTTTTCCGGATCTTTTTTGTCAGAAAATTTTGCTGAAAACTGATTGCCTACAGACCAGCTCATGGTTCGGGAGTCTCTTGAGGGTGTTTTGCCCAGCAGGGTTGAAGAAAAATAATCATAGGATACTGGATTGCCATTGGTATCGGTACCTCGGAAGACGTAATTCGGGTTGTTGGAAATATCCGGGGTATAGACAAAGCTCACTGAAGGACTGATTACATGTCTGAGGGCCTGGAAGCGACCGGCCCGGAAATAGAAAATTCCGTAGAATTTGGAGGAAAGACGAAGATTTGCAGAATAGACTGCTCGGCGCTTAAATGCCTTTTGATCCAAGAGGATCATCTGGTCTGTGCTGTCCAGAACTGCCTGGCCGTTGTCTGAAAGCAGGGGTGATTTATATTTAAAAACCCATCCTTCCTGAATGTTAAGCCCTGGAGAGGTTGTCAGCCAGTTGAAGAATTTATGATTCAATGAAATGTTTCCCTGGTGGATCATTCTGCTTCGCTGGTCATCCAGAAAGGTGGAATCATTTTGCAGAGTATGGGTATACCGGTTTTGAAAATTTGTCGAGTAATTATAGGTGAGAGTGTGATACCAGCGCTGCGGATCGCTTGCCTTCGACTTTTTAAAAACCTGACCGGTGCTTTTAGAGAGAGAAATCTGGGGTACGGAAGCGTGGACATTTCCTGTGATAAGATCTTCCGTCCGGGAAGCGTTCACTGTAAGCCCCATATCTCCGATCCGTGTGGAATAGGTGGCGTTTGAAATGAGTTTCTGTTTCAACCGCTCATCCAGTTCAATTCCGGTCTGCTGATAATAGGATCGGTCATTGGTATAGGAGCCGGAGATATTGAGTCTGGAGGACCGACCGATGGTCTGCCGGTGATTCAGGGCGATATCGTACCGGATCTGGGGACGGTCTGCCAGAAAATTGTTGTTATAGCTGGTTCGGATTTGTCCGTTCAGTTTGTATCTCAGTGCATAGCGGGTTGTATTATTCATTTTGATTCCCTGCAAATCGAAGAAATCAAGCTGAATTTTTGTATCCATGTAATCATTTGGGGCCCAGTAATAACCGGCGCCTTTCAAATACCATCCCGATACGTTGGATGTCCCGAAGGTAGGCATAAACCAGCCGCTGTGGCGCCGGCCCTTTTGATCGGGATAGATCCCAAAGGGAAGGTAAAATACAGGAATATTCATGATCCGGAGAACCAGGGGTTTGGCGATAACCATTTTATCGGGAATCAGTTTCATGCGTCGGGATTCAATCCAGTAATGGGGATCTTCCTTCAGGTCGCAGGTTGTGTAACGGGCATAGTCCACATAAAATGGTTTATCCTCCCGTTTCTGGATTTGCCGTCCCGTATAGAAACCATCTTCCAGGGTTGTAGAGCCGTACACAGCTCTCCCCCGACGGGTCCGGAAATTATAAAATAAGGCCTCCCCGTACATGGGATCTGCCGAACCTTGAATGAATTCGGGAATACTGACAAGCCCTGTGTCGGTTTTCTGCGGCAGGGCATAAAGGATATCCGCATTCCAGTCCACCCGAATGGTGTCCGCCTTGAGATGCATGTTTCCGTAATCCAGTGTGGCATGGTGAATCAAATCGGTCATGTCGGCCATCATGTGGTAATGAATCCTGTCTGCTTTGTATACCAGATTTGTATCCATGCCCGCTTCTGTAGGATGGGGATAGAAAATCCCCGATACATCCCGGATGACCCGGATGAGTTCCAGCGAATCATTACGAAACAACATGTGTACCGTATCACCGCTGGCATGATTGAGTCCCTGAAACAGGGAATCCCTGAATACATGATAATCTGATTCGGCCATCCCTTTCATTTCCAGGGAATCCACTTTGTTCAATGCGTTGAACCAGATCCACAGGTCCCGCCCTGTGAGAGTGCTTGTAAAGACAACGGAGCTGTCTGAATCCTCTTTTTTAAAAATTCCCCTCCGGTCTGTTTCCATCACAGCGTGTCCTGAAACATTCAGATAGTTCAGGGTATCTCCCTTAAAGGAAAATTTCAGCCGGTCCCCGCCAAGGCGGTTTTCCCCGTAAAAAACCCGGGGATTGCCCCTGAAAACCGCCAGTCCATCAGCATCGGAAAAGTTCAGGGAATCGCTGTAAATTTTCAGGGAATCCCTGAGTACCCGGATGTTTCCCTGCCCTTCAAATATACGGCTTTTCGTGTTACCGGCCAGAAGATCGGCATATACCAGTAACCGCCCGTTTCCCTTGTCATCGTTTCGGATAAAGACGGGATCGGCATTGCTGAACATATTATTCTTTTCCACATCATACCGGATATAATCACCGGTCAGCAGCATATTTCCGGTGGAATCGGTTACAACGGCATTTTTGTAGTAGTGAATGATCCGGGCTGTGTAGTCATAGAAAACCGAATCGCTGGCGGATTGAATCAGCGTATCCCGGATAAAGATATTGCCGTGGCCTGTATAGCGATTTGTCTGGAGATCGGCCTTTACCGTATCCCCTTCCAGAATGCGTTCTTTATAGCGGATGTAGCTGCGTTCCGGGGAAAACAGCCGGTCTGTGTCGGTGTGAAATTCGATTCTCTGGCTTGTCACCCGTGAAATGGTATCCCAGACTGTAACATTTCCGCTGAGAATCAGCAGGTTTTTTTCGGGATAGTGCAGGGCATTATCACAGGTGATTTGGATGGCCCCTTTTTGAAACTGCACATTCTGTTCCAAATGGAGATATGTCTCACCATCCTGCTTTACATGATGCAGTTCTTCCGCATGTTTCAGCACCAGGGGTTCCACCGCTCCGGACAAAGGGTGATAAAATCCCAAAATCAGGTTGAATAAGAGCCCGCTAAGGGTTATATATAAACACTTTTTACTTTTCAGAATCAAAACGGTCGGGCCACAAATGTTTCAGTCGTTGCCGGATATATTTCTCATATCCGTTTTCCGTTGGGTTATATACCGGCAGTCCGGCATGCTGTTCCGGAAGGTAATTTTGTCTGGTAAAGCCGCCGGTATCGTGGGGATATTTATAATTTTTGGAATAATCCATCTCTTTCATGAGGGATGTGGGGGCATTGCGCAAATGCAGGGGGACATTCTGAAAGCCGGTTTCCCGGATGAAATCCTGTGATTTTTTGATGCTCAGGTAGGCGGCATTGCTTTTGGGGGCAGAGGCCAGAAAAGTAGTCACCTGGGCCAGGATGATGGAGGCTTCCGGCATACCGATGGCATGAACTGCCTGAAAACCGCTGACAGCCATGGTGAGTCCCAGAGGTTCTGAATTGCCGATATCCTCCGAAGCCAGAATGATAAGGCGCCGGGCAACATAAAGGGGATCCTCACCGCCTTCAAGCATCACAGCCAGCCAGTAGACCGCCGCATCGGGATCACTGCCCCTGACACTTTTAATAAAGGCGGATATTGTATCGTAATGATAATCTCCGGTTTTATCGTACAACAGGTTTTTTTCCTGAAGGGCGTTCTCGATATCATCCCGGGAAATTGAAAGATTTTTTGCCCCGCTTTGCCGGGAAAGAGTCATTTTAAAACAGAGCTCCAGGGTATTCAGCATTTTCCGGGCATCACCACCGGCAGTGCGCAGAAGAAAATCCCGGTCTTCACGGTTCAGGTCAAGGGTGTATTTCGAAAGGATGATATCTGAAGTCACGGCCCGGTTCAAAAGCGTTTCCAGTTCTTCAGGAGAGAGGGGCTGCAACTTGAGAACCTTCATGCGGGAAAGCAGGGGCGAAATGACTTCAAAAGAGGGATTTTCCGTCGTGGCGCCGATAAGCACCAGACTCCCGTTTTCAACGGCATGAAGCAGGGCGTCCTGCTGGGCTTTATTGAAACGGTGGATTTCATCGATGAACAGGACCGTTTTTTTTCCCATGCTCATGTTGTTTTCCCCCGTCCTGATCAGGTTCCGGACATCTTTGACACCGGCGGTTACAGCACTGATCTCGTGGAACTCCGCCCCGGCAAGACCTGCCATCAACCGGGCCAGGGTGGTTTTTCCCGTTCCCGGGGGCCCCCATAAAATCAAGGGAATAATCTCCCGGTTCCTGAAAAGCCTGCTCAGGATTTTTCCCTCGCCTGTGAGGTGGGTTTGTCCCACCAAATCAGTGAAACGGGTAGGGCGCATCCGGACGGCTAAAGGAGGCAGCACACGCTCATTTTGTGAAAAAAGTGTCTCTTCGGCCATAATGTTAAAATTACAATGATTCCGCTTCTCAGGACATGATTAAATCATGGATTCGGATAACCCGCCGGACCGTTTACATTGCCGGGAGAAGGTGCGAATATGACGGTTGACACACCCCCTGTGAATAATGCTTGTTTTCTTTTTGGGACTCACTTATATTGTATCGTTGATATGAAAAAACTTCATCTGAAATATATCCCAAGAATGGCAGTCATCCTGCTAATGGCCTGGAGTGCTGCTTTTGCATGGGATGGCATCGGGAATTTTGATGCTTATGTGCAAAACGGCAAAATCGTTGTGGAATGGCAAACGAAACACGAAGATAATGTGGATTATTTTGTCATCCAGCGCAGCATGAACAGTAACGATTCCTATTATGATCTGGCAAAAATTGAGCCGCACGGAAATGGTTGGGCTTATATTTATATTGATGAAAAGATCCTGGGAAAATCAGCCAATATGGTGTATAATTACCGGCTGAAAATAGTCTTCCGGGATAAAAGCATTGCCTATTCCGATCAGTCTGTTCAGGTCGTGATGGTTGTGTCGTCTCTCCAGCATACTTGGGGCAGTATTAAGGCGATGTTTCAGTAATTATTTTCGTTTTTCTCATAATTCCCGTGTATCTTTTTCTATAAGAGTATAAATTTATGCCAAATTGTCGTATTCTCCTGTTAGGGAGAAATATGTGTCATCTGTAAAAAATCTCGAGGTGTAAAATATTCATGAAATTCTCGTTTCTCAAATGGTTATCCAGCGATATTGCCATTGATCTGGGAACAGCCAATACATTGATCTATGTCCGTGGGGAGGGCATTGTTGTCAATGAGCCGTCTATTGTTGCCAGATCAACCATCAACAACAAAATCATTGCCGTTGGTGATGATGCCAAGGAAATGATGGGTCGAACCCACCCCAACATTGAAGTTGTGCGTCCTATGAAGGATGGTGTCATTGCCAACTTTGAAATGACCGATGCCATGCTTCAGGGATTCATCAAAAAGATTAACATCTCCCGTTTTGCCCGCCCCCGCATTGTTATTTGTGTCCCCTCCGGAATTACCGAGGTGGAAAAACGGGCGGTGAAAGAGAGCGGAGAACGGGCAAACGCCCGGGTAATTTACCTGATAGAAGAACCTGTGGCAGCTGCTGTGGGTATCGGCATTGACATTTCCAAACCGGTAGGCAACATGATTGTGGATATCGGGGGAGGAACCACGGAAATTGCCATTATCGCCCTGAACGGAGTTGTGACAAAAGAGAGTCTGCGGATTGCCGGAGATGAGATGAATGAAGCAATTATTCAATATTTCAGGAAAGAGCACAACCTGTTGATCGGAGAACGAATGGCTGAACAGATCAAACTGAATATTGGGTCTGCAACGAAAGTGGAAGATAAAACCATGTCCGTCAAGGGGCGGAATTTTGTGGTGGGTATCCCGCGGACCATCGATGTCTCGTCGGAACAGATCCGCGAATGCCTGCGGGAGACAGTGGATGTAATGATCAGTGGTATCAAACGGACCCTGGAAAATACTCCACCTGAGCTTTCGTCCGATATTCTGGACCGGGGGATTATTCTGACAGGTGGCGGTGCTCTTTTAAAGGGACTGGATGAACGTATCCGACTGGAAACGGAATTGCCGGTTCATGTTGCGGAAGAGCCCCTTCTCTCTGTTGCCATGGGGACAGGGAAAGTGCTGGAGGATGTGGAAAAATATAGGGAAATACTGATGTAATGCTGAAAAGAATCATAGATTTCTTTGTAAACAGACGATTCCAGATTTCTACAACTGTCCTTTTATTTCTTTCATTTATCATCTTTATCAAAACATCCCATCCTGCAATCCGTCATCTGGAAATATGGGCCGGAGATGTCCTTGCACCTGTTAAAGAACCGGTTGTCTGGTTCAGGGACCTGATGGAAACCCGTGAAACTAATGAGATTCTTAACCGGCGTTTAATCCATCTCAGTCAGGAGGCATCCCGTTTTTCATCTATGGCCGATGAGAATAAGCGGCTGAGAAGTATGCTGGATTTTAAAGAACGGTCTGAATACAATCTGTTATCTGCCCTGGTTTTATCAGAGGGAATCCATAAAAGTGTCAACAGCCTGTTATTGAACCGGGGGAAAAAGGACAGTATCCAGGTAAATGATCCTATCATGAATGTGGATGGTGTCATTGGAAAAATATTCTTTGTAGGTGAGTCCACATCCCTGGCACAGCTTCTTATCGACCCCAATTCCCGGTTGAGTGTGCGCATAGAGCCATCCGGTGCGAAAGGCATTCTCCAGTGGTATGGAGGAAACCGTTATCTGATTGCTGATATTCCCAATACCATGGCTGTCCAGCCGGGTAATCTTGTGGTGACATCCGGGCTGTCAGATATTTATCCTGGTGATTTGCCTGTCGGGGTTGTCCGTGAATTATCTCCCGCCCCCGATGGCTTTACCCATATTGTCTATGGCGATTTTCTGGTCAACTTCAACCAAATTCGAGAGGTTTTTATCATTCTGGAATGAATTCACTCCAATATCTAAAACTCATGCTTATCGTGCTGGGAACGGTTCTGATTCAGTTCTTTTTCAATGAAGTGTTGGATATACAGGGCATCCGCCCCGACCTTTTTTTTATTCTCCTCATCTATCTGGCGTTTCGCCTCTCTGCCACCCAAACTGTCTGGGTTGCCTTTCTCCTGGGAATTTTACAGGATATCCTTTTCCATCCCTCGGTTTTGGGACTCTCACCCCTGATCAAAACATTTTCAGGTTTTATCTTGGCCCAGCTCATCCACCAATCTTTTCTCCGGGTGCGGGTTTTTTCGACAATTTCATCCGTGCTTCTGATTTTTTTAAGCCATGTCATTTTCAATTGGGTGCTCTTTATTGAAATGCCTGTGGATTTTAATTATGTATTAATACACTACAGCCTGCCGGAATTTCTTTATACAGGAGGACTCTTTATACTGGCGAATTATTTTATTTCGCTCTATCCGGAAACTGAGTAATGGCCCAATCACATGAGAATACACTTACACCGGTCCAATACTATATCCTCATTGGGATAACGATCATTCTTTTTGGTATCCTTTTATACAGAATTTATGATCTTCAGATTCGCAGATATTCGGACCTTTCTTCGGAAGCGGTTGAAAATATGTATCGTAAATATAATATCCCTGCACCCCGCGGCATTATTTACGACCGCTACAACCGGCCCCTGGTGTATAATCAGTCCAACTACGATCTGGAAGTCTATCCCTTTGAAATTAAACAGAGTGAACATACCTGGGATGTTTTGTCGGATATTCTGGATATCCCGGCAGAAACGCTGAAAAAGCGGATGGAAAAGAACATGAACGGGTATTACCGACCGTCTAAAATTGCATCCAGCCTGGATTTCAGAACGGTTTCCCTGATCCAGGAGTATCAATTGGAACTGTCCGGCGTTATCCTGACATCCCGGCCGACCCGGAAGTATGCACCGGGGATCCGGGCAGGGCACCTCCTGGGGTACACGGCCGAAATCGATAAAAACAGCATTGAATTGCTGAGGAATCAAGGATACCGTCCGGGTGATTATGTTGGCGTCAAAGGTGTTGAAAAATCATACGAAAAAGAGCTGAAAGGCACCAATGGCACCCGGTATGTCCGCATTAACGCCTACGGGATGGACTTCGGAGAGGATTTTTCTAAAAGTATCCCGGTTGTCCCTGGGAATGACCTCTACCTGACCATTAACAAAGATTTGCAGAGTTATGTTGAATCTCTTGCCGATACTCTCCCCTTTTCCGTAACAGTTCTGGATTATACTAATGGTGAAATCCTTGCTATGACATCCCAGCCGGGATTTGACCCCGCTATTTTTTCCGGCACTGTGGAGACAGAGGACTGGCTGGCCCTGCTGAATGATCCGTGTAAACCTTTGATTAACCGGACGGTTCAGGGATTGTATCCGCCGGGATCCATTTTTAAGCTGATCTGTGCGGTAGCCGCTCTGGAAGACCGTGTCATTTCTCCCTCCCACCAATATTACTGTTCAGGGTCCTACCGCCTCGGGCGGAGGGTATACAAATGCTGGAAAAAGGCAGGACACGGAACGCTGGATTTATATGGTGCGATTGAAAATTCCTGTAATGTCTATTTTTACAATCTGATTCAGGATGTGGGACTTGAACGTTGGCACCGGTATGGCAGTGCCTTTCGTATTGGCACGTTAACAGGAATTGATATTCCTGAAGAGAAAGCAGGTATCCTGCCGGACCGCCGTTACCTGGATGCAAAATACGAACGTAACGGCTGGACCGTGGGATTGTTGCTGAATATGGTGATCGGTCAGGGGGATGTGTTGGTAACACCTATTGACATGGCCCGATATACCTGTCTTTTGGCAACCCGTGGTAAAATCATCACACCCCATGTTGGCCGGGCAATTTATGATAAAAAAGAAGAGACACTCCGGATGCTCTCGTTTCCGGAGGATTCTGTTCAGGGTATCCATCCCCGGGTTTGGGATGTAATCCACGAAGGAATGAGACGGGTTGTGGCCGGAAAAAACGGGACTGCAAAAGTGGTTAATATCCCTCATCTTGACGTGTACGGTAAAACCGGCACGGCCCAGAATCCTCACGGAGATGCACATGGATGGTTTATCGGCTTTGTGAAAGACAAACAATTCCCCTATGCTATTGTTGTCTTTGTTGAAAACGGGAAATCCGGCAGCGGTTCTGCGGCTCCCATGGCCCGGAAAATTTTTGATTATTTCTGGAAAGTGAGCACTTTTTAATGAATTATCTCCAGCATCTACGGGAAAAAACATCGGATTTGGATTACCTGACACTGGCTATTGTCCTGGCATTAACTATTATCGGACTCTTTTCTATTTATAGTGCGTCCAGTGTGGGAGAATCATCACACTGGTCCCTGCAGTTTGTCGTTCAGCTGATTGCACTCTTTTTAGGGCTCATTTTTTTTGTCATGATGTATGTGATTCCCAAACAGTTTTTATTGAATAATGCCTGGTTTTTTTACATTGCGGGGGTTTTGCTTTTGCTGATTCCCTTTTTCACCTCAGGCACTATTGCCGAAACAAACAGATGGATCGATTTGAAAATTGTCAGGATCCAGCCCTCCGAATTTATGAAGTTTATTCTTATTCTCATTTTAGCCCGGTATTTTTCCACAACCAAAAATTCTGCAGAAGTATTCCGGTATGTGTTTAAACCGTTATTTTTAACGCTCCTTCCATTCATTCTGGTGTTTATCCAGCCCGATCTGGGGACATCAATTATTTATCTGGCCGTTTTTATCGGAATGCTTTATGCATCAGGATACAGGGTTTATTACATCTTTCTGCTGATCGCACCCATGATCACCATTGTGGCAGCCTTTAATCTGACGGCTTTTACTATCTGGGGCATTATCCTGGGAATCATCATCTTTTTTAACCAGGCCAACATTTTTGCATCCGTGGGAATTTTTATCGGTAATATTGCAACCGGACTGATTACGCCCCTGATCTGGAACCATTTAAAACCATACCAGCAAACCAGGATTCTCACCATGTTCAATGCCAAACTGGATCCTCTGGGTGCCGGATATCAGGTGCTGCAGTCACAAATTGCCATCGGTTCCGGCGGACTGCGGGGAAAGGGTTTTATGGCCGGAACCCAAACCCATCTGCGTTTTCTTCCGGAACAACATACGGATTTCATCTTTTCAGTCATTGCCGAAGAACTGGGATTTTTTATGGTGGTTATTCTCTTTATTCTGTTCTTTACCCTTTTTACCCGGTGGTTCAGGATGGCTTATCAGGCCCGGGACAAGTTCGGAGCTATGCTTATTGTGGGTGGAACCATGGTTTTACTGATCCACTTTTTCATCAACATCGGGATGACAGTTGGACTCTTGCCCGTGACGGGGAAACCGCTCCCTTTTCTCAGCTATGGAGGGAGTTTTCTGGTAACCTGTTACGGACTTGTGGGCATGATCCTCAATGGGAATTCGGAACAAATACCCCGGGCGCTCACATATCGCTAAGTAATTGGTAAACTCCACTTTTCCCTTTAAATTCCATCGATGTCTGAAACAGTTGTGACAAACAAGCGGGCTTTTCATGACTATCAAATTTTGGAAACCCTTGAAGCCGGTCTTGCCTTAAAAGGCTCAGAGGTGAAATCCATTCGGGAAGGAAAAATCAGTCTGAAAGAAGCCTATTGTTATTTCCAGGAGGGAGAACTTTACCTCCTCCAGTGCCATATTGCCCCTTATTCCCATCTGGGATATGAGGAGCATGATCCCCTGAGGCCCCGGAAACTTTTACTCCGCCGGGATGAACTCAGGAAACTGCGAAAGAAAAAGGAAGAGGGCGGACTCACCATTGTTCCCCTCAAAGTCTATTGGAATAAAAATCACCTTAAAGCGGAAATTGCTCTGGTAAAAGGTAAAAAGCTTTATGATAAACGGAGGGACCTGGCTGAGAAAGAATCCCAACGGACTATAGAGCGGATGATGAAACACAAAAGGTAGCTTATGATCACATTTCCCCCACTGAATGAGCAGATGGACCTGATCCGGAAAGGGACGGAGGAAATTCTCCCGGAAGAGGAGATGGTCCGGAAAATTGAAGAATCCATCAAGGCAAAAAAACCCTTACGTATCAAATTGGGAGCCGATCCCAGCCGGCCGGACTGCATATCCGGCAACGTGGGGTCATTGATAAATTG